>MRWG01000375.1_pt1 | contig 60238 bp, 62 predicted proteins | sample 1013341 | NCBI WGS metagenome assembly MRWG01 (sample SAMN06117577, study PRJNA244670) | biofilm metagenome | biome: Water; feature: Cathode Biofilm; material: Biofilm; isolation source: microbial consortium enriched at the cathode of a solar microbial fuel cell | place: USA: District of Columbia ...
CCGCGCTTGCCAAGCCCGAGACCGACGATTACCAAAACCAAACCCGCAGACTCTCCTCATGAACGAGGGACCAGCGGGGGGCAGGTCAACATGACAGACCAGTCCTCCCCATCCTGACGCTCAAGTCTCTGCAACTCAACTGAGTACTTTGACATCATACCAGGAATGTCACTGGCAGAAATTGAGTTCTCCGATTTCAGGTCTGCAGAGGCCGCGATCCCCAATTGGGTCATTCGATCTACTGCTGCGTCGTATGGCGGATCCATCCCACGGATAGCGACCGGCGCAAACACCTTATCCCAATAGAGAATCGCACTTGGGGCGGCCGATAGGAAGTCACCTACCCCGGTGGTGCAGAAGGTGTAGTTTCCTTTGTCATTAAATGTTAGTTGCACTGGCGGAATCATTATACCACGCTGCATACTAAGGACCTTTCGCAAATCACTCACGAATACTGGCTTAACACGTTACGGTGTCAATAATGGTACTATCTGGCGTGCTGGAAAGTACTTTCACCATAGGAAACCGAATGCAGGCGCTATCCAAGCTTTCATCGAACCACTGAACCGCGCCGGGTTTGCCGGAGGCTGATTTCAGTTAGTTACGCGGCTCGTTCCTCAGTTTCCATAGCCGCGTAAAAATTGTTCTCTGCTTCTGACGGCGGAATGCTCCCGATAGGCTCAAGCAGACGGCGGTTATTAAACCAATCCACCCATTCGAGTGTTGCGTATTCCACCGCCTCGCAGTTGCGCCAAGGGCCCCGGCGGTGAATGACTTCGGCTTTGAATAGGCCGTTGATTGTTTCAGCCAGAGCATTGTCATAGCTGTCTCCGACGCTGCCGACAGAGGGCTCGATACCAGCTTCTCCCAACCGCTCTGTGTACTTGATCGACAGGTATTGGCTGCCGCGGTCGGAGTGGTGAACAAGCCCCATCGCCTTTGTCGGCCGCCGCTCGTGAACAGCCTGCTCCAGAGCATCGAGAACGAACCCGGCATGCGCCGAGGTGCTGACACGCCAACCAACGATCTTGCGGGCATAGGCATCGATAACGAAGGCGACATAGGTGAACCCCTTCCAGGTGGCAACATAGGTGAAATCGCTGACCCAGAGCATGTTGGGCGCGGGCACACGGAACTGCCGGTTTACCTTGTCCAGCGGGCACGGGGCCTTTTTGTCGGGCACCGTGGTTTTGTGCGGCTTGCCCCGGATGATGCCTTGAATACCCATGCTTCTCATCAGCCGGGCGACCGTGCAGCGGGCAACAGTGAAACCCTCCCGCTGCAATTGCCGCCAGATCTTCCGCACGCCATAGACCGGCCAGTTCTCTTCGAAAACACGCAGGATCTCGGGCCGCAATGCCGCGTCACGCCGGGCACGGTCCGGCAACCGGGCCGGATCAGCCCGCTTCGCCAGGTGCTCGTAATACGTGGAAGGGGCAATCGGCAGGAATGAGCCATGTCGCGCCATTGGTCCGAGCGACAATGGCGAATGCAGATCGGCTCGACCCCATGCTCACTGCGATGCATGTCCCCTCTCGCGCATGCAGGCATGCGCTGCCGGGCAGCGGATAAAGGACACCATCACTTCGACCGGCGGTCGAGCTCCGCCATCGCAAAATACGCCGATGCCTTGCGGAGGATCTCGTTCGCCTGACGCAGCTCGCGGTTCTCCCGCTCCAGCGCCTTCGTTTGGGCCTTCAAATGATCCCCCGGATCATTTGATCGCTGCGCGAACGACCCGCACTGTCGGTGACATCGGTGGGAACACCCGCCCGCTTGCCGCTGTCGACTTCTGCCTTCTTCACCCACTCATTCAGCGTATGCGCCGAACAGCCGGTCTTCGCGGATATTGACATGATCGCCTGCCAGCGGGAACTGTGCTGTCCCTGGTTGTCAAGCACCAGGTGCACCGAACGCTCACGGACCTCACGAGAATACTTGCTTGTTGTCTTGCTCATTGTGGCTTCATCCTGCTCAGGAGTTGAAGCCTCCGGCAAACCCGGCGCGGTTCAGTTTGAAGTGTCCAGGCTTGCCGCGTTGACAGCCGCTATTCCCGCCCCGCTGGGGCTGGAAACCACCCCGGAAAAGCCCTAGAAATCAGGGGATTTTCAAAACGGGTTGCTGCAACGGGAAGTGTCCCGCACTGCAACGCGAAGTGTCCCGCTACACCCGTTGGCCCTTGAAAAAACTTCCCTGCCTGCCGAGATAGGCAGCACCAGATGTAAAAAGGTTTCACATATGCCTCCACGCAATGACGCCGCTCTTGAGTTTCTGCTGTCGCGCCGGTCGCGCCCGGCCAAGACGCTGGCGGCCCCGGCCCCCACGCGCGAGGAGCTGCGGCCGATCCTGACCGCCGCCGCCCGCACGCCGGATCACGGCAAGCTGGAGCCCTGGCGCTTTATCGTGGTGGAACAGCCCGCGATGGCCCGGCTGGCGGAGCTGTGCGCGGAAACCGGCGCCCGGCTGGGCAAAAGCCCTGAGGACATCGCCAAGGGCCGCAGCCAGTTCGATCTGGGCCAGCTTGCCGTGGCCGTGGTTGAGGTGCAGACCGCAAGCCCCAAGGTGCCCGCCATCGAGCAGAGCTACTCCGCCGGCGCGGTGTGCCTGTCGCTGCTCAATGCAGCGCTGGCGGCCGGCTGGGGCGCCAACTGGCTCAGCGGCTGGGCCAGCCATGACCGCGGTTTCTGCGAGGCCGCCTTTGGCCTGGCGGAGAATGAGCGCATCGCCGGCCTCATCCACATCGCCACCGAAACCACCGCCCCGCCCGAACGCCCGCGCCCGGACGTTGACGCAATCACCACCTGGATAAGCGCATGATCCTGACCGCCTTTTTCAAAACCCTCGGCCAGACCGGCGACCCGCGCTTCCGCAAGGTGCTGTTTCTGGGCCTGGGCCTGACCATTGCCCTGCTGATCGCGGCCTATGCCGGGTTCCTGATGCTGATCCAGTGGCTGGTCGGACCCGAAGCCACACTGCCGCTGTTGGGCGAGGTCACCTGGCTCGACGACCTGCTCTCGGCCGGCTCGCTGGTGCTGATGCTGGTGCTGTCCATTTTCCTGATGGTGCCGGTGGCCTCGGCGATCACCTCGATGTTCCTGGACGAGGTGGCGCAAGCGGTGGAGGACAAGCACTACCCCGCCCTGCCGCCCGCGCCCCGGGTGCCGTTCTGGGATGCGGTCCGCGACACGGTGAACTTCCTCGGCCTGCTGATTGCGGCCAACCTCCTGGCGCTGGTCCTCTATGTGCTGTTTCCGCCTGCGGCGATCTTCATCTTCTGGGGGCTGAACGGGTTTCTGCTGGGGCGTGAATATTTCACCCTTGCCGCCGCCCGCCGGGTGGGCACCGCAGAGGCAAAGAAGCTGCGCCGCCGCCATGCAGGCACCATCTGGGCCGCCGGAACGCTGATGGCCATGCCGCTGTCGGTGCCGCTCTTGAACCTGGTGGTTCCGATCCTGGGCGCCGCCACTTTCACCCACCTCTACCACGCGCTGGCCCGCCGGTAGGACCAGCACCCCGCCCCGGCCGCAGCCGGGTCAAGGCCGGCAAAGCCGCCGCGCGGCACGCGCGGTTCAGCCTTGACGCGGTGGAGGGCGGACTACACTGGAGATGGCGTCTTGAGGGGCAGCCCTGCCCCTCAAGCGCTTCTCAGCAAGTTTCTTCTGATTACAGGTTTACGATGCAGCCCGCTCCAGCCCGCCAGGGCTGGCCGCACCCGCGCCGCGCGCCAGCGCGGCGCCATGCCCAACCGGTCCCGAGGCATTTCAATGCCTCCAAACCGGGCGGGAGGGCTGCCTTGCTTGAAAATCGCAGATCCGCGGATTTACCCTTGCTCGGGCATCATCCCCATCCAGTCGAAGTCGCGCACCGAGATCGCGCCGGACAGGATGATCCCGGCCACGATGGCCCAGATCAGCGCGGCAATCCCGGTCGTGATCCAAGCCTTCTGCTTCAGGAAATGCTTCTCCGGCGCGCCCGCATGGGTGCCCGGCACCACGTTGCCCCTGTCGCCCTGGGTTTGCAGCCGGATCGGAATGATCACCAGGAAGGTCAGGAACCAGATCACTGCATAGAGAACGATCGCTGATGTAACACCCATGGCGCCGGCCTTTCGTAGTTGCCCCGCCCCGCAGCCGGGGCAGGACGCTCATAGCCTCAAACTTCTTCGAGTTCCACCAGGCAGCCGTTGAAATCCTTGGGGTGCAGGAACAGCACCGGCTTGCCATGGGCGCCGATCTTCGGCTCGCCGGTGCCCAGCACCCGCGCGCCCTGCGCCTTCAGGTGGTCGCGCGCCGCCAGGATGTCCTCCACCTCATAGCAGACATGGTGGATGCCGCCCGCCGGGTTCTTCTCCAAAAAGCCGTTGATGGGGGAGTTCTCGCCCAAGGGGTACAACAGCTCAATCTTGGTGTTGGGCAGTTCGATGAAGACGACGGTCACCCCGTGATCCGGCTCATCCTGCGGTGCCCCCACCTTGGCGCCCAGCGCGTTGCGGTACTGGGCCGAGGCTGCCTCCAGGTCGGGGACAGCGATGGCAACATGGTTCAAGCGGCCAATCATCCTTTTGTGCTCCTCTCACATATGGTCCTGGGCCCCGGTTATGCGGCGGATGCTGCGCCGCGGCAAGTGCGCCATTGCGCACGGGGGGCCCGGATGCGGCAGCGCACGCGCCGTTAACCGGGTGTTAGCCTAGAGTTCCTAGCGTCGGTTTATATCCCGCAAGGAGGATACGTTATGGACGATTCGGAACTGTTTGCTGCCGCTCAACGCCTGCCCACCACCCGGCGCCCGCTGCTGGGGCTGACCATTCTGGTTGTCGAGGACAGCCGCTTCGCCTGCGAGGCGCTGCGGCTTCTCTGCCTGCGCAGCGGCGCCCGCATCCGCCGCGCCGATTGCCTGAAATCCGCCCGCCGCCATTTGCAGGTCTACCGCCCCTCGGTGCTGATTGCCGATGTCGGGCTGCCGGACGGTTCCGGTCTCGATCTGATCCGCGAACTGGCAGAGGCCAGCCCGCGCCCCGGGGTGATCCTGGCCACCTCCGGCGACCCGGCGCTGGAAAGCGCCGCGCTTGAGGCCGGCGCCGCCGGTTTCCTGGAAAAGCCGATCACCTCGCTGGCCGCCTTCCAGCAAAAGATTCTCGCCAACCTGCCCGCCGACCGCCAGCTGTCCGGCCCCCGCGCCATGGATGACGAAACGGTGGAGCCGGATCTCCTCGCCTACCGGGACGACATGGCCCATGCCGCGGACGTGCTCAGCATGTCGCAGGAGGAGAAGACCCTGGCCTATCTGGCGCAATTCCTCGGCGGTGTCGCCCGCAGCGCCGGCGACGGCCCGCTTGCGGCGGCGGCCGACCGCCTCGACAGCGCCCGCCTCAAGGGGGAGCCGCTGACCCAGGATGCCGCCACCCTGGCAGGCCTTGTGCAGGAGCGGCTGGATCGCCGCGCGGCGATCTGACATGGCAGAAGCGTTTCTCATCGCCCTCGCCACGCTTGTCATCGTGCTCTACGGCCAGACCCGGCTGGAGGCGCGCGCGATCCGCCGCAGCCGCGGCAGCGCAGACAGACGCCCGATGGTTCTCACCCGCCCGAACCGCTGACGCAGCCCCTGCCCGCCGGGCTGTCCCGGTGCAGCCGACGCCGCCCGGCATGAGCCAGGCCGGCCGCAGGCGCTTCTCCCGCCCGCCGCTGTCCCTGGCGGCCCGCCGGCTGCTATCTTCCAGCAACAGCCAGCCCAGGCGCGTCATGAGCTGCCGCCGCGCGCTTTCCTTGCCAGCAGCCGCCACCGCCCCCAGTGCCGCCCCCGTCTGCCGCGCCCGTCTTCGGCTGCAGCCGCATCGCCAGCTGGCCTCACCCTGCCAGACCCTATGCTGCGGCCCGTCCGCTCCCCCCCGCTACGGTCCTCTCCCGCGCCCGCAGCTGCGCGGCCAGGGCCGCACCGCTTGGCGGCCTTGGGCCCGGCACCGCCGGCAGGCGGTGCCGGGCCCAACGGCTCAGGTCATTCCCCGAATGATCTGAGCGGGCGGGAGGCGCCCGGCTGGTCTGCACGCTGACGCTCTGCCGGGTTGCGGCGCCCTACAGCAGCAGCCCCGGATCCTCTTCCATCGCAAGCCCCGGGAAGACCCCGCCTTCAAGACCGCTTTTCTGCGCCCCGGCCAGCCCGTGCAGCAGCCAGGCCAGGTAGCGGCGCACATCCGCGGTCGGCATCAGGTCGCGCCGGTCGTAAAGATCGGCCTCCGCCAGCCCAGGCCAGCGCCCCAGCACCCGGCCGCCGCGGACCGCGCCGCCCGCCAGCAGCATCGCGCCGCCGGTGCCGTGGTCGGTGCCGCCGGTGCCGTTCTCCCGCACCGTGCGCCCAAACTCCGTCACCGCCGCAACGGCGGTCTTGCCCCAGATCTGTGGCCCCAGACCGCGTTGCAGCTCCAGGACCGTCTCCGCCAGCCGCCCCAGCGCCGCCTTCAGCCCGCCCGCCTGGCGGTAATGCGTGTCCCAGCCGTTGATCGAGAACGCCGCAATCCGGCTGTCGCCGCGCAGCTGGCCGGCCGCATAGGCAGCAACGGCAGTGTGCGCCTCGCCCTTCGGCGCCGTCATCATCCCCATCATCCCGCTGTCTTCGCTGCCGTCGCCGCCGCCCTCTTCAAGACCCAGGGACATATCCTGCCGGGTCAGCTCCAGCGCGTCGTTCAGGGCGGCGTGAAACAGCGGGTCGTCCTCCATCAGGAGCGCCGCCAGCCGCTCCGCCTGCGGGCTCATCGCCAGCCCGGCCCCCGGCGCCCATTGCGAGACCGGCGCCGCGCCCTCCAGCAGCAGCATCCGCTCCTGTCCGATGGCAAAGGCAGTGCGCGCGTCCGCGCCCGGCGTCTGCTGCAGCAGGCGGTTCAGCCAGCCGTCGCGCGCCGCGCCCAGCCCGGCAGTGCCCGCCTCCAGCAGGTCCTGGCCGTCAAAATGGCTGCGCCGGTCGCGGTATGGCGTGGACACCGCATGCACAAATCCAAGCTCGCCCTTGCGCCACAAGGGCAGCAGCGGCGCCAGACCCGGGTGCAGAGCGTAAAAGCCGTCCAGATCGGCAGCCCCGGAAGCTGGCCCGCCCGACAGGGTCCGGCGCAGCCCGGCAAACTGCGGGTCGCCATAGGGCTGCACCACATCCAGCGCGTCCATGCCGCCGCGCAGGATGATCACCACCAGCCGCGTGTCCCAGGGGGCGGCGGCAAAACTGACGGGCGTCACCAGCGGGCTGGCGGCCAGCGAACAGCCCAGCAAGGCAGAGCGGGCCAGAAGAGAACGGCGGGTCAGCTGCATCGGATGGCCTCCTGTTAGCGGCGCTGAAAGGCGGGAGAGGCCAGGATCAGCCCGACCCCCTCCGCTTCGGTTTCGGCGGCGCGGGCGGCAAACATCACCCGCTCATTGGCAAAGCCGCCCAGCGCCGCAGCGGCAAAGCCGCGCGGATCGGGCAGCGGCTGCACCAGCCGCCGCGGGGCCGCCATCGCCCAGCGCAGGCGGGCGGCCAGAGCCTGCGGCGTGACCCAGGCGGCGTCGTCTTCGGGCCAGCCGTCCGGCCCGCCGGAAAACTCCCACCGCTGCCCCATCGGGGTCAGCGGCGCCAGCAGCAGCCGGTTCAGCTGCCCCGGCCTGAGGCCCGCAATCCTCGTCTCGGGCAGCGCCAGCGCGCGGCAGGCGGAGGCCACGTAATCAAACGGCGGCTTCACGTTGTGCAGCTGCGGCTCCCAGGCGGCCGGATGCTCCAGCAGCGCCGCATAGACCTGCACAAGATCGCCGCCGCTGTCCTGAAACCGGGCCGCCACATGGGACACCAGCGCCGGGTCCGGCGTGTCGGAGAGGAAATGCACCGCCAGCTTGCGGGCGATATGCTGCGCGGTGGCAGGATGGCGGGCCAGATCGCGCAGCGCGCCCAGCACCTGCTCCAGCTGCGGCTTACCGCCGCCGTAGGTGTTTCCCAGCACGGTTTCCGGCCCCGGCTCCGCCATGCCGGGGTGAAAGACGAACGCGTCTTCCCTGGAGACGGTGAGGCCGGTGAACAGCTCCGCCAGCTGCCGCACATCGGCTTGGCTGTAAGGCCCGTCCACCCCCAGCGTGTGCAGCTCCAGCACTTCCCGGGCCAGGTTCTCGTTCAGCCCGCTTAGCCGTTTGCGCCGCGCGGCGGCCCGGCTGCCCGGCCCGGCAGAGCGGTGCTGGTCCAGGTACATCAGCATGAGCGGGCTGGTGGCAGCGGCGATCAGCATGTCCTCGAAACGGCCGCTGACATGCGGCCGGATCACGCTCTCGGCATAAGGCGCGGCCAGCACCCGCGTCGGCCCGGATTTGCCCTGTGCCGTGAAGTGATCGGCCCAGAACAGCACCAGCCGTTCGCGCAGCCCGTCGCGGGTGCGGACATGGCGCAGCAGCCGCTGGCCGTGCCAATCGTAGCGGGCATGGTTCTGCGCGCGGCGGAACTCCCTGTAGGCCTTGTCCGCAGCCTCATAGCCGGGCTTGCCGTCCAGCTGCCTGCGCTGCCGCCGCAGCCGCCGGAACGCGGCGGCCCCCGTCACTGCGTCTTCAAACCGGCTGACCGGGAACTGCTGCGCCATCTCGTCAGGCCCTTGCAGGCGGCTCAGCATCTCTGCCGCCGACTCCGGCGGCGCAATCGCCGGCGACAGCCCGGCGCCAAAGCGGATCTCAGCCAAGTCTCCGTCAAACTGCATCGCGCTGCTCTCTCCTTGCCCTGCCGGCCTGCCCGCAGGTTAGAGCATCGCAGCCCTGCCCCACAGGCGAATTTCAGATGATACGCATGTTTCCGCGCGTTCCGTCGCCCGCCCCGCAGCTTTCTGCAAAGCTGCCGTTTCCCGGCGCGGAACTCCGGCAGCGGTCCGCCGCAGATGAGCCGCAAAAGAAAAGGCCCGGACAATTGCCCGGGCCTCCATCAAGACGTCTGCGCCGTTCACTGATCCTGCGGGATCACCCGCAGGCCCAGCTCCATCAGCTGCTCCGCCATCGGCTCAGACGGCGCTGCCATCATCAGGTCTTCGGCGCGCTGGTTCATCGGGAACATGATGACCTCGCGGATGTTGGCCTCGTCGGCCAGCAGCATCACCATTCGGTCGATGCCGGCCGCGCAGCCGCCGTGCGGCGGGGCGCCGTACTGGAAGGCGTTGACCATGCCGCCAAAGCGCTTCTTCACCTCATCCTCGCCGTAGCCGGCGATTTCAAAGGCCTTGAACATGATCTCCGGCTTGTGGTTCCGGATCGCGCCGGACACCAGCTCATAACCGTTGCAGGCGAGGTCGTACTGGTAGCCCTTGACGGCCAGCGGATCGGACAGCAGCGCGTCCATGCCGCCCTGCGGCATCGAAAACGGGTTGTGCTCAAAGTCGATCTTGCCTGTTTCCTCGTCCTTCTCGTAGATCGGGAAGTCGACGATCCAGGCAAAGGCAAAGCGGTCCTTGTCAATGAGGCCCAGCTCCTCGCCGATGACGGTGCGCGCCTTGCCCGCGACGCCCTCGAACGTCTTCGGCTTGCCGCCCAGGAAGAAGGCCGCATCGCCGACGCCCAGGCCCAGCTGCTGGCGGATCGCCTCGGTGCGCTCCGGGCCGATGTTCTTGGCCAACGGACCGGCCGCCTCCATGCCCTCCGCGCCGTCGCGCCAGAAGATATAGCCCATGCCCGGCAGGCCCTCTTTCTGGGCAAAGGCATTCATCCGGTCGCAGAACTTGCGGCTGCCGCCGGTGGGCGCCGGAATGGCGCGGATCTCGGTGCCGTCCTGTTCCAGCAGCTTGGCGAAGATCGCAAAGCCGGAACCGCGGAAATGGTCGGAGACCACCTGCATCTTGATCGGGTTGCGCAAGTCCGGCTTGTCGGTGCCATACCACAGCGCCGAATCCTTGTAGGAAATCTGCGGCCACTCGTTTGCGGGGTCGACCTTGCGGCCGCCGCCGAACTCCTCGAACACGCCCGCCATCACCGGCGCGATGGTGTCAAAGACATCCTGCTGGGTGACAAACGACATTTCCATGTCGAGCTGGTAGAAGTCCGCGGGCGACCGGTCGGCGCGCGGGTCTTCGTCGCGGAAACAGGGCGCGATCTGGAAATACTTGTCAAAGCCCGACACCATCATCAGCTGCTTGAACTGCTGCGGCGCCTGCGGCAGCGCATAGAACTTGCCCGGGTGCAGGCGCGAGGGCACCAGGAAGTCGCGCGCGCCCTCGGGGGAGGAGGCGGTGATGATCGGGGTCTGGTATTCGTTGAAGCCGATGTCCCACATGCGCTTGCGGATCGACTGGATCATGTTGGCGCGCAGCACCATGTTGCGCTGCATCTTTTCGCGGCGCAGGTCCAAGTAGCGGTAGCGCAGGCGGGTTTCCTCCGGGTATTCCTGCTCGCCGAACACCATCAGCGGCAGTTCCTCGGATTTGCCCAGCACCTCGATGTCGCGGATGAAGACCTCAACCTCGCCGGTCGGGATCTTGTGGTTCACCAGGCTTTCGTCGCGCGCCTTCACCTCGCCGTCGATGCGGATGCACCATTCGGAGCGGACCTTCTCGATCTCTGCAAACACCGGGCTGTCCGGGTCGGCCATCACCTGGGTCACGCCGTAATGGTCGCGCAGGTCAATGAACAAGAGGCCGCCGTGGTCGCGGACGCGGTGGACCCAGCCCGACAGGCGGACGGTCTCACCGACGTTGGATTTGTTCAGTTCGGCGCAGGTATGGCTGCGGTAAGCGTGCATCGGTTGACCTTTCGTTATACCGGTCTTGTGCCCGGGCGGGCCGTCGTTCGGGAGTTGCGCACGGAAACGGCGCGGAATTCGTCCGGGGTGGTACACTAGTTTGCGGCTCAGTTGTCAAGCAAACAGGGCCGATTCCGCAGGGGCTGCCGTCCGGTTTTTGCCGGTTCGGCCCCCTGGCGCAAAGGCTCCCGCCCCTTGCGCACCCTGCCGCTGCGCGGCCCGGCGGCAAGCGTTGGGCCCAGCGCCCCGCCGGCGGCGGGGCGCCGGGGGCGTTTCGCGGCAGCCGCAGGCGCGCTGCCGGGCCCAAGGGCACGCGCCGCCTGGCGCCAGCCGGGCGGCGCGCGTCCGCGGGAGCGCCCCGCTACACAATCCGCGCCGGGATCAGCCCGCGCAGGGAATTGCCCATGTGGATGGCCTTCGCCTCCAGCAGGTCCTGCACCCTCAGCACCTGCTCCACGCATTCGCCGCTTTCCAGCAGCGTCTGGCGCAAAATACCCGGCAGCAGGCCGCAGCTCAGCGGCGGTGTCACCCTTTGCCCGTCTGCGCGGGTCACGAAGAGATTGGTGATGGTGCCCTCGCAGACCTCGCCGCGCTCATTCAGGAACAAGAGCTCGTCCACCCCCTCCGGCAGCGCTGCCCGCGCAGCGTCATAGAGCGCGCGGCGGGTGGTCTTGTGCTGCAGCCAGAGGTCATCTGCCGCCAGCCGGGTGTCCGCGATGCTCAGCCGCCAGTGTGCAGGGCTGTATCCCAGAGGGGCCGTGGTCAGTTCCAACTGCCCGTCCGCATCCAAGGTCAGGCGGCAGCGCAGCGGCGCCCCGCCTGCGGTTTCATCCAGGACCGCCTCCGCCTGCTCAGGATCGAAGGGAATCCCAAACACCGCCGCGCTGCGCCCCATCCGGGCCAGATGCTGCGGCAGGTGCCGGAACCCCGCGCCCGGATGCCAGCCCAGCGTCTCGATCAGGCGGAAAGCGGGATCGTTCTGGACGGTGTCACGCGGGCGAACCGGGCTTTCCATAGGGCTTCCTCATATTCCGACTCGGCAGTGCTGTCCCACACCACGCCGCCGCCCACGTTGAGCGTCGCGCGCCCGTCTTCCAGCATCAGCGTGCGGATTGCCACGTTGAACTCCGACGCGCCGCCGGGCGCCGCCCAGCCGATGGTGCCGCAATAGATGTCGCGCGCCCAGGGTTCCAGATCCGCGAGGATCTCCATCGCGCGGATCTTGGGCGCGCCGGTAATCGAGCCGCAGGGAAACAGCGCCGTGAAGATGTCCGCAAGCCCCGCATCGGGCCGCAGTTTCGCCCGCACCAGCGACACCATCTGATGCACGGTGGCATAGCTTTCCACCGCAAACAGTTCCGGCACATGCACCGATCCTGTCTGCGCCACGCGGGAAATGTCGTTGCGCAGAAGGTCCACGATCATCAGGTTCTCGGCGCGGTTCTTCTCATCCTGGCGCAGGAAATCGCGGCGGCGGGCGTCCTCCACCGGGTCGTCGCTGCGCGGCTGGGTGCCTTTCATCGGGCGGGTCTCGATCAGGCCGTCCGCACCGGTGCGGAAGAACAGCTCCGGCGAGCGCGACAGCAGGTCCGGCAGGCCGTCCTGTTCGACCAGAACACCGTAGCCCACCGCCTGCCTGGCCTGCAAGGCGGCATAAAGCTCTTCGGCAGTGCCATAGGCATCCGCATCAATCGGGAAGGTCAGGTTGGCCTGATAGATGTCGCCCTTGCCGATGTTTCGGTTCACTTGCGTGAAGGCTTCAGCATAGCGCTCATAGGTCCAGCGGGGCGTGATGCCGTCCAATCCTGCATCGCCCGGCGGCACGCCGGTCAGCGCCCGTCCGCCCCCCCGGGCGGGCGCTTCGCTTTCCGCCTGCGGCCGGGCGCAGCCCTCTGTGTCAGATTGCAGCGGTCCCTCATAAACCCCAAAGCAGATAAGCGGCAGCCGCCGCCCCGCGGGCATCCTCCCCGCCAGCTTCGGCTCCAGCGCATAGCCCAGCTCATAGGACGCATAACCCGCCAGCCAGTGCCCGGCACCCCGCGCCGCATCCAGCGCGGCCAGTGCGGCGGGCACCTCATCCGCCCCGTCCGCACGGATCACCCGCAGCGGCTGGCTGAACACTGTGCCGGCCCCCATGGGCCCCTGATCAAAGCGAATCCGCACCGCAAGCAACTCCCCGGGCTCTTGAGCTCCACATATATCTGTTCGCTATGCGAACAAAAGGGGTGGATGCGGCATTTTCAAATCCGTTTCCGATCCCCCTTGAACCTTTCGGTGCGGTCCCTATAACGCGGAACAATTTGGGCGCACGCCAGCGCCTGTGAATCAAAGCTGCCCGCACGTCAATCAAAGGAATATGGCCATGCCCAAAAGAACCGACATCCAGTCGATCATGATCATCGGAGCCGGTCCGATCGTCATCGGGCAGGCCTGCGAGTTTGACTACTCCGGCGCCCAGGCCTGCAAGGCGCTGCGCGAAGAAGGCTACCGGGTGATCCTGGTAAACTCCAACCCGGCCACCATCATGACCGACCCGGGCCTCGCCGACGCCACCTATATCGAGCCGATCACGCCCGAGGTTGTCGCCAAGATCATCGAGAAAGAGCGCCCCGACGCGCTGCTGCCCACCATGGGCGGGCAGACCGGCCTCAACACCTCGCTGGCGCTGGAAGAAATGGGCGTGCTGGAGAAATTCGGCGTTGAGATGATCGGCGCCAAGCGCGACGCCATCGAGATGGCCGAGGACCGCAAGCTGTTCCGCGAAGCGATGGACCGCCTCGGCATCGAGAACCCGCGCGCCACCATCGTCACCGCCCCCAAGCGCGAAAACGGCACCGCCGACCTGGAGGAAGGCGTCCGCATCGCGCTGGAAGCCCTCGATGACATCGGCCTGCCCGCGATCATCCGCCCCGCCTTCACCCTCGGCGGCACCGGCGGCGGCGTCGCCTACAACCGCGACGACTACATCCACTTCTGCCGCTCCGGCATGGATGCCTCGCCGGTGAACCAGATCCTGGTCGACGAGAGCCTTCTGGGCTGGAAAGAGTATGAGATGGAAGTGGTCCGCGACAAGGCGGACAACGCGATCATCGTCTGCTCCATCGAAAACGTCGACCCGATGGGCGTCCATACCGGCGACTCGATCACCGTTGCGCCCGCGCTGACGCTGACGGACAAAGAATACCAGATCATGCGCACCCACTCGATCAACGTGCTGCGCGAGATCGGCGTCGAGACCGGCGGCTCCAACGTGCAGTGGGCTGTGAACCCCGCCGACGGCCGCATGGTGGTGATCGAGATGAACCCGCGGGTCAGCCGCTCCTCCGCACTGGCCTCCAAGGCGACCGGCTTCCCGATTGCCAAGATCGCGGCCAAGCTGGCGGTGGGCTACACCCTGGACGAGCTGGACAACGACATCACTAAGGTGACGCCCGCATCGTTTGAGCCGACCATCGACTATGTCGTCACCAAGATCCCGAAATTCGCCTTCGAGAAATTCCCCGGCTCCGAACCCTACCTGACCACCGCGATGAAATCGGTGGGCGAGGCAATGGCCATCGGCCGCACCATCCATGAATCGCTGCAAAAGGCGCTGGCCTCGATGGAATCGGGCCTGACCGGCTTTGACGAGGTGATGATCGACGGCGTCGGCGCCGGCCCTTGGGAGCCCGCAGGCGACACCGCCGCGGTGATCAAGGCCATCGGCAAGCAGACCCCCGACCGGATGCGCACCATCGCCCAGGCGATGCGCCACGGCCTCAGCGACGACGAGATCCACGCGGTCACCAAGTTCGACCCCTGGTTCCTGGCCCGCATCCGCGAGATCGTCGAGGCCGAGGCCGGGATCCGCGAAAACGGCCTGCCATCGGACGCGGCCGGCCTGCGCGCGCTCAAGATGCTGGGCTTTACTGACGCCCGCCTGGCCAATCTGACCGGCAAAAAAGAAGCCGAGGTCCGCAAGGCCCGCCGCGGCTTGGGCGTCAACGCCGTGTTCAAGCGGATCGACACCTGCGCCGCCGAGTTCGAGGCGCAGACGCCCTATATGTACTCGACCTACGAGGCCCCGGCCTTTGGCGACGTCGAATGCGAGGCGCGCCCCTCGGACAAGAAGAAAGTCGTCATCCTCGGCGGCGGCCCCAACCGGATCGGCCAGGGCATCGAGTTCGACTACTGCTGCTGCCACGCCTGCTTTGCGCTGACCGACGCGGGCTATGAAACCATCATGATCAACTGCAACCCGGAAACGGTGTCGACCGACTATGACACCTCGGACCGGCTGTATTTCGAACCGCTGACGTTCGAGCACGTGATGGAAATCCTGCGGGTGGAGCAGGACAACGGCACCCTGCATGGCGTCATCGTGCAGTTCGGCGGCCAGACCCCGCTGAAACTGGCCAACGCGCTGGAAGAGGAAGGCATCCCGATCCTGGGCACCTCCCCCGACGCCATCGACCTGGCCGAAGACCGCGAGCGCTTCCAGGCGCTGGTCAACCAACTGGGCCTCAAGCAGCCGAAGAACGGCATCGCCTCCACCGGCGAACAGGCGATTGAAATCGCAGGCGAAATCGGCTTCCCGCTGGTGATCCGCCCGTCCTATGTTCTGGGCGGCCGGGCGATGGAAATCGTCCGCGACATGGACCAGCTCAAGCGCTACATCGCCGAGGCGGTGGTGGTCTCCGGCGACAGCCCGGTGCTCTTGGACAGCTACCTGTCCGGCGCGGTTGAGCTGGACGTCGATGCCCTTTGTGATGGCAAGGACGTGCATGTCACCGGCATCATGCAGCACATCGAGGAGGCCGGCGTGCACTCCGGCGACAGTGCCTGCTCGCTGCCGCCCTACTCGCTTGAGAAGGAGATGATCGACCAGATCAAGGTCCAGACCAACGCCCTGGCGCTGGCCTTGAACGTGGTCGGCCTGATGAACGTGCAGTTCGCGATCAAGGACGATGAGATCTACCTGATCGAGGTGAACCCGCGCGCCTCCCGCACCGTGCCGTTTGTCGCCAAGGCCACCGACAGCGCCATCGCCTCCATCGCCGCCCGCGTGATGGCCGGGGAGCCGCTGTCGAACTTCCCGCTGCGCCCGCCCTATGGCCCGGATGCCGGCTATGACGTAAATACACCGATTGCCGACCCGATGACGCTGGCGGACCCGGACATGCCCTGGTTCTCGGTCAAGGAAGCGGTGCTGCCGTTCGCCCGCTTCCCGGGCGTCGACACCATCCTCGGCCCGGAAATGCGCTCCACCGGCGAAGTCATGGGCTGGGACCGCTCCTTCGCCCGCGCCTTCCTGAAGGCGCAGATGGGCGCCGGCATGGTGCTGCCGTCCAAGGGCCGCGCCTTCATCTCGATCAAGGACGCCGACAAGGGCAAGCTGATGCTGGAAGCGGCGCAGATCCTGGTCGAGCAGGGCTTTACCCTGGTCGCCACCCGCGGCACTCAAAGCTGGCTGGAAGACCAGGGCGTCGCCTGCGAGCTGGTCAACAAGGTCTATGAGGGCCGCCCGCACGTGGTCGACATGCTGAAGGACGGCGGTGTCCAGCTGCTAATGAACACCACCGAGGGCGCCCAGGCGGTCGAGGACAGCAAGGAAATGCGCTCCGTCGCGCTTTATGACAAGATCCCCTACTTCACCACCGCTGCCGGCGCCAACGCCGCCGCGCGCGCCATCAAGGCGCAGGCCGAAGGGGACGTCGAGGTGAAGAGCCTTCAGGGCTAAGCCCCGGCGCCGGCGCACTTTTTGAACTTCTGAAAGCCCCGGCACCGCCCGGGGCTTTTTCTTTGCGCCCGCGGCCCTTACCGGCCCGGCCGTCACGCAGCCGTGTAGAGGAGTGACCGCCCCGCAAGCCGGAACCGTGCGACCCTGAACGGTACCACATGCTTCTCAGTAACAAGTTCAGGGAGACAGGTCATGACATCACGTCTGAAACTCATCGCAGGACTTCTGGCCCTCGCCCCCTTGGCCGCATTTGCCCAGGAGTGCCCGGTAGAGGGCGACCCGCTGGACCTCGGGGATGAGGCCGTCAGCGCGCTTTACGACTGCATCGAAGCCAGAATGGCCGAAGGCTACGCCGCAAACGGCGACCCGGTCGCGGCAGAATACCGTTCCTGGCAGGTGACTTCGACCCGGCCCGCCCTGGCCGGGCCGCATGGCGAACGGTTCCTGCAGACCTTCGCCAACGGTATCGCCGCAGACCAGTATCTGAAGTTCGCCAACGAGGGTGTTGAGATGCCGGCCGGATCGGTTCTGGCCAAGGAGAGCTTTGCCGTGAAGGACGGCAAGGCGGTGCCCGGCCCGCTGTTCATCATGACCAAACTAGAGGCCGGCGAAGCCCCTGACGCGGGCGATTGGCTCTATGCGGCGCTGATGCCCAACGGCAAGGACATGAAGATCCAGCAAAGCTTTTGCGCGGGCTGCCATCTGAACTGGGCGGCCCAGGACAGCCTGGCCTACCCGATGGAGGACGTGCGCCTGACCAGCCAGTGACCGCGGGGCGGGCTGACCCCAGACAAATGCAGCCCCGGCTCCCGGCCGGGGCTGTGTGGTGCTGCGGCTCAGCCAGTCAGCAGGAACGGAGCGTTTGCAGGCGCGGCGGTCAGCCCGCCTGCCGCATCAGCGTTTGCAGCGCGTGGCCCAGGGGGGCGGCCAGCGACACCCGCTTGCCGCCCAGCTCCGCCTTGGAGGAAATCACCGACACCAGCTGCGGCGCGCGGCCCGGGCGGGATTGCAGCACCGGCGAGCCGGAGGCGCCAAGGTCAACCCGGCAGGTAGTAATCAGCGACATCTGGCGGGCCACCAGCACCTGGCAGGCGGTTTGCAGCCGCGGCGAGGTGGCATTGCTGTGAGAATAAGACATCACATCGACGCGCGCGCCCCGCTCCGGCGGGGCGGCCAGTGCTAACGGGCGCACCACATCGGCGCTGATTGGGCGCTCCAGCCGCAGCACTGCAATATCGGTGCCGGTCTGGAACTGGCCGGTCCGGCCATGCTGGTAGCCTGCGTGGATAGCCACCTTGGACACCCTGCGCGACGCCTTCGACTGGCGGCCGTTCAGCCCCGCCTCGAACTGGACGCTGCGCGGGTCCACGGCCCGGCCGGTGCGGATGTCATACATGCAGTGCGCCGCGGTCAGCACCATGTCCGGCGCGATCAGGCTGGCGGTGCACATGGCCCGGCCGCCGATGTTCAGGCGGCCCACTGCCTCCCATCCCGGCACCGACTGCACCGCTCCCCGCCGCCCGTCCGCGACGGCGGCTCCGGCACTCAGCCCCATCAGCACAGCGGCGGCAATTCCTAGCAAACGTCTCATGACCAACTCCTTTTTCCCACACCGCCATGGTGGGTGAGTCCTGAGGCTGGAATGGGGCCTGCTGCGGTGCCGCGCTGGCAGAAAGATGGGCAGAATGCGACATGATTAACAAAAGATTAAGACACGCGCCGCGTGCATCCCTCACCGGCCCGGAAGCCCTTATTTTCTTAACGCTCCCGTTCGATTTTGCGAAGATTCGCCTTAAAACACTGAAAAACCCTACGGTTTTCGTTAGGAGATCACGCGGCAATTTCCCCGGTTTCCGCGCGGTTTCCGCCCCCGGCGGTAACTTCGCGGCCCGAATGCGGCACAAATGAGCCTTAACAAATGGCTAAACGCGGGCCGTGGCGCGGACTGAGTCTTTAACGGCGGGCTGCGCCGCCAAGCCGTGCAGATGCGCGCGCAATCCCGCCGGGCACGGGCAGCGGCACTTGCCGCGGTTGCAGCTGCAGGGCAAGGTTGCGGCAACCTCAACTACACCAAAGGACCCCTCTATGCGGCTCCCCCTGCTTGTCACCGCCCTGCTGTTTCTGTCCGCCTGCGATGTGCCGCTGATCCCGCTGATCTGAGACATGAAAAAGCCCCGGCAGAATTGCCGGGGCATCCTAACGCGGGCCGGATCATGAGGGCCGTATCTATACAGGCCGGACCGCCCGGTTATTTCTGCGACACCCGCTTATGCACGTCCTCAGCGCTTTCCACCCGTTCGGAGTAGCGGTCGACAAGATAGTCCTTGCGCCCCCGCACCAGCCAGGTGAACTTCACCAGCTCCTCCATCACATCCACCAGACGGCGGTAGAACGGGCCGTCGGGCAGGCGCTCGCCCTCTTCGAACTCCAGCCACGCCTTTGGGATCGAGCTTTGGTTGGGGATCGTCACCATCCGCATCCAGCGGCCCAGGATGCGCATCTGGTTGACCGCATTGAAGCTTTGCGAGCCGCCCGACACTTGCATCACCGCCAGCGTCTTGCCTTGCGTGGTGCGGATGCCGCCCTGCAAGGACAGCGGCAGCCAGTCGATCTGCAGCTTCATGATGCCGGTCATCGCGCCGTGGCGCTCCGGGCTGGACCAGACCATGCCCTCGGACCAGACCGCCAGCGCGCGCAGCTCCGCCACCTTGGGATGCTCCGCCGCGCCCGCATCGTCGGGCAGCGGCAGGCCGGAGGGGTCGAAAATCCGCGTCTCGCAGCCCAGGGCCTGCAGCACCCGCGCCGCCTCCTCCGCCGCCTTGCGGGAATAGCTCACCTCGCGCAGGGAGCCGTAAAGCAGCAGGATGCGCGGCGGGTGGCGCGGGTCGCCGGGCGCGGCCAGCGCGTCCACGTCAATCGGATGCAGCTGCCCCTCCGCGACGGCAGGCAGGCCGCTCAGATCCAAGGTGTCAGGCACTCTCTTCTTCCAGGTGCAGTTTCATATCCAGCAGAACCTGTTGCAGCAGCACGGTTTCCCGCAGCAGCCGCTTGGCCTCATTCACGGTGATGATGCCGTCCTCGATCGCCGCCTGGTATTCGCTCATCAGCTGGGCAAACCGCTGGCTCAGCGCGATCACATCCGCGTTGACCCCGCCGCTGCGGCCGGTTTCCCCGGCGCTGCCGTTGCCGTTATAGGACAGCGTGATGTTCTTCAGGTCCGCCAGCGCCGACGTCACATGCGGATAAGACGCCGCGCCTTCCAGCTTGGCCACCGCATCCACCGGCATGAACCGGTCCGCGTGTTCGGCGTTGTCAGAGTAATACCGCCCCAGCGTCGCCTTTGACTTGCCGGTGATCTGGCAGGCCGCTTCGATACCGACATCCTTGACCAGCGCTTCGGTGTGCTTCTTCAGATACGTCCCGATTTCAGCCATATACATCCTACCTGGCTTGCCCGCCGCCCCCATGGGGAACGAACCGGTTAATTTCCCATTTCTGAGTTGTAGATCAATTGCGATACCTTATCCATCCCTCAGGTTTTCAGGGATTTAGCGAGTGGCATGGTGCAATTGGCATCTGTTGTCCAGTGCAAGGCAGGATGGGTGAGTGACGTCCTGCAACCAGGGTAATTGGTCTGCCCGGAACTTGCGCCTTCCGGGGCAATTTGGCGATGGCTGCTTTTACGGGGTTTTGTTCCTCCCCGGCCATGCCAGCCCCGGGAGGCCATCCTCTGCTGATGCGCGCCTGCCGCTGCCGCGCGGTTACCTGCACGAATCCGGTTTTCCCGGCGTCCCGGTGCGGTTAAACCCGCCGCCATGGCCAAGCTCTATTTCAATTACTCCACCATGAACGCGGGCAAATCGACGGTGCTGCTGCAGGCCTCGCACAACTACCGCGAAAACCGCATGGACACCTACCTGCTGACGGCGCAGCTGGACGACCGGGCCGGCGCGGGCCGGATCGCCTCGCGCATCGGCATCGGCGAAGAGGCCGACATGTTCTCTGCCGGCGATGACCTCTATCTGCGCATCGAGCAGCGCCTGGCGCGCGGCCCGGTGGCGGCCATTTTCGTGGACGAAGCGCAGTTCCTGGAGCCGGACCAGGTCTGGCAGCTGGCCCGCGTGGTCGACGACCTGCGGGTGCCGGTGCTCGCTTACGGCCTGCGGGTCGACTTCCAGGGCAAGCTGTTTCCCGGCTCCGCCACCCTTCTGGCGCTGGCGGATGAGATGCGCGAGGTGCGCACCATCTGCCACTGCGGCAAGAAGGCCACCATGGTGGTGCGCCAGGACGGTCAGGGCCAGGTGCTGACCGAAGGCGACCAGGTGCAGATCGGCGGCAATGAGACCTATGTGTCGCTGTGCCGCCGCCACTGGCGCGAGGCCGTCGGCAGCCGCTAGCGGCGCGCCGGTTCGGAACCCGGCCTGCCCCGCCTGCGTTTTTCTCCTGTGCAACCCTTTATACAGGAGATCGTCATGACCGCACGGGATCCGCTCGCCGGCAAGCTGCGCTTTCACATGGCCAGCCTGGCAGGCGCCTGCATCGCAGGCGCCCTGATCATCGCCGCCTTCACCCTTGGCTTCTATTCCTGGCAGTCGATCGCCGTCTGCATCGCCATCGGCGCGGTTGTGGCGTGGCCTGCAGGCGTCTTTCTGACCCGCAAGATCAAGAAAGAAGACCCCGCCTGGGATCACCGCCGCGACATGCCCCGCGACGATCCCAAGGACAGCTGACCGCCCGCGTCAGACCCGGTTCGGCAGCGCCGCGCCGGCCAGGAACGCCGCGACGTTGTCCAGCGCCATATGCCCCATGTTGCTGCGCACCTCCTCGGTGGCGGTGCCCAGATGCGGCAGCAGGGTGGCGTTGTCCAAATCGATCAGCGCCTGCGGCACCTTCGGCTCGAACTCATAGACATCCAGGCCCGCGCCGCCGATGCGGCGGTTCTGCAGCGCGTCGATCAGCGCCGCCTCTTCCACCACTTCGCCGCGGGCAATGTTGATCAGATGCGCATGGGGCTGCATTGCGCCCAAAACCTCGGCGTTGATCAGGTGACGGGTCTCAGGCCCGCCCGGCACCGCCACCACCAGGAAATCCACCTGCCCCGCCATTGCCATCAGGCTCTCAGCCCGGTCCGCCGGAAAATCAAGATCCTTGGGTGAACGCGCCACATAAGACACATCCATGCCAAAGCCATAGTGGCAGCGCCGCGCAATCGCCTGGCCGATCCGGCCCATGCCGGCGATGCCAACCCGCTTGCCGGTGGCGTGCAGCCCCAGCATCTGGGTCGGGTGCCAGCCTTCCCACGCGCCCTTGCGCAGCATCCGCTCGCCTTCCGAGGCGCGGCGCGCCGACATCAGGATCAGCGTCATGGCGATATCGGCGGTGGCATCGGTCACCGCACCCGGCGTGTTGGTCACCTCGACACCAGCGGCCCGCGCGGCCTCCACGTCGATATGGTTGTAGCCGACCCCGAAGTTGGCCAGCAGCTTGCAACGGGGCGTGCCCGCCTTGGCAAAAATCTCTGCCGTGAACTTGTCGCCCAGCGTCGGCACCACGATGTCGAACTCCTTGAGCGCGCGCAGCATCTCCGCCTCGCTCATCACCGCGTTGGTTTCACGGATCTCCAGACCGGCAAAGGCCTCCCGCGCCCGTGCCGTGACCGCGGCCGTCATCGGCCGCGCAATCCAGATTTTCATCTCAATGCATCCTCCCGCCCAGCGGGACCTTTCCGTCGGGACCCGCCAGGTAAATTTCTCCATCCTCATCCGGCAGGCCCAGAACCAGGATCTCTGACATGAACCTGCCGATCTGCCGCGGCGGGAAGTTTACGACGGCCAGAACCTGCTTGCCCACCAGCGTTTCCGGCATGTAATGCGCCGTAATCTGCGCTGAGCTCTTTTTTACGCCGATTTCGCCCCCGAAATCGACCCACAGCTTGATTGCCGGCTTGCGGGCCTCGGGAAACGGCTCCGCACGGACCACCTCGCCGACGCGGATGTCGACCTTCATGAAGTCATCGAAGTTGATTTCAGCCACGCGACAGCTCCCTGGACCGCTCCGTTGCCGCCGCAACCGCGCGCTTCAGCAAGGCCGGGAAGCCGTTCTGCTCATCCATCAGCACCTCCAGCGCGGCCTGCGTGGTGCCATTTGGGCTGGTCACGTTGATGCGCAGCTGGCCGGGGCTGTCCTCTGCCGCCTCCGCCAGCGCGCCGGCGCCTGCGACGGTGGCCTTGGCCAGCTGCATGGCCAGCTCCGCTGGCAGGCCCTGCGCCTCGCCGGCCGCGGCCAGCGTCTCGATCAGGTGGAACACATATGCGGGGCCAGAGCCGCTGACGCCGGTCACCGCGTCCATCTGGCCCTCGTTCTCCAGCCGCACGGTCTGCCCGACGGCTTGCAGCAGCCCCTCGGCCCGCTCCAGATCCTTGGGCGCGGCATGGGCGTTTCCGATAATCGCGGTGATCCCGCGGCCCACCGCCGCCGGCGTGTTGGGCATCGCCCGCACGATCGGCGTCTGCGCCCCCAGAATGTCCTGATACGTCGCAATCGAGGTTCCCGCCGCCACCGAAATGAACAGCGTCTGACCGTTGCCGTAGCTTTGCAGCACCGGCAGCGCCTCGCCCATCATCTGCGGCTTCACCGCGATCAGCACGATGCCCGGCGCCTTGGGCAGCTCGGCATTCAGGCGGACGCCGGTTCCCTTGAGCCAGTCCGAGGGGTTGGGATCAATCACCCAGACCGAGGCAGCGGGCAATCCGCCCTCCAGCCATCCGGCCAGCATCGCCGATCCCATCTTGCCGCAGCCCAGCAGCACCAGACCGCGCGCAGCGATTTCCTGCATATCCATCGTAAGCCCCTCCCCTAAATCTCAGGTTCAGGGAAAGGTTTACGCCCGCCCGTAAGCCTCTGCAATGGCGACCTGCATCGCCTCCTGCGGGCTGCGCTTGCCCCAGACTGCCAGCTGGATCGCCGGATAGTAGCGCTCCGCATTGGCCACCGCGGCATTCAGCATCGCGTCGATCTGCTGCGGGCTGGCCATCTGGCCGCCGGACAGCATCAGGCCATAGCGGAACAGCATCAGCTTGTGATCGGCCCAATAGGTGAAGGAGCCTTCCCAGCACTGGTCGTTCATCTGGTTGATCAGCTCATAGAGCCGCGGCAGTTCGGCCTCCGGCGGCTCCATCTCAAAGCTGCACACCAGCCGCAGGCATTCCTCATAGCCCGACCAGGCCAGCGTCAGCGAATAGGTGCGCCACTGCCCTTCCACCGACATCGCGATCTGATCGTCCCCGACCCGGTCAAAGTCCCAGTCGTGGTGCGACGCCAGGGTCTCGACGATGTCGATGGGATGGATGTCTTCTTCCAGGTGAAGCTCGGATAGTGCCATGATGCCACCTCTCTTTTTGCCTAGCACATCAGGGCACATAGGCACCCTATAGCTAGGTTTTTGTGCTATGGGCCGGGGAGGCATCCCCGCTCCCATACTAGATATGGTGGAGCTGAAAAGGTGATCTGGCAACCCTTTATTTAGGGGATAACTGCAATAACTTGTGGATGAACAATCCACAGCCCCCTAAATGCCGGCTGCGCGACTATGTAACGGGTGGCTGCAAAGGTAAAGCCCGGACAGCCGTCCGGGCCCTGTATTTTGTGCCCAGTTTTGCACCTTGCGAATTGTCGGTTCAGGGTCGGCGCGACACCTGCGGATCCATCGCGTCAAAGGAGACCGGCCAGAATTCCGACAGGAACCCGGCGGCCTCCTGCTCAGAGGCCTCCGAGCGGTTGCCCGCGCGGTCATAGGCCCGGCCAAGCGTATAGCGCAGCGCGGTCCCGTCCCCGTCCGGCGTCAGGTGGTAGGTCTCGGGCAGCTCAACGCCCTCCCGTGCCGGGTCCTTGATCCGGGTTGAGAAATAGTCGAAGGGCTGCCAGTCCGTGATCCTGTAGACAAACTCCGCCAGCGAATGGGCACAGTGGTAGACCGATCCCGGCCCCAGGCGGCCCTGCGGGTTATCCATGTCAATGGCGCTGACGCTGTCCATCCACCGCAGCTTGAACTCCGGCGCGGTCAGTGCTTCCCAGACCAGTTGCGGCGCTGCGTCGAACCGGCGCCGGTAGGTCCAGACCGCATCGGCCTCCTCTAGGAAATCCCGCTCCTGCCCGGCGCGGAAGTGCTCCCAGGCACGGGCCAAGTCATAGACCTGCATGGAGACATCGCCGAAATGCTCGATCGCCTGGGAATAAGGCGCCATCGCCGCCTGCAGCTGCATTGCCTGCACCGCCGCATCGCTGAACAGCGCATAGCTGCGCACGCCGGTTTCCGCCGCGGCCGCCGTCTTTGTCATCCGGTGGACCAGGATCACATCGGCGCCGGACAGGTCCCTGACAGGCCCCACCTGCATTTCCTCAAAGGTGCCGTAATGGACAATCACCTTCAGATCCAGCCCGCCCGCATTGGCGCAGGCGCGGCAGGGGCATGTGGTATTGGCCACGATATCCTGCCGCCGGGCGGCAAAGGCGTTATAGAGGTTCTCGCAAAACGTCAGCAGCAGATCGCCGGAGACCAGCTCGGCCCGGGTCGAATAGGCCAGCACCGCGTCGCCCTCCAGCTTCCAGAAGTGCAGCGGCTCGCCGACCTGCTCCGCCACCGCCTGCAGCAGCGACTGCAGGATCGGGTTGGCGTGGTCCAGCTCCGAGGACGTCAGAAACTGCGTGTACCCGGAAATATCCGCAATCAGCAGATAGCCGCTTTGTGCCGTCATCGTACCTGTCCCCCGCCAAACACACCCGCGCGCCGCACGGCGGCGCGGGTTCAGTATAGCAGAACACACCGCAGTTTGCGCATGAATGCCCCCGCGCGCCAAAGCGCGCGGAACAGGCCGGCCGAAGGCTCAGCGGAAGGCGGGCCCGTGCGCCCAGACGGTCAGCGACCGGCGCGTGCCGCGGGTGACCGGCGTCACCTGATGCAGCAGAAAGCTCGGAAACACCGTGGCGCTGCCCAGCACCCGGCTGGCGGTGACCACATGGGCGCCCGGCATGATCTCCAGATCGCCGCCGTCATAGGATCCCGGCTTGCTCAGCTGCACCACCAGCGTCAGCTTGCGCTTGCCCGCCACCGGCCCGTCGCCGATGTCGGAATGCCAGGTGAAATGGCCGTTGTCCCGGTCCTTGTAGCTGGCAGCCTGCGGGCTTTCGGCAAACTCGCGCAGGTCAAAGTTGAACTGCTCCCGGTTGGCCCGCCGCACCAGGGTGATCAGCCGTTCCATCACCCAGCCGGTGCCCGGCACATCGTCCAGCCACACCACGCTGGCCCGGCGCAGGTTGTGATCGCGGGTCTGGCCCACCAGCCGCGCCTCGCTGTCCGGCTCCGCCTCCACCTTCCGCAAAATCTCCGCGCACTCCTGCGTGCTGAACGCACTGGGCACCGAATAGACCGCAACCATGCCACACTCCTTTTCAAGCAGCACAGGCAGCATGTACCGGACCGCACCGCCGGCGCTGGACGGTTTTCGACCCGGCGGGCGGAAAGCGACGCGAAAATTTGCACGCCAGCCATGCACAGAACGCAAAGCAAAGCCCGCCGCAGCAGCCGCTGCGGCGGGCCTGTCATCATCGCGGCGCCTGCGCCCGCGGGCCGCCGGCCCGCGCCGGAAAGGCTCAGGCCTTTCCTTTTGCCTCCAGCGCGTCCAGCCGCGCCTTCAGCGCCTCGTTTTCCTCGCGCGCCTTCTGGGCCATTGCGCGCACCGCGTCGAATTCCTCGCGGGTGACAAAGTCACGGTCGGCCAGCCAGCGGTCGATCATGCTTTTCATCGCGGTCTCGGCTTCGTCCTTGGCGCCCTGGGCCACGCCCATCGCATTGGTCATCAGCTGCGAAATATCGTCCAGGATCTTGTTGCGGGTCTGCATGTTCTTCTCCGTCTCAAGGTTGTCCCCTATATGGGCAAGCAAAGCCGCGGCGGCAAGCCGTTGACTTCCCATAACCCGCAAAGGCATTCAGTCGCACATGCAGGCCTTGATCCAATTCCCCGACCTTTCGCCCGAGATTTTCTCAATCGCCATCGGCAGCTTCGAATTTGCCCTGCGCTGGTACGCGCTGGCCTATATCGCCGGCATCGTCATTGCCTGGCGCCTGGCGGTGGCCGCGCTGCGCCGCCCCGGCTTATGGCCCGCCAGCCAGCCGCCGATGCGCCCCGAGCAGGTCGAGGACCTGCTGACCTGGATCATCCTCGGCGTGATCCTGGGCGGGCGCCTGGGGTTTGTGCTGTTCTACCAGCCGGCCTATTACCTGGCGAACCCCGCCGAGATCCTGAAGATCTGGCAGGGCGGCATGGCCTTTCACGGCGGGCTGATCGGCGTGGTGGTGGCCACCCTGATCTTTGCCGCGCGCCACAATATCCCGAAACTGCAGATCTCCGATCTGGTCGCGCACACGGTGCCGCCGGGGCTGCTCCTGGGGCGGCTGGCCAACTTCGTCAACGCCGAGCTGTGGGGCCGCCCGACGGAGCTGCCCTGGGGTGTCGCCTTTCCCGGCCCCGCCGCACAGGACTGCGGCCAGGCGCTGGGAGAGCTCTGCGCCCGCCATCCCTCGCAGCTCTATGAGGCGCTGATGGAGGGGCTGATCCTTGGCGCGGTGCTGCTGTACCTCGCCTGGCGGCGGGGGGCCTTCCACACCCCGGGCCGCCTCTTGGGGGTGTTCCTGGCGGGCTATGGCCTCGCCCGCTTCCTGGTCGAATTCGTCCGCCAGCCGGATGCCCAGTTCGTCACCCCCGGCAACCCGCTGGGGCTGGCCTGGCACATCGACGGCATCGGGCTGACACAGGGACAGGCGCTGTCGCTGCCGATGATCGCGATCGGCCTCTACTTCCTGATCCGCGCCCGCCACGCCGCCCGGAGCCCGGCATGAGCCTGATGGATCACCTTGCTGCCCGCATCCTGGCGGATGGCCCGATGTCCGTCGCGGAGTACATGGCCGACTGCCTGCTGCACCCGCAGTACGGCTATTACACCACCCGCGACCCGCTGGGCGCGCAGGGCGATTTCACCACCGCGCCGGAAATCAGCCAGATGTTCGGCGAGCTGCTGGGCCTCGCCCTGGCGCAGGCCTGGCTGGATCAGGGATCGCCGGCACCTTTCACCCTGGCAGAACTTGGCCCGGGACGCGGCACCCTGATGGCCGACCTCCTGCGCGCCACCCGCGCCGTGCCCGGCTTCCACGCCGCGATGCAGATCCATCTGGTCGAGGCGTCCCCCGCCCTGCGCAGCGTGCAGGCCAAAACGCTGGAGAGCTACGCGCCTGAATGGCTGGACACGGCGAACGCCCTGCCCGACCAGCCGCTGTTCCTGGTGGCAAATGAGTTCTTCGACGCCCTGCCCGTCCGCCAGTTCCTGCGCGCAGGGGATGGCTGGAGCGAAAGGCGCATCGGCCTCAAGGACGGCGCGCTTTGCTTCGGCCTGACCCCGGCGGCGGCGCAGCCCGCGCTGGCGCACAGGCTGGCAGACACCCGCGACGGCGATCTGGTTGAGCTGTGCGAGCCCGCCGCCCCCGTTACCCAGTGCATCGCCGCCCGAATCGCTGCCCATGGCGGCGCCGCGCTGATCGTGGATTACGGCGACTGGCGGGCGCTGGGGGACACTTTGCAGGCCCTGCGGGCGCATGAACCCGCCGATCCGCTGCAAACGCCGGGAGAGGCCGATCTGACGGCCCATGTGGATTTCGAGGCGCTGGCAATGGCCGCAAAAACCGCAGGTTGCGCCTTCACCCGCCTTACGCCCCAAGGGGTATTCCTCGAACGGCTCGGCATCACCGACCGCGCCCGCGCCCTGGCAGCGCCGCTGCAGGGCGACGGTCTGGAAACCCTGATCGCCGCACATCGGCGGTTGACGCACCCGGAGGAAATGGGAAACCTGTTCAAAGTCCTCGGCCTCTACCCCTCACAGGCCGCCCCACCGCCGGGATTGAACATATGACGCTTGAAATTCTGACGTCCGATCTGCTTGGCCCGGTGCGGCACGGGTTTTTCACCCGCAGGGGCGGTGCGTCCTCGGGCATCTACCACGGCCTGAACTGCGGCCTCGGCTCCACCGACCAGCGCGAGGCGGTGCGGATCAACCGCACCCGGGTGGCCGCCGCGATGGAGGTGCCGCCGGAGAATTTGAGCGCGGTGCACCAGGTCCACAGCGCCGATGTCGCCGTCATCACCGAACCTTCGCAGGACCGCCCGCAGGCCGATGCGATGGTCACCAACGTGCCGGGGCTGGCGCTGTCGATCCTGACCGCCGACTGCCAGCCGGTGCTGTTTTCCGACCCCGAAGCGGGCGTCATCGGCGCCGCTCATGCGGGCTGGCGCGGCACCCTGGACGGGGTGCTGGAAGCCACCCTGGAAGCCATGGAGGGCCTTGGCGCGCGGCGCGAAAACACCGCTGCTGTGATCGGCCCGACGATCTCTCAGCGCGCCTATGAAGTGGGGCCGGAGTTCTTTGAGGACTTCATGATGCAGGACGAGCGCTACGCCCGCTTCTTTGCCAGCGGCGAGGGCGGCCGCTACCTGTTCGACCTGCCGGGCCTCGGCCTGCACAAACTGCGCGAGGCCGGCGCCGGCGCCGCGGAATGGACCCGCCACTGCACCTATTCGGATCCGGAGAAATTCTTCTCCTACCGGCGGGCGACCCACGCGAAAGAGGCCGACTACGGCCGCCTGATCTCCTGCATCCGGCTTTAACAGCGCGTTAACCCTGCAGATTGCGGCGGATTTTCTGAAATTTTGCCGCATTTGCCGCCGCCCGCTGCGCCACCCTCCCCTGCCCGGCGGAATTTTCTGAACGAATTCAGCTGCCTGCCCCGTATACCCGCCCCGCCCTCCTGTCCCTGGCGCGGGCCCGGCGGCGGCAAAATTGCCCCGCGCAGGCCTTAATTGCGGCGCAATGATTACCCATAAAGAGATCACAAAAATAACCAGCTGCCGTCCCGCAGAGGGCCGGTGCTGCCGGGCGAAGGACAGACAGACCATGAAAATGAACAAGCGTTTCATTGCTTCCATCATCCGCGCCGCCAAGAGCGGGACCGCGGACCTGCCCTGGGCCGCCGCACGCCAGCCTGACCGCCAGGCGTCCAAGCGGAAACTGGTTTAACGCCGGGGACGGGTGCCCTGGCGGCGGACCGGACTGGCGCAGCCGCGCCAGCCCAAGTCCGCCGCCGGGGCACCCAGCCCGCCGGGCAAACCCCGGGACAGGCGTGATGCGCCCTCCGCCGAATCGCCCCGTCTCCGCCCCGCCCGGCCGTTAACCAGTTCACTTCAGATTTTTTGACAATTCGAATTGAATCCCTCCACACTCAGTCACACATATCGTTCAAGCGCGTCTGTGTTGCCGGTGGGGGCCGATGCAAACGGGCAGTTTGAAAGGAAAGGTCCGGTTATGACCATCCCCTACTCGCTGCAGCGGGCTGCAGCCAATGCCGTCGAAGCCACCTCTATCCTGCAGGACCCGGCGGTTCTGCGCGCCGCCAACAAGCCGCAATTGCGCCGCTACGAGGTCAGCAGCCTGCTGCCCGGCGGCGCCATCTCGGAAACCCGCCACATCGCCCCGGCGCTGCCGCTGTTCGAGGACGCCTTCTGCGCGTTCTCCCGCGGCTCGCTGGTGGAAACCGCCAGCGGCCCGGTCGCGGTCGAGGATCTGCTGCCCGGCGATGAAATCCTGACCAGCGGCGGCGGCAGCCAGCCGCTGGTGTGGATCGGCCGTACCAGCCTGCTGCCGGCCCGGCCCGGCAGCCGCGGCCGCAGCCACCGGCTCACCAGCTTCATGGCCGACAGCCTGGGCCTGCAAAAACCGTCCGCCAGCCTGGTGGCCGGCCCTGCCGCCCGGCTGCTGCGCACGCCGCCGCACCTGCAGGGCAGCGGCAAAGGCCCGCTGCTGACTCCCGCGGCCGCGTTTCAGGACGGGATGAGCATCTTTGAAACCGCGCCGCCGACGCCGGTGGACATGTACCACCTGTGCCTGCCGCGCCATGCGGTGATCAATGCCGGCGGGCTGGAGTTTGAAACCTATCACCCCGGCCCGGACGCGCTGAAGCTCGCCAGCTATGCCATCAAGACGCTGTTTTTGAACATGTTCTCCCACGCCGACAGCGTCAGGGACTTTGGCCCGCTGGCCTATCCCCGCGCCGACGGCCAGGGCGGCAGCGCCGGCGGCCCGCTGCTGTGATCTCCCTGCCGGCGGCCTGTCCGCCGCCGGCACAGGGGCTGCGGGTCAGTTCATGCCGCGCACATAGCGCACCAGCTGGCTGGCATTGAACTGCTCTTCGTCAATGATGCTTTTCATCAGGTCGCCGATCGAGACGATCCCCGCCAGCTCGCCGTCCTTCAGCACCGGCAGATGGCGGACATGCTTTTCCACCATCACCGCCATGCAGGCCTCGGCGCTCTGCCCCGGCTCGACGCCATAGAAATCCGTCGCCATCACATCGGCAAGCGGCGTCGTCGGAGAGGTCTTGCCCGCCAGAAACACCTTGCGGGTATAGTGCCGCTCGGTGAAAATCCCGGCCAGCTTGCCGCCGGACATCACCAGCACGGAGCCCACGTCCTCCTCCGCCATCAGCTTCAAGGCGTCGACCACCATGGCCTCCGTCGGAAGCGTGTGCAGGGTGCCGCCCTTCGCATCGAGAATTTGCTGAACAGTTGCCATCGTTACACCTCCAGTCGGCGGAACAACGACCGGGTCAAACCGATCAACCGGCATGCCCCGCCTTACCAGCATCCGGGGTTTCCCCCTCGCGTCAATGACTTGGATCAAGTGGCCCCGGCACCGCCCCGCAAAAGGGCCGCCGCCGGCACGCGCCGGGCGGCTCCGGCTCAGGCCTCGCGGGCCAGCCGCTCCTCCAGCACCTCAAACGGCACGCCCGGCTCATCCTTGGCGCCGCGGATCACCAGCGAGGTCTTGACGCTGGCCACATTCGGCGTGGTCAGCAGCTCGCCGGTCAGGAAGCTTTGAAAGGTGCTCAGATCCGGCGACACGCATTTCAGGATGAAATCCACCTCGCCGTTCAGCATGTGGCACTCGCGCACCAGGGGCCAGCTGCGGCACTTCTCTTCAAAGGCGCTCAGCTCCACTTCGGCCTGGCTCTCCAGCCCGACCATGGCAAAGACCTGCACCTCGAAGCCTAGCTCGCGGGCGTTCACATCTGCATGATAGCCGTGAATCAGCCCGGCCTCCTCCAGCGCCCGCACCCGGCGCAGACAGGGCGGTGCCGAGATGCCGACCCGCTTGGCCAGCTCCACGTTGGTCATCCGCCCATCGGCCTGAAGCTCCGACAAAATCTTGCGATCAATCGGATCTAGACGGGTTGTGACCATGCGGGAAACTCCTGTGAACTTTGCGTTTCTTATAGCACCGCCGCCGGGCTGCGCAATAATGTTTCATCGCCGCGCAATATTCTTTGCACTCCGAAGGTGCAAGCGGCAATCCGGGGCGGCAGCGGCACCAGCGCCAGGCACCCCGGCACGGCTGGGGGGGTTTAAGCCAGCGGGTCCTGCCGCTATATGCATTTCCTGACGGCGGCAAGCCCGCCATGCTGCTTACGTAAGGGACGAACATGAGCGAGACGCGCCACACCAAGGTTCTGATCATCGGCTCCGGGCCTGCCGGCTATACCGCGGGGGTCTATGCCTCCCGCGCCATGCTGGAGCCGATCCTGGTCCAGGGCATCGAGCCCGGCGGCCAGCTGACCACCACCACCGAGGTGGAGAACTGGCCCGGCGACACCGAGGTGCAGGGCCCCGACCTGATGGTGCGGATGCAGGAGCACGCCAAGGCGATGGGCACCGAGATCATCGGCGACATCATCACCTCGCTCGACACCTCCGCCCGCCCGTTTGTTGCCAAGGGCGACAGCGGCACCACCTACACCGCTGACGCTGTGATCCTGGCAACCGGCGCCCGCGCCAAATGGCTGGGCCTGCCGTCCGAGGAGAAATTCAAGGGCTTCGGCGTCTCCGCCTGCGCCACCTGCGACGGCTTCTTCTACCGCGGCCAGGAGATCGTGGTGATCGGCGGCGGCAACACCGCTGTCGAGGAAGCGCTGTTCCTGACCAACTTCGCCTCCAAGGTCACGCTGATCCACCGCCGCGACGAGCTGCGCGCCGAGAAGATCCTGCAGGACCGCCTGATGAAGAACGACAAGATCGAAACCCTGTGGTTCCACACCCTGGAGGAGGTCGTCGGCACCGACAACCCGCTGGGGGTCGAGGGCGTCGTGGTCAAGAACGTGCAGACCGGCGAAGTGAAGGAAATCCCCTGCAAGGGCGTCTTTGTCGCCATCGGCCACGCCCCCGCGAACGAGCTGGTCAAGGACGTGCTGGAGCTGCACAACGGCGGCTACGTCAAGGTGAAGCCCGGCACCACCGAGACCTCTATCCCCGGCATCTATGCCGCCGGCGACCTCACCGACCACAAGTACCGTCAGGCGGTCACCTCGGCCGGCATGGGCTGCATGGCGGCACTCGACGCCGAACGCTTCCTGGCTGAGCAGGAATAACCGGGATGCCGCATGATTTCGCCGCGCAACGGGCCGGAACCGTTGCGGCATTCAACGACATGCAGGCCGAACACGGCCTGCCGGAGGCGGCGGACGTGGATTACTTCTTCGTCCCCGCCCGCGACGGCGCCGACTGGCGCAAGCTGGCCGATGACCTGAGCCGCGAGGGCTACGGCTGCAACTGGGTCAGCGGAAAAGACGCCGAAGGCGGCAGCCCGTATCTGGCCGCCACCCTGCCGGATCAGATCATCTCCGCCACCGGCATCTGGATCGGCGAGGAAGTCGCCACCCGAGCCGCCCTCTCCCACGGCTTTGCCCCCGACGGCTGGGGCCTGGAGGGCTGAGCGCCCGCCACCCCCGGCATTGACCCCAGGCCCCCGTCCCCGCAGTCTGCCCTCAGCGGACCGCAGGACAGGAGGACCGGCGTGGCAAGCGCGCTCTGGCAGGGCAACTGGATCACCCGCACCCGGATCATCACCGGGCTGGTGCTGTTCACCTATGCCTTCTTCCACTTCCTCAACATCGGCCTGGGCTTGCTGTCGCCAGACTGGATGGAGGCGTTTCAGGACGTCCGCCAGCTGATCACCCGCAGCGTCCTGGGCGGTCTCATCCTCTATACCGCGCTGATCCTGCATGCCGGGCTGGCGCTGTGGAGCCTGGCCCGCCGCCGCACCCTGCGGATGCGCCCGGCGGCGGCGCTGCAAATGCTGCTCGGGTTTCTGATCCCGCTGCAGCTGCTCAGCCATCTGGCCTACACCCGCTATTCGCATGAAATCTACGGCGTCAACGACGAGATGGCCTATGTGATCGTGCTGATGTGGGCCTCGCCCGAGGCCTGGCAGCAAAGCGCGCTGCTGCTGGCGGTGTGGATCCACGGCTGCATCGGCCTGCATTACTGGCTGCGGCTGACCCGCTGGTGGCGGCGGCTGATCCCGTGGATGGCCGGGCTGGCGGTGCTGATCCCCGGCTTTGCCCTGGCCGGCTTCCTGACCGAAGGCCGCCGCATCCACGGCCTGTTCGCGGAGGGCAGCCAGCGCCCGGCGCTGATGGAGGACTTCAACTGGCCCAGCCGCGAGGTTTTTGCCGAGCTGCTCCTGACCGACAGCCGCTGGTTCACGGCGTTCCTGCTGCTCTTGGGGCTGGCGGCGGCGGCGCATGTGCTGAACCGGCTGCTGCGGCGGCGCCGCGCGGTGCGCATCCGCTATGCCTTCGGCCCGGAAATCCGCGCCGAGCGCGGCCTCACCCTGCTGCAGATGTCGCAGGCGGGCGGCGTCCAGCACACCTCCCTGTGCGGCGGCAAGGGCCGCTGCACCACCTGCCGGGTGGTGGTGGAGGAAGGCGGCGACACCCTGCCGCCGCCCGCCCCGCCCGAGGCGCGCAGCCTGGCCCGCGTCAAGGCGCCCGCCAATATGCGTCTGGCCTGCCAGATCCGCCCCGAGGCGCCGCTGACCGTCACCCGCATGTTCCGCCCCGACGGCCGCAAGACCCGCGCCCATGCCAGCCAGGGCAGCGAACAGCAGCTGGCGGTGCTGTTCCTCGACATGCGCGGGTTTACCGCCCGCACCGCCGGCCAGCTGCCCTATGACGTGGTGTTCCTGCTGAACCGCTTCTTCGACGCCATCGTCCCCGCCGTCACCAGGGCCGGCGGCACGGTGGACAAATACCTGGGCGACGGCCTGCTGGCGCTGTTCGAGGCCGCCACCCCCGCCCGCTCCGCCGAGGCCGCACTGGACGCCGCCGCCGCCATCGGCACCGCGCTGCAGGACTTCAACGCCCGGCTGGCAGCGGACGGCGAGCCGCAGATCCGCATCGGCATCGGCATTCATCTGGGCCAGCTGGTGCTGGGCGAGATCGGCAGCGCCGGCCACGCCCCGCGCACCATCATCGGCGGCAGCGTCAACACCGCCAGCCGGCTGGAGGCCAAGACCAAGGATCTGGGAATCGAACTGCTGGTGTCCGCCCGGGTGCTGGAGGCGGCGGGCTACCCCCTGCACCGTTTCGCGCTGCAGGAGTTCCAGCTCAGGGGCGTCTCCCGGCCGCTGGCGGCGCTGGCGGTGGAACAGGCCGCCGCGCTGCCGCGGCTGCTGGCCAAAGAACAGGGTTAAGCCCCGCCCGCGGCCCCGCGAACACCCGTTTCCGCCCCGGCGCCGGACCCGGACGATCCCGCCCGCATAACACGCCTTAGGAGAACTTTCTGCCGCGCACCCGGATGCGTTGCAGCACGGCAACGCGGCAGAAAATCGCCAATCCGAGGCAATTCCCCCTTTGATTCCCGGCCAATCCATGCAATGCGTTCACGCGTGAACACACTTTGACCCCCGCCCTGGACCCGCTGCGCCGTGCCTGAGACCCTGACCACATCCACCCCGGACGAGCAAGACCTGCTCTTTCGCCTCCTGCGCCAGCTCGATGCGGCGCCGGATGCCTCGCAGCGGACCACCGCCGCGGCGCTGGGGATTTCGCTGGGCCGGCTCAACACCTTGCTGCGGTCAGCGGCAGAGGGCGGCCTGGTCACCGTCAGCGCCCGCCCCGGCCCCGACAAGCGGCAGCGGTTTGCCTATTCGCTGACCACCCGCGGCGCGGCAGAGAAAGTGCGGCTCACCGATCAATTCCTCGCCCGCAAGCTCGCAGACTACAACGCGCTGCATGCGGAACTCACCGGCTCCGCTAGCGGCCTCCCCCCTCTCAAACACAGGACCAACCCGATGCAAAGCAACCTGGCTCCCATTCCTGAGCTTTATGTCTCCTACGAAAGCGCCCAGAAACTGAAGGTCGAAGCGGCCGATCTGGTCAGCTGGGATCTGACCCCGCGCCAGATCTGCGACCTGGAGCTCTTGATGAACGGCGGCTTCAACCCGCTGAAGGGGTTCCTGTCTCAGGCTGACTATGACGGCGTCATCGAAAACATGCGCCTGGCCGACGGCACCCTGTGGCCGATGCCGATCACCCTGGACGTCTCCGAAGACTTCGCCGCCAAGCTCGAAGCGGGCCAGGACATTGCCCTGCGCGACCAGGAAGGCGTGATCCTCGCCACCATGACCGTGACCGACAACTGGGTGCCGAACAAGGCGCGCGAGGCGGAGAAGGTGTTCGGCGCCGATGACGACGCCCACCCGGCAGTGAACTACCTGCACAACACCGCGGGCAAGGTCTACCTGGGCGGCCCCGTGACCGGCATCCAGCAGCCCGTCCACTATGACTTCCGCGGCCGCCGCGACACCCCGAACGAGCTGCGCGCCTACTTCCGCAAGCTGGGCTGGAACAAGGTTGTTGCCTTCCAGACCCGCAACCCGCTGCACCGCGCCCACCAGGAGCTGACCTTCCGCGCCGCGCGCGAAGCCCAGGCCAACCTGCTGATCCACCCGGTGGTCGGCATGACCAAGCCGGGCGACGTTGACCACTTCACCCGCGTGCGCTGCTACGAGGCGGTGCTGGACAAATACCCGGCCGCCACCACCTCCATGTCGCTCTTGAACCTGGCGATGCGTATGGCAGGCCCGCGCGAGGCGGTCTGGCACGGCCTGATCCGCAAGAACCACGGCTGCACCCATTTCATCGTCGGCCGCGACCACGCAGGCCCCGGCAAGAACTCTGCCGGCGAGGACTTCTACGGCCCCTATGACGCGCAGGAGCTGTTCCGCGAGTTCCAGGGCGAAATGGGCATCGAAATGGTGGACTTCAAGCACATGGTCTATGTGCAGGAGCGCGCCCAGTACGAGCCGAACGACGAGATCGAAGACCGCGACAACGTCACCATCCTGAACATCTCCGGCACCGAACTGCGCCGCCGCCTGGCCGAGGGCCTGGAGATCCCGGAATGGTTCTCCTTCCCGGAAGTGGTGTCCGAGCTGCGCAAGACCAAGCCGCCGCGCTCCAAGCAGGGCTTCACCGTGTTCTTCACCGGCTTCTCCGGCTCCGGCAAATCCACCATCGCCAACGCGCTGATGGTCAAGCTGATGGAAATGGGCGGCCGCCCGGTGACCCTGCTCGATGGCGACATCGTGCGGAAAAACCTCAGCTCCGAGCTGGGCTTCTCGAAAGAGCACCGCGACCTCAACATCCGCCGCATCGGCTATGTGGCGTCTGAGATCACCAAGAACGGCGGCATCGCCATCTGCGCCCCGATCGCGCCCTATGCCACCACCCGCCGCGCCGTGCGCGAGGACGTGGAGCAGTTCGGCGCCTTTGTCGAAGTGCACGTCGCCACCTCGATCGAGGAATGCGAGCGCCGCGACCGCAAGGGTCTGTATAAACTGGCCCGCGAAGGCAAGATCAAGGAGTTCACCGGCATCTCCGACCCCTACGACGTGCCGCAGAACGCCGAGCTGGTGGTCGAGACCGAGAACGTCGACGTCGACAACTGCGCCCACCAGGTGCTCTTGAAGCTGGAAAGCATGGGGCTGATCAAGGCCTGAGCCTGACAGCAGCACAAGACCGCAGAGCGGCCCGCCAATTGGCGGGCCGTTTTCCGATTGGCCGAATGCGGGCAGTGGCAGCCGCCGCACCGCTCCGGCAGCCCCCGCCTCCCCGCCGGCGCTTTGGTCAAAAAGGCAACGGTCGGCCCCTGATGCGCAGGTCCCTGCCCCGGAACGCTTCCCGGATCGGCGGAAAACCGCTAATCATGCCGCAAAAATACAGCATTACAGGCGGATTTCAGGTGCGTGTCGTTTCTCTTTGGATCGGTGAAGAGCTGCCGCTGCTGACGCAGCTGGCGGTCATGTCCTGGCAGCGCCACACCTGCGGCGTCGACCTCTATGTCACTGACCCCGCCTGCCCGCCCCGCGGCGTGCCGCCCGGTGTCAGCCTGAAACCGGCCGGAGAGATCCTGCCGCTGGACACGCTGGAGCGCCTGAAGCCCCTGATCCGCACCCGCTACAGCCCGCGGCAGGAGCGGCTCAGCTATTCCGACATCTTCCGGATCGTGCTTCAGAAACAGGGCCTTGGTGTCTGGCTGGATACCGATGTCATCCTGTTCCAGGACTTCCAGCCGGACCCGGACCGGGCCTGGTTCGCCTTCGACGGCGCGGCGACGGTGGGCTGCTCGGCGCTGTATTTCCCGCCCGATGACCCCTTTGTCTGCGACTTCCTCAAGGTGCTTGACCATCCCGAGCTGTGGCCGGACTGGCTCGGCTTCAAACGGCGGGTGGTCAAACCCGCGCTGCTGCGCGCGCTTGGCCGGAAATTCCGCGCAACCGATCTCGGCATGACCGTCTATGGCAACGAGGCGATGGTGCGCATCCTCAAGCGGCAGAACCGCTTCGGGGAGGCCAAGCCGATGAAATCAATGTATTACCTGCCGGGCGCCAGCTGCGATTTCTATGACCCGGCGCACACCCAGGCGCTGCTTGGCCAGCCCGACATCATCGGCCTGCACGTGCATCAAAAAGGCCCCTCCACCCAGCCGCCCCGCAGCGGCAGCGCGTTTGATGTGACCCTGCGCGCCTACGGTCTGGCCGCCGCGGAACCCGCCTGAGGCCGCCGCCCGCGGTCACAGCGCCGCGGGCAGATCCACCGTGCCGCGCATCAGCACAAACCCCTCGCCCGCAACCCTGACGCCCTCGATCGCCTCCGCAGGGCCAACCCGGGACACCCGCGCCTGGCCGGGGCGGCCCAGCCCGTGTCCCTGTTCTGCCACGAACTCCGCCTTCTGCATCAGCCCGTGGTGCCACAGATAAGACGCCATCGCCCCGGTGGCGGACCCAGTGAACGGGTCCTCCGGCGGGCTGGGCGGCGCCATCAAAAGGCGCGAGAAGGTGTCCCCCGCCGCCGTCGCGCCCTCCAGCGCCACCAGGAACGGCTCCATCATGTCGATGCCATCGGCGCCCAGCGATTTGCCCAAGGCGGCCAGCGCCTCCAGGTCCAGCTGCGCCGCCTCCAGCGCCGCCCGGTCGCGCAGGACAGTGATACAGAACGGCAGCCCGGTTGAGACTTTCTGCGGCCGCCCTGCGATGGCCTCCACCGGCAAGCTCACCGCCGCCGCCACCAGTGCCGGATCGGCAAAGGGGCCGAACTGCGGCGCCACCTGCGTCATTTCGATCAGGTCCCCGTCCAGCCGCACCGGCACGATCCCCGCCCCGGTTTCCAGCGTGATGCTATCGCCCTCGATCAGCCCGCGGTCCCGCATCGCCGCCACCGTGGCGATGGTCGGATGGCCGGCAAAGGGGATCTCGCGGCTGGCCAGGAAATAGCGCACCTTCACATCCGCCGCCTCAGACGGGCCGGTGAATGTGCATTCCACCAGCGAGGTCTCCCGCACGTAGGCGGTGCAGACCGCCTCCGGCAGAGGCGCGCCGCCATGCACCACCGCACAGCCGTTGCCCCCGAATGCCCGGCCTGAGAACGCATCCACCCAGTCGAAATCATAGCGCGCCATCTGCATCTCCCGGCTTTAAGGCAACAAAAAAGGCGGGCTGCGGCCCGCCTTTCGCATCATCAAAGCCCGCCGCGGGATGTCAATCCGCCGGCCCTGCACCTTTCCGTGTGCTGGCCCTAGTGGACCGGCACCGGCGTCATGTCGTTCTGGCGCGCCAGCACAAAGGCCAGGCTGCGGTCGGCCACCAGCGCCAGCTGGCCGCCCTCGGCGTCGTGCACCGCATAAAGCTGTTCACGCCCGCCCGCGCTGGCCTGCACCTCTTTGGGAAGATCTGCCACCGCAACCGCCTTCACATAGACGGTCCGGCTGCCGGCATCCTTGAAGTCAAACGGTGTATGCATTGCTCTTACCCCTTCTTGATGTTGATCGTCTGAACCACGGTTTCGGGCCGCGACCGGGTCAGGTCCACATGCAGCAGCCCGTTTTCCATCACCGCCTCGCCCACTTCGACGCCATCGGCCAGCACGAACATGCGCTGAAACTGGCGCGCCGCGATGCCGCGGTGCAGAAACACCCGCCCTTCGCTGTCGTCGCGCTGGCGGCCGCGGATCACCAGCTGGCGGTCCTCGACGGTGATCGCCAGATCCTCCTCGGCGAAACCGGCCACGGCCAGGGTGATGCGGTAGGAAAAGTCAGAGGTCTGTTCGATATTATATGGAGGATAGCCTTCGTTGCCCGATTTGGCCGAGCGTTCCAGGAGGCGTTCCAGCTGCTCGAACCCCAGCATATGCGGGTAAGAGCCCAAGGTAAGTTTCGACACGTTGTTCGTCCTTTTTGCCAAAGCGACGGATGCTTGCGGCCCCGGTCACGGCAGCCGCTTCCAGAAGAATATGGGAAGTTCCTGCTGGATTCACAAGAGCATGTGCTCATAGGTCTAGCGGAAAAGCGGTTAAGGAAGTATCTTCAGCCTCACTTCATTCATCAGCTTTACTGAGTCGCCCATGAACGCACCCACAGATGTGTCGATGAAGACGGATGAGGTCCTCAGGGTTGAGCTGGAGGTTTTCCGCAGACAGCACCGCGATCTGGACGAAGCGATCTCCGCGCTGGAAGAGCGCGGCACCGCCGACCAGCTGACCATCCGCCGTCTGAAGAAGCAAAAGCTTATCCTCAAGGACAAGATCGCCTTGATCGAAGACCGGCTGACCCCGGACATTATCGCCTGACGCCGCGCCGGCAGGACCGGCAGCGCATCAGCGCCTGTTGCCCGGCGCCAAAGCCGCCCGGGCCCCGGCTGCAGAACGCAGCGCTTTTTTTCAGAACCCAAGCCCTCCCGCCCCCTGGCGGTGCAGCGCAGCTGCCCAGCCAGGCGTTGGGCGCGGCAGCGCGCCTGCCGGCGCGCTGCGCTCCCGCAGGGCCGCCGCCCGCTCGTCCTGCCCGCCTGGCCCGCCTGCCTGGCCCGCCTGCCTGGCCCGCCTGCCTGGCCCGATTACCGGCTGCGGCGGATGGTCAAACCGGCCGGAACCGGTTAGGAGCAGCGCGATTGTTTCCGGCGGCCGTGCAAAGCGGCCTCCGGACGCAAGCCTCTGAACAACAAGACGAGTTAATCCATGACCGCTGCGAGGGAACAGATCCCGGCGTCCGATCTGCAGGACGCCGATTACAACTTCACACCAAGGCAGGCGCTGGCCGGGGCGCAGATGCTGTTTGTCGCCTTCGGCGCGCTGGTGCTGGTGCCGCTGCTCACCGGGCTGGACCCCAGCGTGGCACTGTTCACCGCCGGGCTTGGCACCCTGATCTTCCAGGTCGTCACCCGCGGCCAGGTGCCGGTGTTCCTGGCATCGTCCTTCGCCTTCATCGCGCCGGTGATCTACGGCGTGCAGACCTGGGGCATGGCCGCCACCACCGGCGGGCTGGCGGCGGCGGGCCTGCTGTATGTGGCGCTCAGCTTTGCCATCCGCGCCTTTGGCACCGGTTTTCTGCACCGGCTGCTGCCGCCCGTCGTGGTCGGCCCCGTCATCATGGTGATCGGCCTGTCGCTGGCGCCGGTTGCGGTCAATATGGCCACCGGCCTGGCAGGCGACACCCAGGTGATGCCGCGCAGCACCGCGCTCTTGCTGGCCGGTATCTCGCTGGGCACCACCATGCTGACCGCCATCCTCGCCCGCGGCATCATGCGCATCGTGCCGATCCTGGCCGGCGTCGCCGCAGGCTGCAGTGCCGCGCTGATCCTGGGCGCCGTCACCGGCGACCCGCTGATCAGCACCGCCGCCATCGCCGCCGCCCCCTGGTTCAAGGTCCCGGCCTTCGTCGCGCCCGAGTTCAACCTGGCCGCCATCCTGTTCATCCTGCCGGTCGCCATCGCGCCCGCGATCGAACACTTCGGCGACATCCTGGCGATCTCCAACGTGACCAAGCGCGACTATATGGAGAAGCCCGGCATCCAGAACACCATGCTGGGCGACGGCCTTGCCACCGCCGCCGCGGGCCTGCTGGGCGGGCCGCCCAACACCACCTATTCCGAGGTGACCGGCGCCGTGACCCTGACCCGTGCCTTCAACCCGGCGATCATGACCTGGGCGGCGATCTTCGCGATTGCGCTGTCCTTCGTTGGCAAGCTGTCCGGTGCGCTGGCGGCGATTCCGATGCCGGTGATGGGCGGCATCATGATCCTGCTCTTTGGCATGGTCACCGTGGTCGGCCTGTCAGTTCTGGCCAAACTGGGCGAGGCGCTGTCGGAGGCGCGCAATATGGTGATCATCTCCACCGTGCTGATCATCGGCCTGGGCGGGTTGACCCTGGAATTCGGCGAAGGCTTCACCCTCGCAGGCATCGGCCTGTCCGGCGTGGCCGGCCTCGCGCTGAACCTGATCCTGCCGAAACAGCGGTAATCCCGCAACGCTGAGGAGCCGCCGCAAAGGCGGCTCCCCTCACCGCTCCTCCGGCGCCAGGTGCCGGATGCGCTCCACATGCGCGGCAATGTCCTCGCGGCTGAACTTCGAATGCACCCGCTTCTCTGACGCCGGATGGTTCCCCAGCCCCAGCTTCAGCTCCTCCCGCCAGGCGCGTTTCGGCCGGATGGGCCGCGGCGCAAAGCCGCCGCCGCAGGTGGGGCAGACATTGTGCAGAACCGCCTCAGCACAATCCGCGCAATAGGTGCATTCATAGCTGCAGATCCGCGCTTCCGCCGCATCCGGCGGCAGATCCTTGCCGCACAGCTCGCAATTAGGGCGCAGCTCCAGCATCCTATCCTCCCTGATCCTGCCCCCACCCTGCCCCGGTTACTGCCCCCTTGCAATCCTCTGTTCAAGCCACCCGCGCCGCGCAACGCGCGGCGCCACGCCCAACCGCAAGGCGGTGCAGCTTGCCTGCGTCCCGCGCGGGCGGGAGCCTGCCGCCCTGCGGCATAGCGGCCAGCGGCGCAAAACAGGGCAAATCCCCCTGCTTTCCCGGCCAAGCCGGATTGCGCAAAACCCAACATTCCCTATAGTGCGCGCTCCACAAGCCGCGACAGGAGCCACCAGCCATGGGTGACATCAAAGTGGGCATCATCATGGGCAGCCAATCCGACTGGCCCACCATGAAGGAAGCCGCGAATATCCTCGATGAACTGGGCGTTGCCTATGAGGCCAAGATCGTCTCCGCCCACCGCACCCCGGACCGGCTGTGGAGCTACGGCAAATCCGCGGCGGACCGCGGCTTGCAGGTGATCATCGCAGGTGCGGGCGGCGCCGCCCATCTGCCCGGCATGGTCGCCTCCAAGACCCGCGTGCCGGTGGTCGGCGTGCCGGTCCAGACCCGCGCCCTTTCCGGCGTCGACTCGCTCTATTCCATCGTCCAGATGCCCAAGGGCTTCCCGGTCGCGACCATGGCAATCGGTGCTGCCGGGGCCGCCAACGCAGGCCTGATGGCCGCGGGCATCCTGGCGCTGCAGGACGCGGACCTCGCCCAGCGCCTGGACGACTGGCGCGCGGCGCTCTCTGCCTCGATCCCCGAGGAGCCGTCCGATGACTGACGTGCTTGCACAGGCACTGCAGCCGGGCGCCACAATCGGCATCCTCGGCGGCGGCCAGCTGGGCCGGATGCTCTCGGTCGCGGCCTCCCGCCTCGGCTTCAAGACCCATATCTTTGAACCGGGCGCCAACCCGCCCGCAGGCCATGTCGCCGACCGCGTGACCACCGCAGGCTACGAGGACGCAGAGGCGCTGGCCGCCTTCGCCGCGTCCGTCGACGTGATCACCTATGAGTTCGAGAACATCCCGACCTCCGCGCTGGACCTCCTGGAATCGCAAAAGCCGATCCGCCCGGGCCGTGAGGCGCTGCGGATCAGCCAGGACCGGCTGACCGAAAAGAGCTTCCTGCAGGATCTGGGCCTCAAAACCGCGCCCTTCGCGGACATCACCGATCAGGCCAGCCTCGACGCCGCTTTGGCGCAGACCGGCACGCCCTCGATCCTGAAAACCCGCCGCTTCGGCTATGACGGCAAGGGCCAGGCCCGCATCAAATCGCCTGAAGACGCAAACGAAGCGCTCGCTTCCATGGCCGGCGCGCCCTCGATCCTCGAAGGGTTCGTGACCTTCACCCACGAGGTTTCGGTCATCGCCGCCCGCGGCGTGAGCGGCGAGATCGCCTGTTTTGACCCCGGCGAAAACGTCCACCGCGACGGCATCCTGCACACCACCACCGTGCCCGCAAAGCTCAGCACATCCCAGCGCATGGACGCGGTGCTGATGGCCGGCAAGATCCTGAACGCGCTGGACTATGTCGGCGTCCTCGGCGTCGAACTCTTCGTCACGCCCCAAGGCCTGATCGTCAACGAGATCGCCCCCCGCGTCCACAACTCCGGCCACTGGACCCAGAACGGCTGCACCGTCGACCAGTTCGAACAGCACATCCGCGCGGTTGCGGGATGGCCGCTCGGCGATGGCCAGCGCCACTCGGACGTGGTGATGGAAAACCTGATCGGCGATGACGTGGAGCGCTTGCCCGAACTGGCAAAAGAAGCCGATTGCGCCCTCCACCTCTATGGCAAGGCGGAGGCCAAGCCGGGCCGCAAGATGGGCCATGTGAACCGGGTGGTTAGGGCGCAGGGGTAAGGCCTCGCGTCAGGAAATTCAGCGCATTGAAGCGGAAAGCGGCCTCAGATGAGGCCGTTTTTTACAATCTCCGCATTCATCCAATGCACCTCTGTCTGCACATGATCCGCGCGGACGTACTTGGCCAGCAGCGTCTGCATTTCCGCCTCGGCAAATTCTCTGGCAGTGCGGATCACGAAACCTTCCTGTGCCGCCAAATCCAGCGCGGAAATGGTCGCTTGTAATACAGATTCCGAGGGCGGTCCCCGGTACAGCACCGGAACGCTGACAATCCCCAGCTCACCAAACCGGGCCAGCGTTTCCTCCCAAGGCTGGATCACGCCATCCACGATCCAGGCGAATCCCAGAAAATAGCTGGGCAGCGCAGGGTAAGCGATGGCATGGCGGGCAAAGAGGTACTCACCGACAATCCGCTCGCCATTCGTCAACGCCGGAGAAATGCCTGCAGCAAAAGCCTTAATCCAGTCGCGGGACGGGTGGTAGCGGGCATCGGGGCTGCGCGGGTGGCAGCCGCCGGGGTAAATAGTGGTGTTTTCACCATCCATTTTTTCGGTAATGACCACCTCTGCCTCTGCCAGAAGCGCAGAGGTATCCTGCAGGATTTTGTCATCACTGGTGGCACCGGGCGATTGCGGCAGATGAAAAGTGCGGCCGTATTTTCGGGTCATGTGATCAACCGTTGCATAAAAACCTCTTTCGCCGCAGCCTAGCCGCGCCGCACCGCGGCAGCAAGGCGTCCCGGTGAAAGCGGCTCCGCCGGTTTCACGCGCAAAGAGGGCCATCCGGCCTGATGCGCGGCGCTTCCCCCTCAGGCCAGGAACCGGCCCGCCACCTCCCCGGCCATATAGCTGACCCGCCCGCCGGCAATTGTCGCCGCGACCCGCTGGGTGGCCTTGTCCAGCACCAGAATATCGGCGCGCTTGCCGGCCTCCAGCGTGCCGCGATCGTTAAGCCCCAGCAGCTGCGCAGGCCCGTGTGAGACCAGCCGCCAGGCGCCCTCCAGATCCAAGAGGCCGGACCGTTCCAGCATCAGGGCTGCGCGCCGCGGGCTGGGGTAGTGATAGTCGGAGGCCAGCGCATCGCACAGCCCCATGGCGATCAGTTCGACGGCAGAGGCATTGCCCTTGTGCGAGCCGCCGCGCACCACATTGGGGGAGCCGAGGATCACCGGATCGTCCGCGGCGCGCGCCGCTTCTGCGGCCTCAAGTGTCTCGGGAAACTCGGAAATCCGCGCGCCGCGCGCGCGCCAGACGGCGCGGCCCTCTGCGGTCTGGTCGTCATGGCTGCCGAGCCGCACCTCCAGCGCCGCCAGCTCCGCACAGAGCGCATCCAGCCGGCCTGCCACCTCCTCCCGGCGCGCGTGCATGTCTTTCAGCATCTGCCAGTGCACCTCCGGATTGCGCCCCGCCTTCAGCGCCTGCCCGGTCAGCCGCGGCGGCTTCTTGCCCGCCGCCAGCCGGTCGTGCGGCAGGTGGTCGTTGAACACCACATAAGGCACCTGCCAGTCCGCCACCTTGGCGGCCAGCCCGGCGTAATCCTCCAGCATGTGGATCTCAAACCGCAGCTGCGGCAGCAGATCGGTCACGACGGAGTGGCGCACCGCCTTGATGGCCTCAAACACCTGCGCGGCAAACTCCGGGCTGCGCAGGCCGCCCTCCCAGGAATAGAACTGCGCCAGCACCGCAGTGGTGATGCCGTTGGCCGCCAGTTCCGCCTCGGCGGCCACAACGCCCTCGGCCATCTGCTTCATCGCGCCCCGGCGCGGCGCCAGGTGGCGTTCAAACCCGTCGCCATGCACGTCCACAATTCCCGGCAGCACCAGATAGCCCGACAGGTCCACACGGCGTCCGGCGGGCGCATCCGCCACCTGCCCCTCCGCCAGGGCGATCTCGCCGCCGCGCTCCAGCCCGCCGGGGCGCAGCACATCGCCGCTCTGCAAGGTCAGTTCCAACGTCATTCCTCTGCCTCTTCACAGCCGCCATTCAGCTGGCAGGCCTCGGTGATGATCTCTTCCACCGCCGCCAGCCAGCCCAGGCCGGGCTCAAACCGCCCCTCTTCCAGGAAATGCAGCGCCTGCGCCATCACCTGCGGGTTGTTCATCATGTAGGTGTGGGTGACCGGCAGCGTCAGATGCGCCGCCATGCCTGCCACCTTGGTGCTGTCGACCGAGACTTTGCCGTCATCCTCCCCCGGGATCAGCGAGGAGAACAGCGGGTTCAGCGTCTCATTGCCCGCAATCACACCCAGCTCGAAATTCACCGGCGGCAGACGCCTGGGCAGGCTGCCCGTCCCGGTCCCCAGCTGCAGCCCGGCAGGCCCGTTCAGCAGGCCGAACACCTCCCAGTCGCCCAGCTCATCCACCAGCTCGCTGCCCTGGTTGGGCGGCCCCATCATCACCACACGGCCCAGATTGCCGGGGTGATTGCCCTGCAGCCAGTAGCGCAGCAGGATGCCCCCCATCGAGTGGCTGACCACATGGGTGGTCTCCGCGCCGCAGGCGGCAAAGGCCGCTGGCAGGGTCTCCTCCGCCAGCACCTGAATGGCCGCCTCAGTGGAGGCATAGCCCGGCCGCACCACGCTGTAGCCGCGCGACTGCAAAACCTCCTCCATCACCGCAAATGAGGTCTCGGTGCGCGCCAATCCATGCAGCAGGATCACGCAATCGGCCGCCGCGGGCAGCGGCAGCAGCGCCGCAGCGGCGGCAAGGAAGGGTTTTGCAAAATAACGCATGGCGCCCAGATAAGCGCAAGCGGCGGCACAGGGAAGACCCCGCGGTCAGCCGGCGGCCCGTTTGGCCGGCTGCGCCTTGCGCCCCGGCGCCCGCAGCACCACCAGCGCAATGCCGCCCAGCACCGCCGCACTGCCAAACAGCAGCCGCAGGGTCACGGTCTCGCCCAGCAGCACGGCCCCCGCCAGGATCGCAATCACCGGCACGCTCAGCTGCACGGTGGCGGCCACCGCGGGCAGGATCTGCGGCAGCAGCCGGTACCACAGCGCATAGCCCATGCCGGAGGTCACCGCCCCCGACAGCACCGCCAGCCCCGCGCCATAGAGGCTGACCGAGCTGCCGCCCAGCCATAAGGCAATTGGCAGGAACATCGCCGCCGACCACAGGAAATTCACCGCCGTCGCCGCCAGCGGCTGCGCCGCCCCCCGCCCCAGAATGCTGTAGATCCCCCAGCCCAGACCCGCCGCCGCCATCAGCAGCGACGCGCCCAAGGGCGTTGCGCCGGAGCCGTCGGGCCAGACCACATAGGCCAGCCCCAGAAACGCCAGCACCGCGCCCGCCAGCTGGCCCGCGCTGACCGGATTGCCCCGTACCGCCCCCCACAGGAACATCGTGACCTGCACCACCCCGAACAACACCAGCGCGCCAAGGCCTGCGTCGAGCTGCTGATAGGCCAGCGAAAACCCCGCGATATAAAGCGTCAGCGCCGCCCCGCCCCCCAGGCTCGCCCGCAGGCCCTGGCGCACCGCCAGCCCCTGCGCCTGGCACAGCACCACCAGCATCGCCGCACCGGAGGCCAGCCGCAAAAGACCAAAGCTGCCCGCATCCATATGCCCGCCCCCGATCGCCAGCCGGCTGAGGATGGAGTTCGCGGCAAAGGCCGCCATGGTGAGGGAGACAAGAAGAAACAGGCGCATTTTCAAGGGGTAGCGCGCCGGAGCGTGCGGGGCCACTGATATTTTCGTGTCAGCCGCCGATCCCTCAATTGGACATCTGCCGCCGCCCAAGGGCTTTAGCCCTTGAAGACATTTTCCCGATGCCAGCGGAGGTATGATCTGTGAGGTTTGAAAGCCGGGTTCACCGGCTCGATCAGTCGCCGGTCCGGCAGCAGCAAACGATTAAGCGTCGCCTCATCCACCGCCTTTTTCGCAACAAGCACCTCGTTATCATCGCTGATCGACAGCAGCCCCCGGTCGAACATCCAATGCACGGTTCCCGACAGGGCCAGCCCATTGCGCACCGTATCCGGACCGCGTTCCGAAACCGGCACGATATGTGCGGCCTCCACCTCCGGCCGCCCTCCGCCATTACGCAACTCCAGCCCCGACATCGAACAGCGGCCGCCATAGGCATGTTTGACCTGCCTCGCAAAACTGCGGTCCCGGAAGGCCCGCTGGGACAGCAGCATTTCGCGTGGCTGATCCTGCGGTTCAAAGGGGGCCTGCGCCTCGGCAAACCCGGGCTCTGCGGTGAAATCTCCGGTTCGAGGGATGGCATTCGGCTCTTCGCGTGCCGCCAGACCGGCGGTAATAATCCGCGCAAAATCAGCATCGGAGATCAGCCGGACCGCGCTGGTGTTGCTGCCGCGCGACCTGGGCAGCCCGGTTTCATACGGCCCCTGCCCTTCCACCCATCGGGGAACAAAATTCTCGAAGGACAGCTCACTGCCTGTGTCCAGCAGCGCATAAGCCATTGCAGGATCCTTCGGGTCATCCTGCACCTGAAGCACACGCTGGACAGAATGGTAGCCTTTACCGCCGCCGCGCCGGCCCTCATAGAAGACAACCCAGTCGCCGACAGTTTGCTCAACCCGGCTCAGGTAGTGCTTTTTAGGGAAATGGTACGCTTTGCCAGGCTGGTCGTCATAACCTGAATGCGAAGACTGAATGAAAACTGCTTTGACCATGACGGTGACTTTAGGCCGTTGTTTCATAAACGAAAAGAGGGGAGAGAAAACGTGCCCCCCCCCTTTCACCTTTGCCCAAATACTCCCGCCGGAGGCAGGCCCGCACCGCAGGCCTTCAATACCTCTCAAAACGAAAAGGGGCCGCCCGAAGGCAGCCCCAAGTCTTGCAGTCGTCAGCGGTGGGCTTCCGGCAGATTGGCCTTCCCGGCCAATCGCCTGTCGCCGCATCCCAAATCCCGAAGGGATTTGTGATTACATCATGCCGCCCATGCCGCCCATGCCGCCCATGTCGGGCATGCCGCCGCCTGCCGCGCCTTCTTTGGCGGGCTTGTCGGCAATCATGGCTTCGGTGGTGATCAGCAGGCCTGCAACCGAGGCCGCGTCTTCCAGTGCGGTCCGGGTCACTTTGGCCGGGTCGATCACGCCGAAGGAGAACATGTCGCCATATTCACCGGTCTGCGCGTTGTAGCCGAATGCGCTGTCGGAGGACTCGCGGACCTTGCCGGCAACCACGGCACCGTCGACGCCTGCGTTTTCGGCGATCTGGCGCAGCGGCGCTTCGATGGCCTTGCGGACGATGTTGATGCCTGCGTTCTGGTCAGCGTTGGCGCCTTCCAGGCCGTCCAGGCCCTTGCCGGCCTGCACCAGGGCAACACCGCCGCCGACGATCACGCCTTCCTGCACGGCTGCGCGGGTCGCGTTCAGCGCATCGTCCACACGGTCCTTGCGCTCTTTCACTTCGACTTCGGTCATGCCGCCGACGCGGATCACGGCCACACCGCCTGCCAGTTTGGCAACGCGTTCCTGCAGCTTCTCGCGGTCGTAGTCAGAGGTGGTTTCCTCGATCTGGGTGCGGATCTGGGCCACACGGGCTTCGATCTCGGCCTTCTCGCCAGCGCCGTCGACGATGGTGGTCTCGTCTTTGGTGATGGAGATTTTCTTGGCGGTGCCCAGCATGTCCATGGTGACGGACTCGAGCTTCATGCCCAGATCTTCGGAGATCACCTGGCCGCCGGTCAGGATCGCGATGTCCTGCAGCATGGCCTTGCGGCGGTCGCCGAAGCCCGGTGCCTTGACGGCTGCGATTTTCAGGCCGCCGCGCAGCTTGTTGACAACCAGGGTTGCCAGCGCTTCGCCTTCGACGTCCTCAGCAATGATCAGCAGCGGCTTCTGCGACTGGATCACCTGCTCCAGCAGCGGCACCATCGGCTGCAGCGAAGACAGTTTCTTCTCGTGCAGCAGGATCATGCAGTCTTCCAGATCCGCGATCATCTTGTCCGGGTTGGTGACGAAATAGGGCGACAGGTAGCCGCGGTCGAACTGCATGCCCTCGACCACGTCGGTCTCGGTTTCCATGCCCTTGTTCTCTTCGACGGTGATGACGCCTTCGTTGCCAACCTTCTGCATCGCGTCCGCGATCTGGCGGCCGATTTCAGCTTCGCCGTTGGCGGAGATGGTGCCAACCTGCGCAACCTCGTCGGAGTCTTTCACTTCGCGGGCCATGTCCTTGATGCCCTGCACGACTTTGGCGGTTGCCAGGTCGATGCCGCGCTTCAGGTCCATCGGGTTCAGGCCGGCAGCAACCTGCTTCAGGCCTTCTTTGACGATCGCCTGGGCCAGAACGGTTGCGGTGGTGGTGCCGTCACCGGCTTCGTCGTTGGTGCGGGAAGCAACTTCCTTCACCATCTGGGCGCCCATGTTCTCGAACTTGTCTTCCAGTTCGATTTCCTTGGCAACCGAGACACCGTCCTTGGTGATGCGCGGTGCGCCGAAGGATTTGTCCAGAACCACGTTGCGGCCTTTCGGGCCCAGGGTCACTTTCACGGCATCGGCCAGAATGTTGACGCCCTTCAGCATGCGGTTGCGGGCATCGGTGTCGAATTTGACGTCCTTAGCAGCCATTTTTCACTCTCCTAGAGTAATCTGTAATTGTCAGCGAGGGATGGGATCAGAGCAGGCCCGCGGGCTTACTCGATGATGCCCATGATGTCGCTTTCCTTCATCATCAGCAGCTCTTCGCCGTCGACGGTGATCTCAGTGCCGGACCACTTGCCGAACATGATGCGGTCGCCGGATTTGACGGCCATCTCGATCAGCTCGCCGCTGTCCTTGCGGGCGCCTGCGCCGCAAGCAACCACAACGCCTTCGCTCGGCTTTTCCTTGGCGGAATCGGGGATGATCAGGCCGCCCGCGGTTTTTTCTTCGCTTTCGGTGCGGCGCACCAGCACGCGGTCATGAAGCGGTTTCAATGCCATCTTTGCAGCTCCTTAAAAAGGCTCAAAGGTTGTTATCTGTTGGACCTCCGCCTCCCCGGCGGGGCCGTTATCACTCACTCGGGGTGAGTGCTAACGACGGGGAAGCTAGGCATCGGGCCGGGCCGAGTCAACATCTTCCGGCAAGAAAAATCGCAGGAAATTGCGCAGCGCTGCGGGCATCGTGCGGAGCCTCCGCAAGGCAATGATTTTGCGCCGGAAATCAGGCGGCCGTTACCGCTGCTGCCCGGCCCGGCCTAGGTTTCCCAGCTTTCCGCCCAATGCACCAGGCCTGCGCGGCCCGCCTCGGTCAGCTGGTAGATCCCGGTCTCCACCCGCTCGAACCAGCCGTAATGGTTGCTGGCCATCAGCCGGGTGGCGCGGGCCACGCCGGTGGCCTTGGCGACTTCCGCTCCCTTGCAGGCGCCTGCGCCGGCCAGATGCGCGGCGCAGGCCAGCGCGTCCTGGCGGTAGGCGGTGACGATGCCGTGCCGGGTGGCGCCGCCTGCGTTCGGGTCGCCGCGCAGCGCCTGAAACTCGCGCAGCAGCCGCGTCTGTTTCTTCTTCGATTTGCGCGGGCTGTACGGTCCGGGGTCGCAATGCACCTCGGCCCGGCCGTCTGCCAGCACGGTAATCAGCCCCAGCCCCAGCCGCCGGCACATCGCCAGATTGTCCTTCAGCATCCGCCGCGCCTGCCGCCCCCCGGGCCGCGGCACCGCGATATAGACGTGATCGGTGACCGCCAGCCGGGCCACCGCCTGGTGGAACAGCGACAAGGAGAATTTCAGCTTCAGCTCGACAATCACCGGCGGCTCCGCGCCGCGGACAGCCACCACATCGGCAGCCCCCACCTCGCCCTTCACAGCGTAGCCCTGGGCCTCCAGCAGCGCCTTCACCGGCGCATATAGCTGATCCTCGCGTTCCATGCCGCCATGACTGGCAGCAAGCGCCGCCGAAGGCAATCCGCCGCGCGGTTTTACGGCCCAGGCGGCAGGTTTTGCATTGCCGCCCCCCCTGCCCCGTCCTAGGGTCATACACTCAGGCCACAGTTCCGGACCCCCGGGGAAAGGGCGCTTGATGAAACCCATTGCACTTGCCTTGGCCCTGGTCCTGCAGGCCTCTGCCGGCCTGGCCGCCTGCCGCGGCATCGACTACCGCGACCACCTGCCGCCCGCCACCGAAGCGCGGCTGGAGCGCGAGATGGCCGCCACCCCGTTTTCCCGCGGCAACCACTGGATCGCCACCAAGGGCAGCCGCACCATCCATGTGATCGGCACCATGCACGGCGGCGATTCCCGCATGGCCCGGGTGATGCGCAACCTGCGCCCGGCGCTGGCCTCGGCGCAGGCGATCTACCTGGAAACGCTGCAGCCCGGAGTGGAGACGCCGGAAACCATGCCCGCGAGTCTGGCCAGCAGCTTTCTGCTGCCGCAAGGGCAAGAGCTGCGGCACCTGCTGGGCAAGGAAGCCTGGCGCCATTTTGAACTGACCGCGCGGGTCTCCGGCGCCAATCTGGACACCATGAACCGGATGCAGCCCTGGGCGGTGTCGATGTTCCTGGTGCAAAGCGGCTGCCGCCCCTACGGCTTTGGCCTGAAGCGCGGGCTGGACGACCGGATCGCCGATTTCGCGCGCCGCAAGCGGATCCCGGTGGGCGGGCTGGAAACCCCGGCGCAGGCGCTGACGGCGATTGCCGGCCTGCCGCTGCGCGACCAGGCGCGGATGCTGGAGCTGGAGCTGGAACTGGTGCGCTCCTCCAAGCCCGAGGATGCCACCCCGGTGGAGGCCTATTTCGACCAGAGCGTCTGGTCCGCCTTCGTGCTGGCCCCGTGGATCAGCGCCCAGTACAGCAGCTTTTCCGGGGCCGAGACCGCGCGTCTGTGGCGCCAGTACAATGACCGCCTGCTGGACCAGCGCAACAGGCGCTGGATGAAGGTGATCGAGGCCGCCCGCCACGAGCGGATCGTGGTTGCGGTCGGCGCGGCGCATCTGCCCGGCAAAAACGGGGTGCTGAACCTGCTGCACCGCAAGGGGTTCAGCCTCACCCGCGCCGCGTGGTAGACCCGGCGCATCGCGGTTTTCCTCCCCAGTTTCAGGACCTGTCTGTCATGCGGCTTTTCTTCACCCTCCTTTTTCTGCTGCTGCCCGCCGCGCTGTGGGCGGGCTGCACCGGCACCGACCTGCGCACCACCCTTGCGGCCGGCGATCTGGCCCGCCTGCAGGCCCGGGCCGCAGCCGCCCCCTTTGCCGAAGGCAACCACTGGATCGCCCGCCGCGGCACCCGCACCGTGCATGTGATCGGCACCATGCACATCAATGACCCGCGGATGGAGGCGATCACTGCCAAGCTGGCCCCGGTGGTCCGCGAGGCCGGCCTGCTGCTGATGGAGGCCAGCCCCGCCGAGAAGGCCGCGTTCGAACGGAAACTGGGCCGCACCCCGTCGCTGATGCTGATCACCGAAGGGCCGACGCTGATCGACCGCCTGCCCCGGCAGGAATGGGAGAGCCTGGCCGCCAAGGCCCGCGCGCACGGGATTGCGCCCTGGATGGCTGCCAAGATGCGGCCCTGGTTCCTTGCGCTGTCGATGGCGGTGCCGCCCTGCGTGCTGCGCCAGCCGGACGTGAAGAACGGCCTCGACCTGCGCCTGGCCGCCGCGGCGGAAGAGGCCGGCGTGCCGATCCGCTCGCTGGAGGATCCGATGAGCGTGATCCGGATGCTGGACGGCGATCCGCTGGAGGAGCAAGTCCGCCAGCTGCGCGCCTATACCGCGCTGCTGGGCGGCGGCCAGGACGATTTCTTCACCATGTCGGAGGCCTATTTCGACCAGCAGGTGCTGCACGCGCTGCTGCTGAGCGAGCAGGCGTTTCTGGAAAACGGCGCCCTGACCCGGGCGGAGCGCGAAGAGATGTGGGCGGAGGCAATGCAGCAGCTGCTGGACCAGCGCAACCGGGCCTGGATTCCGGTGATCGAAGCCGCCGAGGCCGGCACCCTCGTGGTGGCCGCCGGGGCGCTGCATCTGCCGGGGGAGAACGGCGTGCTGAACCTGCTGCAGCAGCAGGGCTACAGCCTGGAGCGCGCCCCGTTCTGAGCACATCGCCGCATTGCAGCAGCTGCGGGGTGACAAGGCTGCGCGCCGCCCCTATAAGGCGCGCAAATCTCCCCTTTTTGGACTCATGAGTGAACAGGACAGTCACATGACCATTCAAGTTTTCGGCCATAAATCCCCCGACACCGATTCCACCGGCTCCCCGATCGTCTGGGCCTGGTACCTGAACGAGGTGAAGGGCGCCGCCGCCGCGCCCAAGCTGCTGGGCGAGCCGAACACCGAAGCGGCCTTTATGCTGCAGCGCTGGGGCCTGGAGAAGCCGGAAATCATCGCGGACGTGGCCGATGATGCGGCTGTCGTGATCGTCGACACCAACAACCCGGCAGAGCTGCCCGCCAACATCAACGGCGCCGATGTGCAGGCAATCATCGACCACCACAAGCTGGTCGGCGGCCTGGAAACCAAGGGTCCGATCGACATCACCATCCGCCCGCTGGCCTGCACCGCCACCATCATGCACGACCTGATGGGCGACGATGCCGCCAAGATGCCGGAAGCCATCAAGGGCGCGGCGCTGACCTGCATCCTGTCCGACACCCTGGAATTCCGCTCGCCGACCACGACCGCGCATGACAAGGCCGTGGCCGAGAAGCTGGCCGCCGACCTGGGCATCAACATCTCCGATTACGCGGCCGAGATGTTTGCCGCGAAATCCGACGTCTCCTCCTTCTCCGATGCCGAGCTGCTGCGCATGGACTCCAAGGAGTATGAGGTCGACGGCACCAAGTTCCGCGTCTCGGTTCTGGAAACCACCGCGCCGGCCGTGGTGCTGGACCGCAAGGCGTCGCTGATGGACACCATGACCGCCGTCGCAGCCGAGGACGGCGTCGACCAGGTGCTGCTGTTCGTGGTCGACATCCTGAACGAAGAAGCCACCCTGCTGGTGCCCAACGACCTGGTGAAAACCGTGGCCGCCAAATCTTTTGGCGCCGAGGCCGCAGGCGACACCGTGGTGCTGCCGGGCATCATGTCCCGCAAAAAGCAGATCATTCCGAACCTGAAAGTCTGATCCGCCTCAGGTCTGTGACACGCAAAAGGCGCCCCGCGGGGCGCCTTTTTCTGTTACCGGGCCGGTGGTGCTGCGGCGCAGGCGCCGGCCTTGCGGCAGGGCGGCCGGGCTACAGCCCCAGATCCCGGCTGATCTTGCGGAACAGGCGCTGCTGGCTGTTGCCGCTGACCTGCTTGCTTTGCTTGTGCCGGTACCAGTCGCCGTCCTCGTTCAGGTAACGCTCCCACACGGTGCCGTCCGGAGCGGTGACGAACTGCCAGCAGCTTTTGTGCGGATAGGCCTTGACCGCACCGCCTTCGGCCTTGTGCCAGTTGGCTTCGTGGCAGAGTTTGCCCTTGCGCGTCACATACCATTTGCCGACGCCAACGGCGTCCTTGGTTTTGTTGATCCCCTGGAACTGGCCGTCCGGCGCCCAATAGGCATGGCCGCCGCTGTTCCAGTTCGAGGTCTTGCCCGCATAAAGCTGAAGGATCACCTCGGGCGGGGTTGCCTTGGCGCCCTTGGGCTTGCCGCCGGCCAGAGCCGGTGCTGCGGGCATGGAAGCCAGAACGCAGGCCGCCACGGCCAGTCTGAGGCTTTGCTTAACGGATGTCATGTCCTCCCCCCCTTTATTCCAGACACGGGTTGCGCGCCCGCCTGGGAAGAGGCCTCTGGCAGGTGCTGCCAGCTACGGCCGGCACTGCCCCCCGGCGCACCTGATGCCCCTGAACGCCAGGGGCCGCCGTTACTCGTTACACTTGCGCCTGCCAGAGGCGGCACCTCAGCCGATGGCCGGGCCGCCGGAGCAGGGTGCCAAAATCCCGGCGCGGCGCCAACCTATCGATATTGATAGGAGTTTGCTGCCGCCCGGGGCCGGGCCACGGCCTTGCCGGGTATCGGGCGGCGGCAGGCGCCGGGCGGCGCCCGGCATGGCGCGGCCAGCCTCATGCGGAGCTCGGCAGCGCCGTCTGCTGCCGCTGATCCTGACCGCCGGACGCAGGCAAGGCCGGCTGAGACGCCGGCCTGCGCGCGGCCCTGGCAGGGCTCAGGCAGATTTGGAAAGCGGCGCGCCCTCCTCCGGCCAGGCTTCGCTGCCGTCATTGAAGTCTTCCCAGCGGGCATCATCCTGCGCCGGGCTGGCCATCTCAGGCTCCGGCAGGGAGGGCTCCGCCGGATGCGCCGCGGGGGTGTCACTCCAGACCTCCGCTGCCGGCATCTGCACCGCCGCCGCGCCCTGCCCCTCGCGCAGGGTGAACTGGCCGACCAGCCGGTTCAGTCCCACGGTCTCGGCATTCATCGAGCGGATGGCGGACCCGGACTGCTCCACCATGGAGGCATTCTGCTGGGTCACCGAATCCAGCTGGGAGACGCCGATATTGATCTCGTTCAGACCCTGCGCCTGTTCGGCGGATTCGCTGGAGATGCCCGACACCAACTCGGCGATGTTGCTGACTTGGCTGACCACGGTTGTCAGCGCCTTGCCGGCGCCGTCCACCTTGCGCACGCCGTCCTCCACATGGGCGGAGCTGGTGCTGATCAGGGTCTTGATTTCCATCGCCGCATCCGAGGACCGCTGCGCCAGCGCCCGCACTTCGGAGGCCACCACCGCAAAGCCGCGGCCGACCTCGCCCGCGCGGGCCGCCTCGACCCCGGCGTTGAGCGCCAGGAGGTTGGTCTGGAAGGCGATGTCGTCGATCACGCCGATGATCTGCGAGATCTGCTGGGAAGAGGTTTCGATCGCGTTCATCGCGCTGACGGCGCCTTCGACCACCTGGCCGCTGTGCTCCACATCCCTGCGGGCGGAGTTCACCACCTCCTGCACCTCCTGGGCGTTGCGGGCCGAGGAGTTGACGCTGGCGGTCATCTGCTCCAGCGCGGCGGCGGTCTGCTCCAGCGTGGCGGCCTGGCTTTCGGTGCGCGACGACAGATCCTCCGACGCGGTCTGGATTTCCCCCGACTGCCGCTGGATCCGGACGCCGGCCTGCACCACCTCGGACATCAGCTCGTTCAGCCGGTCGACGGTTTCATTGTAATGCACCCGCAGCGGGTCGTAGTCGGCAGTGAACGGTTCTGCGATCCGGTCGCTCAGATCGCCGTTCGACAGCCGCTTGAGACCCTTGCGCAGGCGCTCGATCACCTGCTCGCTTTCCTGGCGCAGCGCATTCTGCTCGTCCAGGGCGGAGATCACCCGGGCCGACACCTTGTCGATGGCGCTGGCGATATCGCCGAAATCGTCCTGGCGCATCCTGTCAGCCACCTTGATGCCGAATTCACCCTCGGCCACCTCACGCAGGGCCGCCCGCAGCCGGCCGACGGGGCGCACGACGTTCAGCGTCATCTTGCGGGCATTGTAAATGGACAGAATGATCAGGGCAGCGGACACCGCCAGCAGCGAATAGAGCAGCGTCATATCATGCGCGCGGGCCGACACAGCCGTGGCGCGCGCGTTGCTGATGATGGTGTCCCCCAGCGGGCCCAGGACTGCACCAAGCTCGTCAGACTGGGCCTGAAACGCGGACAGAGCCGCCTCCAGCCCTGGCCCGCCGGTGAGCGCGGTGTCTATGGTTTCACTGGCAGCGCGCAGGAAGCGGTCCATCTGCGGCAGAGCCGCCTCCAGAAGGCGGCTCACTTCCGCCTCAAGCTCCATCGCCTGAAGGGCCGACATTTCTTCGCGGAAGACCGCATCCTTCTCCGCGGCCTTGGCGCGGGTGTCTGCCTTCTCCTCCGGCGTGCCATCCGCTCCGACAAGCACGGCGGAGAGCACCGAAGCCTCCACCGCGTCGTGCATCATGTCTGCCCGCAGCACATGGCGGGAAACCTGGGTCGCGCTGATTTGCCGTTCCAGCTCCAGCTCGCTTTGCCAGAGGCTGTAGACCGCGAAGGAGGACAGGATCAGAATCGCGACGACGGAAATAACACCGGCAATGAGAAACCGGGTCTTCATGGATAACGTACGGAACATGGGAAACACACCTTAGAGCTGTTTTCACCGCCAACCTTTCCCGCTTACCTTTAAGCAATCCTGAAGCCGCAGAGGCGGCGGCGGGTTTTTTGCGCTGTTTTTCCGGGGCGGCCCCCGCCGCCGCCGCACTGGCCTTCGCGAGGAGCCTCTGCCATAGGTAGACCCAAAGGACCTTTTTGTGTGGAAGAAGCTGCCATGACCCAGATCATCTCCTCCCTTTCCGAAGTCTCCGGCCGGTATAAGGCGCTGTTCGTCGACCTGTGGGGCTGCGTGCACAACGGGATCACCGCCTTTCCCGAGGCGGTGGCGGCGCTGCAGGCGTACCGGGCGGAGGGCGGCATCGTGGTGCTGGTCACCAATTCGCCGAAACCGCGCGCGGGCGTGGCGGCGCAGCTGGGGCAGTTCAACGTGCCGCAGGATGCCTATGACACCATTGCCACCAGCGGCGATTCCGCGCGGGCGGCGATGTTCACCGGGGCGGTCGGCAACAAGGTCTATTTCATGGGCGAGTGGGAGCGCGATGCGGGCTTTTTCGAGCCGCTGCATGTGATCCACGACCCGGTGGAGATCACCCGGGTGCCGCTGAAGGAGGCCGAGGGCATCGTTTGCTGCGGCCCGTTCGACCCGCATGCGGACCCGGCGGTGAACCGGCCCGATTTTCTCTATGCCAAGCAGATGGGGATGAAGCTGCTGTGCGCCAATCCCGATATCGTGGTGGACCGCGGCGAGACGCGGGAGTGGTGCGCGGGCGCCCTGGCGCGGCTTTATACCGAGATGGGCGGCGAGAGCCTGTATTTCGGCAAGCCGCATCCGCCGATCTATGACCTGGCGCGCCGCCGCCTGGCGGAGCTGGGCCAGGACGTTGCGGATGCGGATATCCTGGCGATCGGCGACGGGCCGCACACCGATATTGCCGGCGCCATGGGCGAAGGCATCGATTCCCTGTTCATCACCGGCGGCCTGGCAGCCAGTGAGACAAAAACATCGGTCCAGCCGGACCCGGCGGCGCTGGAGGCCTATCTGCAGAAGGAGCAGGCCAGCCCGGCCTATGCCATTGGTTTCCTGCGCTAAAGCAACCCTTCCCGGCCCCTGAGCCGGAGCCTTCCGCAGCATCTGAAGGTTGGACCCCGCCGCAACAGGCGGGGTTTTCTTTTGTCAAACCCTCTTGATTTTCTGCAACTGCAAAGTAATAAAGTTGCGCAAGCGGGCAATGGAGCGCGCAATTATTTCATCGGCGCCTGGGGCCAGACAGGTGAACGGAGGATCGAATGTTGGACAACATGCCGCGCGGGACCATCTGCATCGAAGACATCGAGATGGGCATGGTGCGTTACTTGCGCAAAGTTATCACCGATGAGGACATCCAGATGTTTGCCGAGGTCTCCACCGACCGCAATCCGGTGCATCTGGACGACGCCTATGCCCAGGACACCATTTTCGAGGGCCGGATCGCGCATGGGATGCTGACCGCGGGGCTGATTTCGGCGGTGATCGGCGAGCAGCTGCCGGGCCATGGCACCATCTACATGAGCCAGTCGCTGAAGTTCCTGGCGCCGGTGCGGCCGGGCGATCTGGTGCTGGCGGAGGTCGAGGTGACCGACATCGTGATCGACAAGCGCCGGGTCAAGCTGGACTGCCGCTGCATCGTCAACGGCAAGAAGGTTCTGGTGGGCGAGGCCATGGTGATGGCGCCGTCGCGCAAGTTCGACTGAGTTTTCGGCACGCAGCCGTTTCCGCCGCCGGGGGCCATTGCCCTTGGCGGTTTTGCTTTGCCGGATTGTGCCGTTTCGGTCTTTTCGTTTCCGTTTATGCGCTGAAACCCAGTTAAGGGGGCGGCGCCGCCGGATGGAGGTGGACAGACCCCGCCGGGGGCCTGCTCGGACAAGCTCGCTTGGACGACCCCCTTTTTATCAGGGCCGGTCTCCGGGTGTTGCG
>MRWG01000376.1_pt1 | contig 59927 bp, 63 predicted proteins | sample 1013341 | NCBI WGS metagenome assembly MRWG01 (sample SAMN06117577, study PRJNA244670) | biofilm metagenome | biome: Water; feature: Cathode Biofilm; material: Biofilm; isolation source: microbial consortium enriched at the cathode of a solar microbial fuel cell | place: USA: District of Columbia ...
GCGGACTTTCACCGCCAAGTCATCCGGCCAGCACCACCTGTACCGGAACAGCGCCCGTCAAGGCGCTACGCGCCATGCCTGGCGCACCACAAAAAAAGGCGGCAATGCCGCCTTTTCCCGGTGTCGCGACAGGTTTAGCCGAGCTTTTCCTTGATCCGGGCCGCCTTGCCGGACAGCTCGCGCAGATAGTAGAGCTTGGCCTGGCGGACGTCACCGCGACGCTTGACGTTAATGCTGTCCACGAGGGGGCTGTAGGTCTGGAAGGTCCGCTCCACACCGATGCCGTTTGACGATTTGCGCACGGTAAAGGCGGAGTTCAGGCCCCGGTTTCGCTTGCCGATCACCACGCCCTCGAAGGCTTGGAGACGCTCCCGGTTGCCTTCTTTCACTTTAACCTGGACCACGACGGTATCGCCGGGGCCAAAGGCGGGAATCTCCTTCTGCATCTGCTCCTTCTCGATCTCGGCGATCAGGGGATGTTTGTTGCTCATGTTTCGCTCCTCATGTGTCGGTTTTGGTGGCATGCCACCTTGTCGAGTCGCGTCGAACGGAGAGGATGACAATCAGGTATTAGCCGTCCCGCCATCATCCGCCGACTCGTTGCCAACGCCGGTTTCGCCATCGATTCCGGAGTCGGCCAGCAAATCCGGTCGCCTGGACCGGGTCCTCGCCAGCGCCTGGTCCAGGCGCCAGCGTCGAATATGTTCGTGGTTACCCGACAGCAACACCTCGGGAACCGCCCTGCCCTCGTAAACCTCGGGCCGGGTGTAGTGAGGGCAGTCGAGCAAGCCCTCGGCGAAAGAGTCCTGCCGGGCCGAGTCGCCATGCCCCAGGGCTCCGGGAATCTGGCGCACCAGGGCATCGATGAGAACCATGGCCGGCAGCTCGCCGCCGCTCAATACGTAATCGCCAATGGACCACTCCTCGTCCACTTCCAGCTCGATAAGCCGCTCGTCGACGCCCTCGTAGCGACCGGCCAGCAACACCAGGTTGCCCGCGCCTCCGAGCTCGGCCACTCCCGCCTGATCCAACAACCGCCCCTGCGGTGAAAGATAGACAACCCGGGCGGATGCGCCGGCCCAGGCTTTGGCTTCCCGGATCGCCCGGCGCAGGGGTTCGATCATCATCACCATGCCGGGCCCGCCGCCGTAAGGGCGGTCATCCACGGTCCGGTGGCGATCATCGGTGTAGTCCCGCGGATTGTAATGGCGCAGGGCCCACAACCCGTTGCGCAGCGCCCGGCCGGTTATGCCGTGATCAGCCACCGCCTGCAGCATCCCCGGAAACAGGGTCACCACGGCGATGCGCTTTTCCCCGTCCGGGAACAGGGCTTGGTTGTCGCTCATCGGCTCATCTCAGAAATCCGGGTCCCAGATCACCCGGATTTCGCCGCGCTCAAGATCGATGCCTTCCAGGACATCGTCGATATAGGGCAACAGCCGCTCGCGACTGTCCACACTGTCCGCGTCGCCTCGCACCACCATCACGTCGTTGGCGCCGGTTTCCAGGAAACCGGTCACCGTGCCCAGGGGAACGTCCCGGTTCCCGTGGCGGGCGATGACCCGCAGGCCCTGAAGCTGGTACCAGTAATAATCTCCCTTCTCCAGTTCGGGAAAGAGGCTGGCCGAAACGGCAATCTCGCGCCGGCAATAACGTGCCGCATCATCCCGGCTGTCGACGCCCTCAATATGGGCGATAAAGCCCTTGGCCGCACGACGGTAACTGTCTATGGCCAGGGCCTGCCACCCTCCGGGCATCCTCAGCCACCAGGGCCGGTACCCGAAAATAGCGTCTTCTTCCCCGGTGAAGGAGTGGATCTTGACCCAACCACGGATACCGTGCGCGGTGGTTATTCTGCCCACCACCACCAGATCCGGTGGCACCCCGTCGTCGCCGGCATGGGGTGCTGCCTTATTGCCGGGCAACGATTTGCCGGGCAACGAATTGCCGGGCGATGCACCGCCGGAAAAGCTGCTGCCAACTTTAGCCATGAACAGGGCCCGGGGGCCGACCGCGTCAGGCCTGCTGGCGGGAGGCCTCTTTGACCAGTTGGGAGACGCGCTCGGAAGTCTGGGCACCTTTGTCCACCCAGTGCTTGACGCGATCCAGGTCGATACGCAGGCGCTCTTCGTTGCCCCGGGCAACGGGGTTGAAAAAGCCCAGCTGCTCGATAAAACGGCCGTCCCGGGAGTTGCGGCTGTCAGTGACAGTCACGTGGTAGAAGGGACGCTTTTTGGCGCCGCCGCGTGCCAGACGAATTGTTACCATGGATTCTCTCTTCTCAGTCAAAAGCCATTAATGGATCAAAGGACTGGCGCGCCTGGCCTCCGACCGGGACCCGTGCGCGCCGCCGCCTTCAGGGCGGTGCCCGTAAAGGCGCGGTATTCTACGGCAAACCGGCCCGGAAGGAAACCTCCCGGGCTCGGTGAAAATCCCTGCGCCATGGACGCCCGGGAGGTATCAGAAGCGGGGGAACCCCTTCATGGGCATCCCGCCGCCACCGGGCATATTGCCCTCCAGGCCGCGCATCATGTTGGCCATGCCCTTGCCCTTCATTTTCTTCATCATTTTGGCCATCTGCTTGTGCTGCTTGAGCAGGCGATTGAGGTCCTGAATATTGGTGCCGGAGCCACGGGTGATGCGCCGCTTGCGGGAGCCGTTGAGAATATCCGGGTTGCGCCGCTCTCTGGGCGTCATGGAGTTGATGATGGCCTCCATGCGCTGGAACTGGGAGCCCGCACCGGCCTGCTCCGCCATCTGGGCCATGTTGCCCATGCCCGGCAGCTTCTCCAGCATGCTGCCCAGGCCGCCCATATTCTGCATCTGCTGCAGTTGTTCGCGCAGGTCCTCAAGGTCGAACTTCTTGCCTTTCTTGACCTTGGCGGCGAGCTTTTCCGCCTTCTTGCGGTCGACCTTGGTCTCCACCTCCTCGATCAGGGAGAGCATATCCCCCATGCCCAGGATCCGGGAGGCGATGCGGTCCGGGTGGAAGGGTTCCAGGGCATCGACCTTTTCGCCGACCCCCAGGAACTTGATGGGCTTGCCGGTAACCTGGCGCACGGAGAGGGCGGCACCGCCACGGGCATCGCCGTCGGCCTTGGTGAGAATGACGCCGGTGAGCGGCAGGGCCTCGTTGAACGCCTGGGCCGTGTTCACGGCATCCTGACCGATCATGGCGTCGATCACGAACAGTGTTTCCGCCGGGTCCAGGGCCCCGTGCAACTCCCGGACCTCGGTCATCAGGGTCTCGTCCACGTGCAGGCGGCCGGCGGTGTCGACGATCAGCACGTCGACAAAGGCCTTCTTTGCGGCATCCAGGGCTTCGCGGGCGATATCCAGGGGCGCCTGGTCGCCGGAACTGGGGTGGAACCGGGCATCCACCTGCCCGGCCAGCGTCTCAAGCTGCTGGATCGCCGCGGGCCGGTAGACGTCGACACTGACCACCATGACCGTTTTCTTTTCACGCTCCTTGAGGTAGCGGGCCAACTTGGCCACGGAGGTGGTCTTACCCGACCCCTGGAGGCCGGCCATGAGGACCACCGCGGGCGGTCGGGTGGCCAGGTTCAGACTTTCGTTGGCCTCTCCCATGACCGATTCCAGCTCCCCCTGGACGATCTTGAGGAACTGCTGACCGGGGTTGAGACTGCGGTTGATCTCCTGGCCCACGGCCCGTTCCCGGACATGGTCGACAAACTGCTTGACCACCGGCAGTGCCACATCCGCCTCAAGCAGGGCCATCCGCACCTCGCGGAGGGTTTCCTTGATATTGTCTTCGGTCAGGCTCGCCTTGCCGGTGACCTTGCGCAGGCTGTGAGAAAGACGATCACTGAGGGTTTCGAACATTGCCATGGGCTGCCCATCCGTCACTTCGGGTGTTTGCGATGGCGGCAGTATAACAAAACAGCCGGCCTGCGCCGTTGGCTTTGCCTGGATTCATTTCTGTGACAAACTTTCCGCTCTTTTGTCGGGTTCAGCCATGGTCAGTACCGTTTCCGCCATTGCCGCCAGTATCCTGTATACCGCCAGCGCCCTGATCCGCAGCCGGGAAAGGCCCGGCCAGCCGGGTCGCGTGGCCCTGGTATCGCTGTTGGCGGCGGTGGCTGTGACACTGCATGCTGTCACTGCCGCGCAGATGGTAATCCGGGACACCGGCATCGACCTGTCCCTGTGGCCGGTGAGCGTGCTGATCTTTTTTGTAGTCAACCTGGTGGTCTTGCTGAGCAGTATCCGGATACCGGTGCAAAGCCTGTTCGTCCTGCTGTTCCCGGCATCGGCCGTCGTCCTGCTTCTATCGGTATGGGCCGGCGAGCCGGCAGCGCCGGCAGAACATCTCTCCTGGGGCCTGGGCCTGCATGTCACCTTCTCACTGCTTGCCTACAGCCTTTTTACAATCGCCGCGGGGCAGGCGCTTATGCTCGCCTATCAGGACTATCGACTCAAGAATCATCACCCCGGAGGCTTTCTCAAGGGTCTTCCGCCCCTGCAGACCATGGAGGCACTGCTTTTCGACGTACTCTGGGCGGGATTTACACTGCTCACCCTGGGGCTGATCACCGGTTTTGCCTTCGTCGACAATATCTGGGCCCAGCACCTGGCCCACAAGACCTTCTTTTCCATGGTGGGCTGGGTGCTTTTTGCCATCCTGCTTGTCGGACGCCACCGCCTGGGCTGGCGCGGCCACACGGCCATCCGCTGGACCCTGGGCGGCTTCGTTGCCCTGGCGGTGGCTTTCTGGGGCAGCAAGTTCGTTTTGCAGGTATTGCTGGGTATCGACTCCTGATGCGGACAGGGTCCGCCCCCGAGTTGCCATTCCGGCCAAAGTTCTTCACCATACCCCGACACAATAACCCGAGGCTAACCCCTCTTTGAACGACACATCCCTCTGGCTACAGTTCGCGCTTCTTCTGTTGCTGTTGTCCACCTCCGCCTTTTTTTCAGGGTCGGAAACGGGAATGATGTCCATCAACCGTTACCGCCTAAAGCACCTGGCAAAGAAAAATCGCAAGGCGCGCCGGGTCCGGCGGCTTCTGAAAAGGCCCGACCGGCTGATCGGCATCATCCTGATCGGTAACAACCTGGCCAACAACTTCGCCGCCATCGTCACCGCCGCCATCGCCATCCGCCTCTATGGTCAGGGTTCGGAATTCATTGCCGGCATCCTGCTCACCATCGTCATGCTGATTTTTGCCGAGGTGACCCCGAAAACCATCGCCGCCCTCCATCCGGAACGGTTCGCGTTTCCCGCCAGCTATGTGCTTAAACCCCTGCTGAAGGTGCTTTACCCGGTAGTCTGGCTGGTCAACCACGTCTCCAACGGCCTGCTCAGATTACTGGGCTTCAATCCGGAAAATGCCCCGGGGGACGCGCTGAGCAAGGAAGAACTGCGCACGGTGGTGGATGAATCCAGCAGCGAGGAAATTCCCACGGATCACCAGGGCATGCTTATCAACATCCTTGACCTGGAAAAAGTCACGGTCAACGACATCATGGTGCCGCGCAACGATATCAACGGGCTAAACCTGGAGGACGACACCGGGTCCCTGGTGGACCAGATCATTGGCACCGAATACACCCGGCTGCCTGTCTTCGAGGGGGATATCAATAATATTCTCGGCATACTCCACATGCGCCAGGTGAACCGGCTGTTGCGCGGTGGCGCCGGCACCCTCACCAAGGAAGCCATCAAACGTTTCGCCTCGGAACCCTACTTCGTCCCCGAGAACACACCGCTCCATATCCAGCTGCTCAACTTCCAGAAGAACAAGCGCAGGATCGGCCTGGTGGTGGACGAGTATGGCGACGTGGAGGGCCTGGTGACGCTGGAGGACATCCTCGAGGAAATCGTCGGTGATTTCACCACCAACCTGGCCGAGGCAGAGAACGAGATTTCCATTAACGAGGATCGCACCTACACCATGGAGGGCAGTTCCACTATCCGCGAAATCAACAAGATTACCGGCTGGAACCTCCCCACCGACGGGCCCAAAACCCTCAATGGCCTGGCCCTGGAAAAACTGGAGCAGATCCCCGACGGCAACATCTGTTTCGCCGTCAACGACTATCGCTTCGAGACCCTGTCACTCACCGACAAAATGGTGGACAAGGTCAAGGCCCACCGGGTCAACCTGTCCCGGAAGCCGGACAGCGAGGAAACGAGCTGATAGGTCCCGCCCCTTCCCGGCGCCAAAAGTCGGGCAACCGACACAACTGCCGGCTAGCGGGCAAAGGGGTTGACCGCCCGGTTGCGCTCCCGGGCGGCAGCGATCACTTCCCGCCGTTCCTGCTCGTCCATAAGCGTCCAGCGGGTAATCTCCGTCGCGGATCGATGGCAACCGGTACATATATCGTTTTCGTCCAGAACGCAGACGGATACACAGGGCGATCTGACAGGCATCTAAACACTCCCGGGTACTGACAATTTTTTCATCACATCCCTATCCGCACTGGCGGTATTGCAGGTCCAGGCTGACATCCAGACAATGGTCGAGGAATTCGGCCAGCACCCCCAGGGTAAAACCCCAGATGCAAAACCCCTTGTAGAGATAACAGGGCACATCGAATTCACCCCCGCGCATTTCGAAGCGGGTGCGGGTCAGGTTGCCAGGATCGCCGAGGTAGGAAAGCGGCACCTCGAAAACAGCGTCCAGTTCCCCGGGCTCGGGGACAAAGTCCAGACCCGCCGGTATCAGCCCCACATAGGGGATCACCCGTACACCGAAAATCGTGGAGCGCGTAGGCAGGGTGGCGATTACGTCCACTTTCCCGGGCGGCAACGCGATCTCCTCCTCGCTTTCCCGCAGCGCCGTGTGCAGCAGGCTCTTGTCCCCGGGCTCCCACATGCCGCCGGGAAACGCCACCTGGCCGCTGTGGCTGTTAAGATGTTCGGCCCGCTTGATAAACACCACGCTGGGCTCGTCGGCCCGGGTCACTGCCAGCAATACCGCCGCTTCGCGGAGGTTTTCACGATGTTCCGGCTGATGATGCTCCGCGGGCAACTCGCGCAGCTTTGTCCTGATGAGATCCAGCAAGATATTGTGCTCTTAACGGAGACGCGGTAATGTCGCGGAAACGCGCCTGTTTTCCTTCACCCAGCAATGAATTACTGCAGCCAGTGCGGCAAGGAACTTTCCTACACCATCCCGGCGGGCGATGATCGCCATCGCCATGTTTGTCCGGCGTGCGATACGGTTCACTACCAGAATCCGAATATTATAACCGGGTGCATTGCCGTGCACGAGGACCGTGTACTGCTCTGCAAGCGCGCCATCGAGCCCCGCGCCGGGCTCTGGACCCTGCCGGCGGGATTTCTGGAAAACGGCGAAACCCTGTCCGAGGGCGCCCTTCGGGAAAGTCGCGAGGAGGCCAACGCCAATCTGGCGCTGGAAGGCCTCTACGGGATTTTCGATATCACCCATATCAACCAGGTGTACATGCTGTACCGGGCGACGCTGCTGGATCTGTCGTTCCATCCCGGTGACGAGTCCCTGGAAACCGCACTTTTCGCCGAGTCGGAGATCCCCTGGGACGCCCTGGCCTTTCCGGTCATCGGGCTTGCCCTGGAGCATTTCTACGAGGATCTCGCCCGGGGCGATTTCACACTGAAAACCGGCCGGATTCAAAAACGGATGCGGTCAAGCTGAGCGGCTCATTGGGCCACCAGCCAGGCCAGGGAAGCCATACGGCCGGTGACCCCGTCCCGGCGGTGGGAGAAGAAACGCGTCCTGTCCCCATAGGTGCAATAATCGCCGCCGCACACCTGCCCGACCCCGAGACGTTGCAACTCCACACCGGCCAGGTCGTAGAGATCGGCCCTGAAATAGCCGCTCCTTGCGGAAGATGCAAAGCAGGCCTCAATCTCTAGTCGATGGTCTGCGTCCTCGGCCCTGGCGATGAACGCCGAGCGCACTTCCGGCCCCACCTCAAAATGCCGCGGCCCGATGGCCGGCCCCAGGCAGGCAATAAGGTCGCCTGCCCGGCAGGCCATAGCCGCCACCGTCTCGCCCAGGACGCCGGCAGCCAGCCCCCGCCAGCCGGCGTGGCTTGCCGCCACCACGGTTCCCGTCCGATCGGCGAACAGAACCGGCAGGCAGTCCGCGGTCATGACCACACAGACCACGCCGGGAGTGCGCGTGATGCTGGCGTCGGCCTCGGTACCCGGCACGGCCTTCTCCGCGGCGACAACACCGGTGCCGTGAACCTGGTTCAGCCAGACCGGCTCGGCGGGCAGTTCGAGCCATTCCCGCACACGCCGGCGATTGGCTGTAACGCGATCCTGCCGGTCGCCCACATGAAGGCCCAGGTTGAGGCTGTCCCAGGGCGGGGGACTGACACCGCCATCACGGGTTGTGAAGGCCATGCGCACATTGGCCGGCAGCCGGCAATGGGGAACCAGGATGGTTTCGCTCATCAGCCGTTCCCCAGGGCTTCCAGCAGGGAGACCAGGTCTTCGGGCAGGGGCGCGTGCCACTGCCGGGACTCGCCGGAAGCCGGGTGCTCGAGCCTGAGAGCCGCCGCGTGCAGTGCCTGGCGCCTGAACCCACGCAACGCGGCGACCAGGGCATCACTGGCCCCGGCGGGGAGTTTAAGGCGGCCGCCGTAGACACTGTCTCCCACCAGGGGGTGGCCGATATAGGCCATATGCACCCGGATCTGGTGAGTGCGGCCGGTTTCCAGGTTGACGCGCACATGCGTATGGGCGGCGAAGCGCGCCATGACCCGATAGTGGCTGACCGCGGGCTTGCCACCACCCACCACCGCCATGCGGGTGCGAACCCGGGGATGGCGCCCTATGGCCGCCTCCACGGTGCCGCCACCCACCATGACGCCCTGGACTACCGCCTGGTACTCGCGGCTTACCGTCCGGGCCTGAAGCTGGGCAACCAGTGATTTATAGGCCCTGGCGGTCTTCGCCACCACCATCAGGCCCGAGGTATCCTTATCCAGTCGGTGGACGATACCTGCCCTGGGCAGCGTTTCCAGGTGGGGTGCGTGATGCAGCAGGGCATTGAGCAAGGTACCATCCGGGTTCCCGGCACCGGGGTGGACCACCAGGCCCGGTGGCTTGTTCACTACCAGTAAGTCTTCGTCCTCGGCGACGATCTCCAGGGCCATGGCTTGCGGCTGCCAGTCCCCCTGGGCCTGTTGGCGGGCATTCAGGCTCAGGGCCTCGCCGCCAAGGACCCGGTCCTTGGGTTTGGCGGTGTGCCCGGCCACCATCAACGTCCCTTCCCTGATCCACTGCTGCAGAAGAGAACGGGAAAAATCGGGAAAGAGTGAGGCAGCGACCCGATCCAGGCGCTCGCCGGCCATATGGTCCGGCACCCGGGCCTCTCGCCTGATAGTGACTCCATGACTCGTCATTGGTTTTGCTGACGCCCCAGCTATGGTTAAATAGCGAGTTTTGCAGGGGACCTCCCCTGCCCGCAACCGTCATAATACTCGATTACCGGATACCTTATGCGCTCAGTCACGCTACTGCTCCTCGCCGCCCTTACCCTTGGCGGCTGTTCCTGGATGCCTTTTTTCGGCGACGATGACAAGGAAGGAGACGAGCAATCGGAAACGGCCGGATTCACGGAAAAGGATTTCTACGACGCCATTCAGCGCAACCTAAGAAGTCGAAGCTGGGAAACCGCCATCGAAAACCTCCAGGCCCTGGAGGCACAATTTCCTTTCGGCAATTACGCCGAACAGGCACAGCTGGAACTCATCTACGCCTACTACCGCTCCGCCGACTACGAGGCTGCCATCGCCGCGGCGGACCGTTTTATCCGCCTGCACCCCCGGCACCCCAATGTGGACTACGCCTACTACATGAAGGGGCTCGCCTCCCTGAGCCAGAGCCGCGGCTTTTTCGCCAACTTCCTGCCGGTCGACCAGACCAATCGCGACCCGGGCTCGGCCCGCACGGCGTTCGCCACCTTCAGTGAGCTGCTGGCCAAGTACCCCGACAGCCCCTACGCCGCCGAGGCCCGCAAGCGCCTTATCCACCTGCGCAATATCCTGGCCCGCTACGAAATCCACGTGGCCAACTATTATTTCGAGAGGGAAGCTTATCTCGCCGCCGCCAATCGGGGGCGCTACGTGGTGGAAAACTTCCAGAAAACTCCCGCCGTACCCGACGGACTGGCGGTCATGGCGGAAGCCTATCGCCTGCTGGGCATGGAAGACCTGTCCCGGGATGCCGCCCGGGTGCTGGCGGCAAATTATCCCGACTACCCGACCCTGGACGAGAGCGGCAATTTCAAATACCAGCGTGGAACCGGCGAACAGGAAAGCAGTTGGGTGGCCAAGCTCACCCTTGGTCTCTACGAGATAGAACGTCCCCCCAGTTTCGATACCCGGGAACTGTACAATCCGCAGTACAAATGGCAGCGGGAGGAGGCCCCCGCCAGGAAGAAATCCTGGCTCAACTGGATCAGCTTCGGGCTTTTCGACTGAGGTAAAAGCTCCTCCCCCGCGCTATTGAACGCAACCATTACTGTCTCAGAAGACGGCGGCAAGGATTTCGCCGCCCGGCACTTTCCCGTCAGTCGGTAAATACCGGCGGCGCCACATACTCCCAGAGTATCGCCGTGGCCGAGAGAACCACCACCACATACACCAGGGCCATCATAAAAACGGCGCTGGCGTAGAGAAACCCCCGATCTTCCGGGACCTTCATCACCGGCGGTATACCCAGATAGAGCAGGCGGATGGCATAGCTACCCGCAGCGATGGCCAGCAGGACGTCGAACCACCAGACCGGGTAGACCGCGAACAGGCCGGCCAGGAAAACCGGTGTGCAGGCGTACCCCATCAGCACCACACCCTTGATAAAAAAGGATTCCGCGCCGTAGGTGCTGGACATCCAGTGAATCATCCAGCCGATAAATATCAACGCCCCCATCAGGGCGGCATAGAAAAGCACCGCAAGAGGAATGGCGCTGCCCGGTGTTATCCGGGTGACATCATCGCCGATCACCTGCCAGCCCACCTGAGTGGTGCCCACGTAAAACCCGATGGCGGGCAACAGCCCCATCAGAATGGGGTAGAGCAGCAGGCGCCTGAGCGCATCGTCCGAGAGCGAGCCGATTTTCTGCCATTGCGCCTGTGGGTCGATCAGCAGGCCGATCACATGTCCGAACATAAAAGTCCCCTTTCCCCGCGATTGGATAGAAAATTTATAACGTCCCCCTGCCGGCCCCGTATTGACGAATATCAAGCACAACCGAAACCGTCAGTGTCCCCCATGCACCTGCCCCGCCGGACCCGGCCCCGGCACCAGGTGCATGACCGGCCCCGCCAACGTCGAGATACCGAACGTTATCATCAACAGGGCCATGACCCGGCGCAAGCGCCTGTCCTGAAGCCGCCTGGCGAAGGCACCCGAGAATGCCGTAGCCAGCAACATGGCAGGCAGGGTGCCCAGGCCGAACGCCGTCATCCGCAGGGCGCCCTCCAGGGGCGACCCGGCAACAGCAGCGTAGGCAAGCGCCGTGTAGACAAGCCCACAGGGCAGCCACCCCCAGACACACCCCACCAGGACCGCTCCCGGCATGGTCCTGACGGGAAGGAGGCGATTGGACAGGGGTTGCAACAGTCGCCACAGGTGGACACCGGCTTTTTCGAAGATCAGGATGCCTCGCCACCAGTCCGCCAGGTAAAGTCCCATGAAAATAAGGATGATACCAGCGAAGACACGCAGGAGGGGTCCCAGGGCGAGATACTCCCGCCCCCAATAACCCAGGGTGGCCGCCAGGCCGCCGGCGATACTGTAGCTGGCAATTCGTCCCAGATTGTAAGCCAGGGCCAGAACCGGTTTCTGACGGCCGCCGGACGCCATGCCCAGGGCCGTGGCGATCCCGCCACACATGCCCGCGCAATGACCGGCGCCGGCAAGACCAATAGCCGCCATGGCGACGAGCGAAACCAGGGACGATGAATCATTCACCGGCGCCGTTCCTCTCGAGCATCGTCCTTCCTGTCTTCGCCACTGCCTTCACCGGCCTCTCCGTTGTCGTCACCCGGCTCTTCATCCTCGAACAGTATTCTCTCCCCTTCCCTGTCCAGGTCGTCGTACTGACCACTGTTAACCGCCCAGTAAAAGATGCCGGCTGCCGCGAAAAGGAACAGCAAGGATAGGGGGATCAGCAGGTAGAGACTGTTCATGGCAACCTCATCCGGCACTCAGCGCCGGTGGTTGTGCCGGGACGGCGCCCGGCTCCCCGGACCGCTCTCCCCGACCCAGGCGCAGGGCGTTAATCACCACCAGCAGGGAACTGGCGGACATGCCAATGGCGGCCGCCCAGGGCGGCACCCAGCCGGCGGCGGCCAGGGGCAGGGCCAGGCCGTTGTAGGCCAGGGCCCAGGACAGATTCTGGGCGATGATTCGCCGGGTCCGTCGGGCCATCCTGACAGCCGCCGGCAGCATCCTGAGATCGCCGGAAAGCAGGAGGCTGTCGGCATGGAGCCGCGTCAGGTTGGCGGCGTCGCCCATGGCCACCGAAACATCCGCAGCGCCGAGTACCGGTGCATCATTGATGCCATCGCCCACCATCAGGAGCCGCTCGCCCCGGCGCTGGCCTTCCCGGATGACGGCGAGCTTGCCTTCCGGGCTCGCGCCTCCCTGCCAGTGCTCGATACCCAGCCGCCGGGCAATACCGGCAACCACCGGTGCGCGGTCACCGCTCAACAGGGACAGCGACAGGCCGAGATCGCGCATGCCATCGACGGCCTCGGGCGCTTCCGATCGCATCTCGTCGTGTAACTGGAACCACGCCAAAAGTTCGTTACTCCGGGCCAGCAGCAGCCATTGTCCGCGGTCGTCCGGTGGCTCGGGCACCGCCATATCCAGTTCCTGCCGGACAAAACCCGGCTTGCCCATGGCATGGCGCACTCCACCCATGGTCCCTGCGACCCCTTGCCCCGGCGTGTTTGCCAGTGCCGTCACCGGCAATGCCCTGTCGTCGGCCTCCGGGAAGGCCCGGGCAATGGGGTGTGCCGAACCGCGCTCCAGGGCCGCCGCCAGGGCCAGGAGCCGCCCTTCGCCAAGGCTTCCCAGGGGGTGCGTCGCCAGTCGCCTGATAGAACCCAGTGTCAGGGTTCCAGTCTTGTCGAACACGCAGTGATCGACAGCGGCGAGAGTCTCGATCACGTGCCCCTTGCGAATCAGGAAACCCCGACGGCGCAGGACATCCGTGGCCACGGTGAGCGCCACCGGGGTGGCCAGGGAGAGCGCGCAGGGACAGGTCACCACCAGCACCGACAACGTCACCCAGAGGGCGCGATCCGGATCGGTCTGCCCCCAGAACAGGGCAACTGCGGCCGCCGAAACCAGGACAAATCCCACGAAGACACTGGCCAGGCGGTCGGCCAGGGCGGCCATGCGCGGTTTTTCTGCCTCGGCCGTGGCCACCAGGTCCGAGACCGCCGCCAGCCGGGTCTCGCGCCCCACCGCCGCCACCCGGATTTCCAGTGGATTGTTGCCGTTGACGGTGCCGGCGTAGACCCGGTCGCCCAGCCGTTTTGGCACCGGCGCCTGCTCGCCGGTGAGCAGCGCCTCCACCACCTGGCTCTCGCCGCCCAGCACGACACCATCGCAGGGAATGCTGCCGCCGGCATCGACCCGGACACGATCTCCCGGTTTCAGGCTCATCACCGGCACGGTCTCGGCCCGGCTACCGTCGAGGCGACAGGCAGCCGGGGGCAGCAGCTCGCGGAGACTGCCGGAGAGGTGTTCGTTGCGGTGGCGCACGCGCATCTCCAGGTAGCGGCCGAGCAGTAAAAAGAAAGTGAACATGGACACGGAATCGAAATAGACTTCCCCCGATCGGGTGATCGTGGCCCAGGCACTGGCGCCGTATGCGAGGCCGATGGCCAGGGACACGGGCACATCCATGGTCAGGTGGCCAAAACGGAGATTGCGCAGGGCTGCGAGGAAGAATGGCTGGGCGGAAAAAAACACCACCGGCGTCGCGATGAGCAGGCTGATCCAGCGCAGGAGCGAGCGCCACTCCGGATCGATCCCTGAAAAGGCGCCGGCGTAGAGGGCCACGGCGATCATTCCCGCCTGCATCATGCCCAGGCCCGCCAGGCCCAGGCGTAACAGGAACATACGGTTTTCCCGGGTGCGCGCGGCCTCGGCGGCGACATCCCCTGCGGGCCTGGCCCGATAGCCTATCTCGGCAAAGGCGCGAAGTATGCCACTGAGTTTTAACCGCTCGGGATGCCAGCGCACCCGGCAGCGGTGGCTGGACACGTTCACATGGCATGACAGGACCCCGGGCAGCCGCGACAAATGATGCTCGATAAGCCAGGCGCAGGCCGCACAGGTAATGCCGGATACGGCCAGGTCGACAACCAGGGACCCATCCTCGCCGACGCGGACAAAATCCGCCTGTACCGCGGCCAGGTCATAGGCCTCCAGGGCATTGTCCCGCTCCTCCGGGGTAGCCGACGGCGTGGTCCGGTAACTGTAAAATCGGTCCAGGCCGCCTTCGACAATGGCGCCGGCAACCGCCTGGCAGCCCGGACAGCACATGGCCCGGCGCTCGCCACCGATGGTCACGGCATAATCCGCGCCCCCGGGCACCGGCAATCCGCAGTGATAGCAGGAAGTGTCAGCCATGGGGTCGAAGCCTGATCCGACGCTCCCGGGAAAAATCCATCTCGCCGGTGAGCCGCCACGCTGGCGAACTCCCTTCGCTACCGGCGCCACCCGAAAGGCGCAGGTAATAGCGGTGAGCCGGACGCTGGACCAGATCGCTGCGGTAGCGGCCCGGCGCCACTCGCTCCAGTGTCAGGACCTGATCCCGATCCGCATCGAACGGGTGTAACAGGCGCAACGACACCTGCCTCTGCGCCATGGTTTCGCCGGAAAAGTCCGCCGCCACCTCCCCCGCCTCCAGGTCAAAAACGACATCGACCCGCAAATCCAGTTGATCCGCCATCCGGTCCTGGCCCAGGCGCCGGTTGATGGCCAGGCCTTCCTTATAGTATTCGTCCACCACCAGGCTGTCGCCGTGGCGTATGGCGATATAGAGCGTAATAAAGCAGGCCACCACCACAACGGTGGGCAGGGCGATGATGAACCAGGGCCAGAAATGGCGGTACCAGGGTTTTTGATCGACGGGCATTTTTTGGTCACCTGAGCTTAGATAATGGCCAGTTTAACGGATCACCGGCCCGATAAAACGGCTCTCTTCCCGGTCGGCCATGTCGGGGTTCCCGGTGGCGGTAACGGTGAAAAAGACGGTGGTGGAGGGCTGCTCCAGGTAGCCCGGATCCAGTTCCAGCCGCACCAGCTGGGTCTGGATTTCCCCTGCCGGCACGGTCACCCGGGCCGGCCCTTTAAGGGCAAAGTCATAATCGCCCCGGACCTCGATGCGATAGGTATGGGCCTCGTCATCCATGTTGAGAATCTGCAGGGTGTAAATGTTCTCCACCAGGCCCCGCTCGGTTTCCCGATAGAGAAGATTCCGGTCGCGGAGGATATTGAGCTCCAGAGGCACCCGGTTGGCCAGGGTATAGGTAAACAGCGACGCCATGAGCACCAGTACCAGGGCATAGCCCACGAAGCGCGGGCGCAGCAGGCGGGCCCCCCGCCCTTCCAGGGCATTATCCGTGGTAAAGCGGATCAGGCCGCGCGGATACTGCATCTTGTCCATGACGGCATTGCAGGCATCGATACACAGACCGCAACTGATGCACTCGTACTGGAGACCGTCGCGAATATCAATACCGGTCGGGCAGACCTGTACACAGAGCCGGTCGTCGACGCAATCCCCCAGCCCCAGGGCCCGGTGATCGGCGTTTTTCTTGCGCGGTCCCCGTGGCTCCCCGCGACTCTCGTCGTAGGATACGACCAATGTATCCCTGTCGAACATCACCGACTGAAAGCGGGCATAGGGACACATATACAGGCAGACCTGCTCGCGCAGGAAACCGGCGTTCATGTACGTCATGCCGGTAAAGAACAGGGTCCAGAAGACCGCGGCCGGGTGCGCCGACAGGCTGAAAAAATCCGGCACCAGTTCCCGGATCGGGTTGAAGTAACCGACAAAGGTGATACCCGTGGCAAAGGCGATCAGTAACCAGGTGGCCTGCTTGCCACCCTTGCGCAACACCTTCTCCAGGGTCCAGGGCGCCTTGTCGAGCCTGATGCGCTTGTTGCGGTCCCCCTCCCAGAAATCCTCGGCGGCCATGAAAAGCATGGTCCAGACCGTCTGGGGACAGGTGAAGCCGCACCAGACCCGGCCCACCAGGACCGTCACGGTAAAGAGCGCGAAGGCACAGATAATCAGCAGCCACGCCAGGAACATGAAATCCTGGGGCCAGAAGGTGATACCGAAGATATGGAATTTGCGCGCCGGCAGGTCGAACCAGACCGCCTGGCGACCGTCGATGCTGATCCACGGCAGCAGGAAATATCCGCCCAGCAACGGGATCCAGGTCCATTTCCTGAGGTTCCGGTAGAATCCCTTGAGTTTACGGGTATAGATCTTTTCCCGGGTCTCGTACAGGTCCAGCACCCGCACCACTTCTTCCGAAGCCGCACCGGTTTTGTCCCGCTTGCTGTCGTTCATGGCGAACGCCTCGATGGAATTGGCCCCTCAGCTTTCCCGGGTGCCCCGCCGATCCGGCGCGGTTCAGCGCTGGGACAAGCTGTACACGTAGGCCGTTAACAAGTGGATCCTGTCTTCGCCGATGAGCTCCCCGTGAGCGGGCATGTTGCCGCTGCGGCCGTTGCGGATGGAATGCTTGACCAATCGCGGTGAACTGCCGTACAGCCAGGCATCGTCGGTAAGATCCGGCGCACCCATGGCAGTGCTGCCCTTGCCGTCGGGGCTATGGCAGGAAGCGCAGTAGGTGGCGTAAACGCTCTTGCCCTTGTCGGCGAGATCCGCGTCGTGGGGACGTCCACTGAGGCGGAAGACGTATTCCGCCACCTGGGTCACACCCGCCTCGCCAATGACATTGCCCCAGCCCGGCATCATGCCGTTGCGCCCCTGGACGATGGATGTCTTGATCGCTTCCGGGCTGCCGCCGTAGAGCCAGGCATCGTCGGCCAGGTTGGGAAAGCCGTAGCTGCCGCGCCCGTCGGTACCGTGGCAGAGAGCGCAGTTATTGGCAAACAGCCGCCTGCCGATCTTCAGGGCCTGGGGATCGGCGGCAAGTTCTTTCACCGGCACCTGGCCGTACTGCTCGAAGATGGGCCCGTAGCGCTCCTCCGCGGCGGCCACGTCCGCCTTCAACTCGCCGCTGGAACTCCAGCCCAGGAGGCCCTGGAAATTGCCCAGACCGGGGTACAGGATCAGGTAGACCACCGCGAAGATCACGGTGGCCACAAAAAGATTGAACCACCAGCGCGGCAGCGGGTTGTCGTACTCCTCAATGCCGTCGTAGATATGCCCGGTCTTGGCCCGGCCTTCCTCCTTTTCCCGCTCGGCACGAATCTCTACCTTGCGATTGGCGAACAGCACCCAGCAACAGCCGACAATCGTGATGACCACCAGGGCCACAACCCACAGACTCCAGAATGTACTCATGGCTCGTTACGCCCCTCTTTACCGCGTTGGTCGTGCTCGGTCGATGATTTTTGCGCTCCGTCCTCCCCCGGCTCCGGACCCTCGAAGGGCAACCGCGAGGCTTCCTCGAAATCCTTCTTCTTGTGACGGCTGAACGCCCACCAGCAAATACCCAGAAAGGCCAACATGGCGAAGATGGTGCCAATGCCCTGAAGCGTCCCCTGATCCATAAATACCCTCCCCCAATTCCTAGCGCTTGTTGCGGATCAGGACGCCCAGTTGCTGAAGATAGGCCACCAATGCGTCCACTTCCGTCACCTGGCCGTTCTCGAAAGGCTCGGCGGCACTGGCGATATCCTCGTCGGTGTAGGGCACCCCCACCTTGCGCAGGGCACGCATCTTGTCCGCGGTGTGCTCGCCGGTGACGATATTGTCGAAAAGCCAGGGAAATGCGGGCATGTTGGACTGAGGCACCACATCCCGTGGGTTGTACAGGTGGGCCTTGTGCCAGGCGTCACTGTAGCGGCCGCCGACCCGGGCCAGATCGGGTCCCGTGCGCTTTGAGCCCCACAGGAAGGGGTGTTCGTAGACACCCTCCCCGGCCACGGAATAGTGCCCGTAGCGCTCGGTTTCCGAGCGCAGCGCCCGGACCATCTGGGTATGGCAGACATGACATCCTTCGCGGATATAGATATCGCGCCCTTCAAGCTCAATGGGGGAATAGGGTTCGAGGCCCTCGACGGGCTGCGTGGTCGACTTGCTGAAAAACAGCGGCACTATCTGCGCGAGGCCGCCGAAACTGATGGCCACCAGGATCAGCAGGATCATCAGGCCGATATTCTTTTCAACGATTTCGTGATTCACGGCGATCCCCTTAAGCAGTCTGGACCTTAACGGTTTCTGTTACCGGCTCGTCTTCACCCTGGATGGTCTTCCAGACGTTATAGGCCATGACCAGCATGCCGGCGAAGAAGATAAAGCCCCCCAACAGCCGCACCAGGTAGCCGGGATAGCTGGCCTCCAGGGATTCGACAAAACTGTAGGTGAGTGTGCCGTCGGTGTTGAAGGCCCGCCACATGAGCCCCTGGGCGATGCCGTTAACCCACATGGAGGCGATATAGAGGACGGTGCCGATAGTCGACATCCAGAAATGCAGGTTGATCAGGGGTACGCTGAACATTTCGCGCCTGTTGTAGAGCCTGGGAATCAGGTGGTAGAGGGAGCCGATGGAAATCATTGCCACCCAGCCCAGGGCGCCGGAGTGCACGTGGCCGATGGTCCAGTCGGTATTGTGAGAGAGGGCATTGACGGTCTTGATTGACATCATGGGCCCCTCGAAGGTGGACATGCCATAGAAGGACAGGGATACCACCAGAAAGCGCAGGGTGGGATCCGTGCGCAGTTTGTCCCAGGCGCCGGACAGGGTCATGATGCCGTTGATCATGCCACCCCAGGACGGCGCCAGCAGGATCAGGGACATGACCATCCCCAGGCTCTGGGCCCAGTCCGGCAGCGCGGAATAATGCAGGTGGTGGGGACCGGCCCAGATATAAACCGCGATCAGGGCCCAGAAATGGACGATGGACAGGCGGTAGGAATATACCGGTCGTTCCGCCTGCTTGGGCACAAAGTAGTACATCATGCCCAGAAAGCCCGCGGTCAGGAAAAAGCCCACGGCGTTGTGCCCGTACCACCACTGGATCATGGCATCCACGGAGCCGGCATAGGCGGAGTAGGACTTGGTAAAGGTCACGGGAATGGCCGCGCTGTTGACCACGTGAAGGACGGCAATAGTGATGATATAGGCGCCGAAGAACCAGTTGGCCACGTAAATATGCTTGACCCGGCGCTTGACGATGGTGCCGAAGAACACCACGGCATAGGCCAGCCAGACCACCGTGATGGCGATATCGATGGGCCACTCCAGTTCCGCGTATTCCTTGGTGGAGGTCATGCCCAGGGGCAGGGTGATGGCGGCGGCGACAATGACTGCCTGCCAGCCCCAGAATGTGAAGGCGGCCAGGCCCGGCGAAAACAGGGACGCCTGGGAGGTGCGCTGGACGACCCAGTACGAGGAGGCGAACAGGGCACTGCCGCCGAAGGCGAAAATCACCGCGTTGGTATGCAGGGGACGCAGACGCCCGAAATGGAACCAGGGCAGGCTGGTGTTCAGTTCCGGCCATACCAGTTGAGCCGCGATCAGCACACCCACCAGCATGCCGACGATGCCCCAGACAACCGTCATGATCGCAAACTGCCTGACGACCCGCAGGTTATAGGCCGGCCCGGCTTGTGCCTCGGTATTGCTCATGCCTTGTTTCCCGTGTTTTTGTCTTGAAAAGGTGGCTGGTTGGTATTATCCAGCACTGCCCGCCGATGCAGGTTGACTTGCATCAATAATGCTGCGGCGCAACAAAGTCTCGCAGGCGGCCCGATGGCCCGCCTGCCCGCGGCAAAAAGGTGGCAAACCTATAATGGACTACGATCCTTGTTGGCGGCGATTCGCAAGCGCAGGGCATTCAGCTTGATAAAACCTTCCGCGTCCTTCTGGTCATAGGCGCCGGCGTCGTCGTCGAAGGTGGCGATCTTCTCGTCGAAGAGGCTGTCGTCGGACTTGCGCCCCACCACGGTGACGGCACCCTTGTAGAGTTTGACCCTGACCAGGCCGTTCACCACGGACTGGGATTCGTCGATCATGGCCTGAAGCATGCGCCGCTCCGGCGACCACCAGTAGCCGTTGTAGATAATCTCGGCGTACTTGGGCATCAACTCGTCCTTCAGGTGCGCCACCTCACGGTCCAGTGTCAGGGATTCAATCGCCCGGTGGGCGCGGAGCATGACCGTACCGCCGGGCGTTTCATAGCAGCCCCGGGACTTCATGCCCACATAGCGGTTCTCGACGATATCGAGCCGGCCGATACCGTTGGCGCCGGCCACCCGGTTGAGGTGCTCGATGACCTGGGCGGGGGTCATGGCCTCGCCATCGATGGCGACGATATCCCCCTTGCGGTATTCCAGTTCCACATAGGTGGGCGTGTCCGGTGCGGCCTCCGGGGCCACCGACCAGCGCCACATGTCCTCTTCCGCCTCGCTCCAGGGATCCTCAAGATTGCCGCCCTCGTAGGAGATATGCAGGAGATTGGCGTCCATGGAATAGGGGGATTTCTTGCCGCGCTTCATTTCCACGGGAATATCGTGTTTTTCGCAGTAGTCCATGAGCTTGTCCCGGGACAGCAGGTCCCACTCCCGCCAGGGGGCGATTACCTTGATGCCGGGTTTCAGGGCGTAGGCCCCCAGCTCGAAGCGGACCTGATCGTTGCCCTTGCCGGTCGCCCCGTGGGCGATGGCGTCGGCGCCGGTCTCGTTGGCGATCTCGATCAGCCGCTTGGAAATCAGGGGCCGGGCGATGGACGTTCCCAGCAGGTACTCGCCCTCGTAGATGGCGTTGGCGCGAAACATGGGGAAGACGAAGTCCCTGGCGAACTCCTCCCGCAGGTCGTCGATATAAATTTCCCTGACACCCATTTTCCGTGCCTTTTCCCGCGCGGGTTCCAGTTCCTCACCCTGGCCGATATCGGCGGTGAAGGTCACCACCTCGCACTGGTAGGTTTCCTGGAGCCACTTGAGAATCACCGAGGTATCCAGCCCGCCGGAATACGCGAGAACCACTTTGTTGATGTCAGACACGGAAAACTCCTGATTGAAACACTGTGAATTGCCGGTGAGGATTTTACTGCCTCGCGGACCCGAAAGACAGGGCCCGCGAGGCGCTGAACCCGCCTCAACTGTAAAGATCCGGCGCTTTCCGGTAGGATGCCCGTCCCCGGACCAGTTTCGTTTTTCCATGACAGCACTCACCCTGACCCGCCCGGACGACTGGCACCTGCACCTGCGCGACGGCGCCGCACTGTCCTCCACCGTGCCCGCCGCAGGGCGTTATTTCGGCCGGGGCATCGTCATGCCCAACCTGAATCCGCCGGTTATCACCACCGACGATGCCCGGGCCTACCGGGAGCGGATACTGGCCCGGCGCCCCGAAGGCAGCCAGTGGCAACCGTTGATGGTCCTCTACCTGACCGACAACACACCACCCGACGAAATCGACCGGGCCCTGGCCAGCGGTTTCGTCCATGCCGCCAAGTATTACCCCGCCGGTGCCACCACCAACGCCGACTCCGGCGTCACCGATCTGACCCGGATATACCCGGTGTTGGAAAGGATGGAAATGCTCGGCATGCCCCTGCTGCTCCACGGCGAGGTCACCGACACGGACATCGATATTTTCGACCGCGAGGCGGTCTTTATCGACAGGCACCTGAAGGCCGTTGTCGACCGTTTTACCGGTCTCAAGACCGTGCTTGAACATGTCACCACTAAACAGGGGGTGGATTTCGTCAGCGAGGCACCGGCCAATGTCGCTGCCACACTCACCCCCCAGCATCTGCTGTTCAACCGCAACCAGATGCTCGCCGGCGGCATACGCCCCCACTACTATTGTCTGCCCATCCTCAAGCGCGGCAGTCATCAGCAGGCACTGGTGGCCGCCGCCACCAGCGGCAACCCCAGCTTCTTCCTGGGTACCGACTCGGCACCCCATGCCACGGACCGCAAGGAAACCGCCTGCGGTTGCGCCGGCTGCTATTCACACCACGCCGCCCTGGAATTCTATGCGACGGTCTTCGAACGGGAAAACGCCCTGGACAAACTGGAGGCCTTCGCCAGCTTCTACGGCGCCGATTTTTATGGCCTGCCCCGCAACAAAGACACCGTCACACTGCGGCGGGAGTCCTGGCAGGTGCCCGACAGCGTGCCCCTGGGCGACGACACCATGACCCCACTGTGCGCCGGCGACACGCTCCACTGGCGGGTGAGCGATGACTGAGGAAATGACCGACGCCATGGTCGACGCCAGTGAGAGAAACGCACCGACCCTGGCCAATCGATTCCGGGGCTTTCTGCCGGTGGTGGTGGATGTGGAAACCGGGGGGTTCGAATCCGACCGGCACGCCCTGCTGGAAATCGCCGCGGTAATCCTGACCATGGACAATAATGGCCACCTCTACCCGGAGGATGTCGTATCGGCGGGCGTCGTTCCCCACCCGGAGATGCGGGTGGAACAGGCCTCCCTGGATTTCACCGGTATCGATCCGGCCGATCCGGCGCGCGAGGCATTGCCCGAGCGCGACGCCCTTACCCACGTCTTTCGCCGGGTCCGCCAGGCCGTCCGCGACCATGGCTGCACCCGTGCCGTCGTCGTGGCCCACAATGCCCACTTCGACCTGGGCTTTATCAATGCCGCCACTGCCCGGTGCGAGATCAAGCGCAACCCCTTCCACCCTTTTTCCTGCTTCGACACCGCCACCCTGGCCGGCCTCGCCTACGGACAAACCGTCCTGGCCCGGGCCTGCGATGCGGCGGGTATCGAATTCAATAACCGGAAAGCCCATAGCGCCGCCTACGACGCGGAAAAAACCGCGGAGTTGTTTTGCGGTATCGTCAATCGCTGGAAGGAACTGGGCGGTTGGGGCTAACGCTGTTCCGAGGGGCGAGCAACACCCCCTAGCGAATCCACCGGCGGGAGATCCGGCGAAAGATATCCGTGCCCGCCCGCTCCAGCCACTCGAAGGCCAGCATTTCCCGGCTGACGACCTGCACGCCCGCCCGGGACATCCGGCTCAAGGCCAATTGCTTGTTGTCGGGAGATCGCGATCCCACCGCCTCGGCAACGACAAATGTCTCATAGCCGCTTTCGAGCAATCCTATGGCGGTCTGCAACACACAGACATGGGCCTCTGTGCCCAGCACCACGATCTGCCGCCGCCCGAGAGCCTGCAATCGATCAGCGATGCCCGGCTCTTCAAGGGCACCGAAATGGTTTTTCTCCAGCACATGCCCGGCGGGAATCAACCGGGCAAGCCGATCCACCGTCGACCCCAGCCCCCGGGGATACTGCTCGGTGGCCCAGACAGGTACAGCCAGTTCCGTCGCCACCTCGAGCACCCATGCGGCCGACGCTTCGACCTGTTCAAAGCGCTCGATGGAAGGCGCCAGCCGCGCTTGCATGTCCACCACCAACACGAGACTGCGATCCGCATTGAGCAACATAGGTTCACCTTTTATGCCGGAACCGAAAGCCCGGCGGGATAGCGATTTCAATGCGCCCGGCGCGCGTCACCTGGACGGCTCTCCGGCGGGACCTCTCTCCCCTACTCCGCCCGCAAGGCGTCGATGGGGCTCATCCGCGTGGCGCTCATGGCCGGGCGCAGCCCGGCAAAAAGACCAATCATCATAGCCAGCAGCATAGCACCCGCGACCACCTGCCACTGAATGGCCATGGGCAGTCCGGGCACAAACAACGCCACCAACAGACGGATCACGGCGATAGTGGCGACGCCGGCGGCGCCACCCACCAGGCCGAGAAAGACCGCCTCGCCCAGGAACAGGTTGCGGACCTGGGCACGGGTACTGCCCAGGGCTCTCAACAGCCCCACCTCGCCGACCCGCTCGGTGACCGTAATGACCAGAATGGTGCTGATACCCACACCACCAACCAGCAAGGAGATGGCGCCGAGACCGGCACCGGCGAATTTGAGAATACGCAGGATATTGTCCATGGTCTCGAGCATCTGGTCCTGGGTGATAATGGTGAAATCCTCGAAACTGTGACGGCGTATCAGCAGTTCCCGGACCCGCTCGCTGACAGCTTCTGCTGTCAGGGACGAGCGGTAATAAATGTCCACCTCCATCAGGCTTTCGCGATTGAATATCTGCAGGGCGCGGGCGGCGGGTATATAAATCATGTCGTCCAGATCGGTCCCCAGGAATTCGCCCTTGGGGGCCATGACTCCGACCACACGGAAGCGAAAACCGCCGATATGGACAAATTTGCCCAGGGGCGAACGTCCGGGAAACAGCTCGTCCGCAAGGACACTGCCCAGCACGGCAAAAGCCCGGGCTCGCTCCAGATCCTCCTCGGGCAGGAAGGTGCCCCGGGCCACGGACAGCTTCCAGGCCCTGTCGGCGCTGGGTCCGACACCGGCGACATTGGTATAGCGGCTGCGCGCCACCGCTTCCACCTGACCGGATCCGAAAACCGCCGGCACCACCTCCCGTATCCCCTCAAGTGTTGCCAGGGCACGGGCATCGGCCAGGGTCAGGGGCCGGGTGGTATTGAGGATCCCCCCCATGCCGAAGGTTTCGGTTTTGCCCGGCGTCACTGCCACAATATGACTGCCGAACTGGGTGAACTGATCCAGCACATAGAGGCGCAGTCCCTCTCCCAGGGAACTGAGCAATACCATTGCCGCGATACCGATAGCAAAGCCGATGACCGTGAGCAGGGACCGCACCCGCTGGACCCAGAGCGCCCTGCCGATCCACCATAAGGCATCGATGATTTTCACGGGATATTTCCCCGCAGAGCCAGGACGGGATCGAGACGGGCGGCCCGCGAGGCTGGCAACCATGAAAAAACCAGGCCCGACAGTACCGCGGTAATTACCGCCGCCGGTGCCGCCCACCAGGGCGGCATCAGGGGGAACGCCGGCCAGAGTTCGCGCATCAACACCACGCCGGCCACGGCGACCGCAATTCCCAAAACCGAACCCAGGGCCACGAGTAGAAAGGCCTCGCCCAGAAACAGTTGCCGTACCTGGCGGCGACTGGCGCCAACGGCCTTGAGCAGGCCGATTTCCCGGCGCCGCTGGCTGACCGAAATCAGGCTGATATTCATGATCAGGATACCGGCCACCAGCAGGCTGATGGCCGCGATGGCGGAGATGGCCAGGGTAACCGTGGTAAGGATATTGTCGAAAGCGGCCAGCAGGGAATCCTGGCTGACGATAGTCACATCGTCCTCTCCCTCATGACGTTCGCGGACCACGGCCCTCAATCGCTCGGTAACCGTTTCCGTATCGGCACCCTCCTGCAACTCGAGCAATACGCGGAACAGCTTGGGGCTGTCAAAAAGCTGCTCGGCGGTCCGCACCGGGATGATCACCATGTCATTCATATCCATGCCCAGGGACTCGCCTTCATCCCGGAGTACGCCCACCACCCGCACGCGCCGCTCCCCGACCCGGACCCACTCTCCCACCGCCCGTTCGCTGCCAAAAAGCTCTTTTTTCAGGTGCGCACCCAGGATACAGACCGCCAGGGCCTCCTGGTGACTGGCTTCGGGGAGGATCCTGCCGCGCCCGACGTCTATCCGCCGTACCGAAAAAAAGCCCGGCGTGGTGCCGATGGTGAGCACTTCCCGGGAGAGCCGCTGGCGGGAAACCACCGTCGTGCCCGCGATGATGGGAGCCATATCGCGAACGGCGGGGACGCGGGCCAGGGCCCTTGCATCTTCCAGGGTCAGGTCCCGCGGCGCCACCCCGTAGACCGGTGGCGCGCCGCCGGTGGTCTCGTTGCGGCCGGGAAAGACAATAAGCAGCCGGTTGCCGAGACTGGCAAATTCGGCACTGATATAGCGCCGCGCTCCCTCTCCCAGGCTGGTCAGCAGGATCACTGCGGCAACACCGATGGCCACGGCAACGACAAGCATCAGGGTCCGTGTCCACTGGCCCCGGAACACCTGCCAGTTAAAGCGCAGTTGATCGCCCGGATTCATTGCGGTCGTCTCCGCTTATGGCACCATCCACCATACGGATCCGGCGCCGGGCGCGCCGGCCCAGCGCCAGGTCATGGGTGACCACTAACAGGGTAATCCCTTCACGGTTGAGATCCTCCAGGGCTTTGATCACTTCCTCCCCCGACGCCTGATCGAGGTTGCCGGTGGGTTCGTCGGCCAGCAGTACCCGGGGTTTCATGACGATGGCCCTGGCGATGGCAACGCGTTGAAGCTGGCCGCCGGACATCTGGCCGGGCCGGTGGTGGCGGCGGTCGGCAATACCCAGGATATCCAGCACTTCGTTCACCGCCTGGCGCCGGACACCGCGCTTCTGCCCCGCCAACACCATGGGCAGTTCGACGTTCTCGAAGGCAGTAAGGCGATTGACGAGTTGGAAGGACTGGAAGATAAAACCGATATTGTCGCGGCGCATGGCGGCGCGCTTTTCCTCGGCCAACGCCTCGGTGGCGGTGCCGTTTAGCCGGTAGCTGCCGCTGTCCGGACGATCGAGCAACCCGATCATGTTGAGCAGGGTTGACTTGCCGGAGCCCGACGGCCCCATCACCGACAGGTATTCGCCGGCGCCGATATTGAGATTGATATCCCGCAGCGCGTGCAGTGGCTGGCCGCCCATCCGGTAGGTCTTGTTGACAGCGGCCAGCTCAATCATCCGTACTTTCCGCCACTTTTGCCGGAACGCCCGCCACCACACCTTCGGCCCCGATATTGCCGACGATTTTGTCGCCGGGGTCGAGCCCGGCACGGATTTCCGTATAGCGCCAATTGGCGAGCCCCGTTTCCACCCGGCGTTTTTCGAGCCTGTCCTCCCCGTTGACGACAAGGACATTATTGCCGTCCACCAGCAACTCGGTGGGAATACGCAGCGCCCGGTCGCGACTGGCCAGGATGACCTCCATATCCGCGCTATAGCCGGCGAGCAAACGGATATCGTCGGGCAGGTCCGCAAGTACAGCCTCCACCTCAACCGTGCGCGCCTGTTTCTCCCGATCCAGGACATAGGGGGCAACCCGCGAAACCCGGGCGGGAAATTCCCGATCCCGGAAGGCATCGAGAGTGACCCGGACCGGCATCCCCACAACAACCCGGGCGGCGTCCACTTCGTCGATGGGAGCAGCGATGTAATGGCAGTCGTCGGTGAGCAGGTCAATGGCCGGCGGCGTGGGAATACCCGGCGGTGAAGGCGTCGAATACTCGCCTACCTCGCCTGAGACCTCGGCAACCGTGCCCGCGAAGGGCGCACGCAGCTCGGTTTGCGCCAGGACCGCCCGGGCCGTCTCCAGGGCAGCCTCCGCCTGTTGCTCCCGGGCCCTGGCGGCCTCGCAGGCGGCGGCGCTGGCCTCTGCCCGGGCCACGGCCAGATCCGCCGATTCAGGGGAGACGAGCCGGCGTTGTACCAGTCCCTCAAGACGTTGCGCTTCCCGGCGGTCGGAGCGGGCACTGGTGCAGGTACTGACCCGGTCCGCGGCAACGGCGGTTACCGTGGCCTCGGCTTCCCGGACCCGGGCAACCCGGTCACGATTCCAAAGGGTCATCAGGAGTTGATTCTTTTCCACCCGGTCGCCTTCGTCCACCAGCATTCGGTCAATCTGACCGCCAATGGCGAAGGAGAGGCGGGAACGTTGACAGGCTTCCACGGTGCCGGCCCGGGTGTTGGCGACCGTCTGCTCCACCGGCCCCCGTTCCACCGCCACCAGGGACACCCGCACCGGGTCGGGCCGCGACAGCAAGTAGTAGCTGCCCGCCAACGCCAGTGCGACGACCGAAGCGATAATCCATCCTTTCACGAAGGCGTTTCCCCGATTGTTGTTCTTGCAATTGCCCGGACAATGCCCGGGCATACCCAGATTACACCATCATCGCAAAGACATACCCCTGCCGATAGTGCCACAAGTCAATTGTTGGCGCGCCTCAACTAATCCCGCAGAATACGGCCATGGCCGACATACTGATCCACCTCGCCGTTCTCTTCCTGCTCGGGCTGTTCGCCTACTGGGCGGGCATCCGCACCGCGCTGCCCAGGGTAACCCTGTTGATTCTGGTGGGAATCGCCATCGGCCCATCGGGCGTGGACCTGTTCGCGGAGCACCGGTCCCAGTGGTTTCCCGTTATCGCCGATATGGCGCTGGTGATGCTGGGTTTCCTGATTGGCGGCTCCCTGACTTTACGGCTGTTCCGGGAGCAGGGCAGAAAAATCATCTGGCTGTCCATCGGCGTGGCGGCGGGAACCTTCGCGTTGGTTTTTGGCGGCCTGTTACTGTTGGGCCAGGGCCTGGTAATCGCAATCCTGCTGGCGGCCATCGCCACCGCCACGGACCCGGCCGCCACCAGTGCTGTGGTTATGGAGGAAAAAGCGGGTGCAAAGGCATTTCCGCAAACCCTGCTGGGTATTGTCGCCATCGACGATGCCTGGGGACTTTTGATCTTCGGCTTTTGTCTGGTGGCGGCCACCGGCGCCGCCGGAGACAACGGTATTCACCTGCTTGCCCAGGGGCTCTGGGAAATCGCCGGGGCCGTGGCGCTGGGCGTCGCCATCGGACTGCCCATGGCCTTTCTCACCGGACGCATTCGCAAGGGCGAACCCATACTGGTGGAGGCCCTGGGGCTGGTGCTCCTGTGCGGGGGCCTGGCCCTGAAACTGGAAGTTTCCCACTTGCTGGCGGCCATTGTCATGGGTACCACCGTCGCCAATCTGGCCAAACACCACAGACGCCCCTTCCACGCCATCGAGGGCGTAGAGTGGCCTTTACTGACCCTGTTTTTTATTCTTGCCGGCGCCTCCCTGGAAATGAACTCGCTGGTGGCCAGCGGCATCCTCGGCGGGGCCTATATGGTGCTCCGCATCGCCGGCAAGATAGCCGGCGGCTGGCTCACCGGCCGCTCGTTGGGAATGAGCCACGCGGAAAGCACCCTCACCGGTGCCGCGCTCCTGCCCCAGGCCGGGGTTGCCGTGGCCATGGCACTGGCAGCCAGCCAGGCCCTGCCCGAACTGGGCAATCTTCTCCTTACCGTCACCCTGGCCTCGACCGTTGTCTTCGAACTGATAGGTCCCCTGGTTACCCGCTACGCTCTTCGGCAGGTCGGGGCCCGGGACCTTCCAGCTTCCAGTTGAGCTTGCGTTCGATGGCGCCGATCATCATGCCGGCTATGTCCATGCCGGTGGCGGATTCGATCCCTTCCAGACCGGGCGAGGAGTTCACTTCCAGCAGCAGGGGACCCCGCTCGGAACGGATCAGGTCGATGCCTGCCACCGACAGGTCCATGGCCCTGGCTGCTTTGACCGCAATGCGTCGCTCCTGGGCCGTCAGCTTCACGATCCTCGCCTTACCGCCCTGGTGCAGGTTGGCCCGAAATTCGCCGGGAGCAGCTTCCCGCTCGATGGCGGCGACCACCTTGCCGTCGATGACAAAGCAGCGAATATCCCGGCCCTTTGCCTCCCGGATAAACTCCTGGACAAGGATATTGGCGTTGAGACTCTTGAAGGCGTTGATCACGCTCTCCGCCGCCTTATTGGTTTCGGCGAGAACGACGCCGGTGCCCTGGGTACCCTCCAGCAACTTGACGATCAGCGGCGCGCCGCCAACCATGCCGATCAGGTCCTGTGTATCCAGGGGTGAGTTGGCAAAGCCGGTGATGGGAATATTGAGACCGGCATCGAGCAGGGCCTGGAGCGAATAGAGCTTGTCCCGGGAGCGAATGATGGCACCGGCGGTATTCAGGCAAAACACCCCCATGGTCAGGAACTGCCTGAGCAGTGCGCTGCCGTACCGGGTGACACTGGGACGAATGCGCGGAATCACCGCGTCCAGGTCGCCGATTACGGTTCCGCCGCGGTAATGGACTTCCGGGCGCTCGGCATCCAGCTTCATGTAACAGTGCCGGATATTGAGGAAGAGCATCTCGTGGCCCCGCTCACGACCGGCCTCGATAATGCGTTCGTTGCTGTAAAGTTCGGGGTTGCTGGCGAGCACGGCGATTTTCAGGCCTCCCTCCCCCGCCGTCGACTGGCCGTAGTAGTCCTCTATCGCCGCACCTGTCACCTCACCCAGGCAGAAACCCGCATCGGGATCCACCATCAGGCGTCCCAGCATGGCTTCACGCCCGAGCAACATCCGGTAACCCATGGAATCCCGGTTGGTCAGCGTCAGTTCGATCTCCCAGGTTTCGCCACCCAGCGTCAGGGGCGTACGGATAACGTAGCGTTTCTCCGCGTCGCCGGTGGAACTGCGCACGGTGCGCCTATCCACCACCGGCGCTTCGCAACTCACCACCACGCTGCGGTTCTTTTGCAGGGGGTGTACCTCGAACCTGACCCAGGGCATACCGTCGCGGCTGAAGGCCCGGATATTGAATGCATGCAGGGCCGACGTCTTGGCCCCCGAATCCACCCGGGCCTTGACGGCGGGCAGCCCGAGCCCCGCCAGCTTGCACCATTCCTGGTTGCCGATTATTGCCTTTGCCGAGGGATCGCGAGTCATGACCTGCCGCCCATTGTTGAGAGGCGGCATTATGGCGGTGAAGCAGGCTGTCGACAATCGGCGCAGAGTTTATTCAGGCGGTGCTGACAGCGGGTATCCGCAGGCGTCAACTGGCCGCGCTTTGGCAACTGTCGCTATTGGGAAAATCGTAGTGGTCAAGACGGCCACATCCCGCCCCCATTTCCCGCCAGTGATCGATATCCAGTCTTAGCAGACCGACGCCACAGGTGGGAATATTGCGCAGGTTCTCCAGGGCCAGGAAGTTGACCAGATCGGTGACCGCCGGGTTATGCCCGACCACCGCCACCGATAACCACCGGTCGTCCAGCTTGCGCAGTACCAGCATCATCTCGTCGTAATCAAAACTGTACAACTCGGTGAGGATCTCGGATTTACCCTGCCAACCGGTGAGAACACCGGTCATCACCTCCAGTGTCTCCGTCGCCCGGTTGGCGGGACTGCACAACACTTTCTCGATATTCACATCGAGTTCCTGCAGCCGACCGGCCATGTCCCGGGCATTGTCGATACCCCGTTTCTTCAGGGGACGCTGCAGGTCGCTCAGGGAGGGATTTTTCCAGGACGATTTGGCATGACGTATCAATAGCAGTGTTTTCACGGGCACCTCCGCTGAACTGACAATGGCTTTTTGATATTCTAGACCCCGCTATCAAACAGGATTTCCGTGACAGGAACATGACCAACAAAGATTCAACCGTCGTTCTCCATGGCATCAAGAGTTGCGACACCGTGCGCAGGGCGAGAAAATGGCTGGAGAGCCATGACATTGCCTTTACTTTTCGGGATTTCCGGGAGACCGGCCCGAGACTCAACGAAATCGACCGCTGGCTGACTCAGGTCGGCCCGGATGTGCTGCTCAACAAACGCAGCACCACCTGGAAGAGTCTCGACGATTCAGTGAAGAACGGACTGGCACCCGGGCAGGTGGCCAAACTGCTCGCCGAATACCCCACGCTTATCAAGCGACCGATTCTGGAAAACGGCAGTGCGCTGACCGTCGGCTTTAACGAGGATCGCTTTCGGGACGTCCTGGCAGACACCGGCGGTGCCTGACAGGTTCGCGCATACCGTCGATCGGCCCCATGGGAACAGTATTTCTTTTCCTCTATATCCACTTGTAACAGGAGCAATTTCAATGGCTGGATTACACAGCGTAGGCCTGGGTGTCGGCACCCGCAACGGCAGCGGCGACTGGCTGGAGGTCTTCTACCCGCAACCCCTGCTCGCGCCATCCGAAGCACTGCAAACGGTGCTTTCCGAAACCCTGGCATACAGCAGCGGCAACCGGGCCATCGAGCTGGACGATAACCACCTGGAGACACTGGCCGGGGCGCTGTCCGGCAGTGGCCACGAGGATATGGCCGCAGTGGCCCGCTCCCTGAAAGGCAGTGCCCGTACACCGGTGATAACCATTCTCGCCAGCGACGAGGCGCCTCAATCGGTGCCCGAGGTGTACCTCAAGCTCCACCTGCTCTCCCACCGACTGGTCAGGCCCCATGGCCTGGTACTCGACGGCATGTTCGGTCTGCTGCGCAATATCGCCTGGACCAGCGAAGGTCCCATCGATATCACCGAGTTGCCCGGTCGCCAGCTCAAGGCCCGCCTCGAAGGACGCACCCTGTCCGTGGACAGTGTCGACAAGTTCCCGAAAATGACCGACTACGTGGTCCCCTCGGGCGTGCGCATCGGCGACACCGCGCGCATCCGCCTGGGCGCCTACCTGGGCGAGGGCACCACGGTGATGCACGAGGGGTTCATTAACTTCAATGCGGGCACCGAGGGTCCGAACATGATCGAGGGCCGGATCTCCGCCGGCGTTTTCGTGGGTTCCGGTTCCGACCTGGGGGGCGGTTGCTCGACCATGGGCACCTTGTCCGGGGGTGGCAATATCATCATTTCCGTGGGGAGCGAATGCCTTATCGGCGCCAATGCCGGTATCGGCATACCCCTGGGGGACCGCTGCACTGTCGAGGCCGGCCTGTACCTCACCGCCGGGACCCGGATCAACCTGCTGGACGACAACCGGCAGCCGGTGGCCGAAACCAAGGCCCGGGAACTGGCGGGCAAGTCCGACCTGTTGTTCCGGCGCAATTCACTCACCGGCGCCGTGGAATGCCTGACCAACCGCTCGGCCGTGGCCCTCAATGAGTCCCTGCACGCTAATAACTGAACAACAACCGGCCGGATTGTGTTTCGCTACCCGGCCGGTTCGTTCACCCGTGGCTCTTCCGTGATTGTCACTGCCGGTCGATTGCCTGACCCTATCACCGGGATAACAACAATATATTTCTCCTTTGGCCTGGATTCTGCTAATTTGCAATCAAAATCAAAGCACCAAGGAGTTCCCATGAAACAGACCTACCCAGTGAATATCGGCCTCGATGAGAGTGTCCGCGAAAAGATTGCCAAAGGCCTTTCCAAAGTACTGGCCGATACCTATACCCTTTACCTTCAGACCCACAACTTCCACTGGAATGTCACCGGTCCACACTTTCGGAACCTCCATCTGATGTTCGAGGAACAGTACACGGAACTGGCCACCGCCGTGGACGACATTGCCGAACGTATCCGCACCCTGGGCTTCCCCGCCCCCGGCACCTATAAGGCCTATGCCCAACTCACCGACATCGCGGAAGTGGACGACATCCCCGAGGCCTTCGAGATGGTCCGGCTCCTGGCCCAGGCCAACGAAACCGTGGTGCGCAGTTGCCGGGAGATACTGCCGGCCGCACAGGAGGCGGACGACGAGTCCACGGCGTCCCTGCTCTCCGACCGCATGGTGATCCACGAGAAAACCGCCTGGATGCTGCGCAGCCTGCTGTAATGCCTGCGGTCAGCGGTTAGAATAAGGGCCTTTTTCAAGGCCCTTTTTTATGTCCCAGTCAGCGACCCTTGAACTCGCCCGCGAACTGATCCGCCGACCCTCCGTTACCCCCGAGGATGCCGGTTGCCAGCCCCTGATGGCGCAACGGCTCGAGGCCGCGGGCTTTCGCGTGCATCATTTACGCTTCGGCGACGTGGACAACTTCTGGGCGGTGCGCGGCGACAACGGCCCCCTGCTCTGCTTTGCCGGCCATACGGACGTGGTGCCCACGGGCGAAGAGGTGGACTGGCGGCACCCGCCCTTCGCGGCCGTGGTGGAGAATGGTGTTCTTCACGGCCGCGGCGCGGCGGACATGAAGGGCTCCCTGGCGGCCATGGTGACCGCGGCGGAGCGTTTTGTCGCCGACAATCCCGGCCATTCCGGCCGCCTGGCCTTCCTGATCACCAGCGACGAAGAAGGCATCGCCGTCGACGGCACCGTCAGGGTTGTGGAGTGGCTGCAAGAACGGGGTATCGTGCCGGACTGGTGCGTTGTCGGTGAGCCCTCAAGCACCGAGGTCTGCGGCGATACCGTCAAAAATGGCCGGCGGGGCTCCCTGGGCGCAAGCCTAAAGGTGCTGGGCACCCAGGGCCACGTGGCCTACCCCCACCTGGCCGACAATCCCGTTCACAGGTTCGCTCCCGCCCTGGCGGAACTGGTGGCGGAGAACTGGGACGACGGCAACGATTTTTTCCCCGCCACCAGCTTTCAGGTTTCCAACATAGAAGGTGGCACCGGCGCCACCAATGTGATCCCGGGCGAGCTCAGGGTGCTGTTCAATTTCCGTTTTTCCACGGAGGTCACCGCCGAGCAGTTGCAGGCCCGGACCCTGGCCATCCTCGACCGTCACGGGCTGGACTACAGGATCCGCTGGCACCTGAGTGGCGAACCCTTCCTCACCGACCAGGGTGCTCTCCTCTCCGCCGTACAAAAGAGCATCCTCAATGTAGCCGGTATCGAAACCCGTCTTTCCACTGCCGGCGGCACCTCCGACGGGCGCTTCATTGCCCCTCTGGGGACCCAGGTGGTGGAATTGGGTCCGGTCAACGCCACCATCCACAAGGTGGACGAACAGGTGCGCGCCGGGGACCTGGATTCATTGAGCGCCATGTACGAAGGCATCATGGAGCGACTCCTGGCATGAACGGGCCCCTGGCCGTTAAGCGAGCCTGCGCAACGGATAGACATCGAAGCGGACTGACTTGCCGGTCAGGGAGTAGCCGGGCTTGCGGTCCGCCAGAAACGGCGCCCTGCTCGGCCGCTTGACCACCACCCGGTAGCGTGCGCAATCCAGTGCCAGGGGCAACAGGAAATCCGCATCATCGTCCCTGCCCACCACCGCCTGAAAGGCCTGCATTTCTTTTTTAACCCGGGCCGACTTGCGCTTTTCCGGAAACATGGGGTCCAGGTAGATAACATCCGCCTGTCCATTGCCGGCCTGGCCCGCCAGCCAGTCCCGGGCATCCTGTTGCTTCAATTCAAGCCTTTCGAGGACATCGGCGAGATCCGCGTCATCCGCCGCCGCTTCCCGGGCCCGGCGCAGGCCGTCCGCCAGCAGGGCCGCGGCCACCGGGTGACGCTCCACCATCAGGACGCGGGCACCGAGACCTGCCAGGACAAACGCGTCGCTCCCAAGGCCCGCCGTCAGATCGGCAACCACAAGCCCGTTTTTATCCCGCAAGCCGACAGCCTTGGCAATGGCCTGGGACTTGCCGCCGCCGTAGCGGCGACGGTGGCGGGCAGCGCCACCGGCGAACTCGCAGCGCACGGGGCCGGGCGGGTCCGGACCCGTGGCCCGCAGACTGAGCCCGTCGCTATCCATCCACAGGTGGTAATCCGCCGACGGCGGGAGCGCCGACTCGCCCAGGCACACCAGCCCCCACTCAGCGACCGTTTGCCGGCAGGTGCCGGCGAATCCCGGCGCACAGAGCACGGGCACTTGATGAAAAAAGGGGGCAGTCGCTGCCCCCTCACCGGTTGCCGTCATCGACGGTCAGGCCCCGGTAGGCACCAGTTCCAGCTCGACCCGGCGATTGGCCTGGCGCCCGGACTCGGTGTCATTGCTGGCAACGGGATAGCGCTCGCCGTAGCCGGTGGTGGAGATGCGGCCGGCGGCTACGCCCTGGGACACCAAAAACTGGCCGACACTGGCAGCCCGCTGCTCGGAGAGCGTCTGGTTATAAGAGTCCCTGCCGGTGGAATCGGTGTGGCCGGCGATCCGGATATTGGTCTTTTTGAACTCCTTCAGCACCAGCCCCACGGATTCCAGGGTGTCATAGAAATCGGGCCGGACTTCATGGCGATCAACACCGAATGTAATGTTACCGGGCATCACCAGCCGGATATTTTTGCCCTCCCTGACAACACGCACCCCGGTACCTTCCAGCTTCGCTCGCAGTGCCGCCTCCTGGCGATCCATGTAGTAACCGACGCCACCACCAACGGCACCGCCGGCCACGGCACCGGTGATGGCGCCCTTGGTTCGATCCTCGTCACTGGCCGTGGCGGCGCCGATGACCGCGCCGGTGACAGCACCGATACCCGCTCCTTTGGCCGTGTTGCTGGTTTTCTGCTGGCCGGTGTAGGGGTCAGTCGACATACAACCCGCCAATACCAGCACGAGCCATCCGGCAATCAATTTCCTCATAAGATTATCCTCTTCCGGTTGAAGTGATCCTGTCTGTGGTTCGCCCCCTAAATTATAAGGGGATGCCTGCATATTACCCCAAGCATAGTCATCATGGCGGGCCGGGGCTAGAATGATACGCAAAACGCGAAGGAACACACATGATAAGCCGTTACGCCCTTCTTTTTATACTGTTCATGTCACTGCTGGCGGGCTGTCAACGCTATCAGGTCACCCTCAACGAGAGGCCGGTCTATCAGCCCCCGGAACTGCTCGATGCTTATACCGTCGCCGACAGGGCCCTGGGAGACTGTATCGCCCAGACCATCGCCGACCAGCAGGTCACGCGGGTGGAGGAACTCACGTCGCTGACCTGCAGCCATGCCGGCATCCAGGATCTGGGCGGTATCGAGCAGTTCAGCCGTCTGGCCCTGGTCAACCTTTCGGACAACCGGCTCAGGGATATTGCGCCGCTTCTGTACCTGCCCAACCTCGACGTGGTGGATCTGTCCGGCAATCCCGACCTGAGTTGTGGCCAGGTGGAGAGCCTGGGCAAGGACGTCAGTGGCAGGGTCATCGGACCAGAACACTGCCGCACCAGCCACGGCAAATAATCCGCCCGGGATTCCCGGGACAGTTTCCGGCAATTCGTATCCGAAGCGTTACGCTTCTACCCAAATCCTCGGGGGTGTTTCCCTTCCCCACCCGATTCTCCCGGGAAAGTTACCCACAATTTCTGTGGATAACTTTGTGAATTACTTTCGGACAAGGCCCTCTAATCCCCCTACTCTCCGGGCTTTCCTACAAATTGGCTAATTTTTAATCACTATTTAATATTCTTTTAAATCAAGGGGTTAGGATATCAAACATAAAAAATCAACGACTTACAACGAAAACCAATAATTATTGCAAACTTGAATTTCTAACTTTTTTCTGGTCTGGAAACACAGTGGAAAAGTTTTGGCGCAATATCATGCAGGAAGGCACTTATTTGGTGCCGGACAACCCGCAGGGATCATTTCATGCGAGGTTGGCAAGACCTGTACGGCGCCGTTGACCGGTGAGCGGATGGCACCGCCACGATAACCGGCAGGCGAACCAGCGGTGGGCGGTTTTCGGATCGAGGCGCAGGACGAACAACTCCCGGATCAGCGTCCCCAGGCCCGTGCGCACCTCCGCCCGGGCCAGCGTCGATTTTCACCACCCCGGCTGCCGACCGTCAGCGCATTCGCCTGACCTTGAGTATCTCGGCGATTTTTGCACCATCGCCAATATCAGTATTGTAGGAATAATCACCCATCTGCTGCCTTTCGAGCAGTTCCTGATGGCGACGCCTGTAGACCAGGCCTGCCGTGTCGAAGCGGGTATTCATGTCCGGCCCAGGCGCCTCGAACAGGTACCTGGGGTTTTGCGGATTGAGCATGGCTTCGTCCTGGGCCGCCACCATGGGCCCGGTCTTGGGCCAGTTTTTGCGGTAGGTGATGTCCGGACACTGTTCGAGCCCGAAAATGGCATCGGCCCGGGTAAGGAAAGGCGACTCAGGGGTGTTGTTCTGCATCAGGGGCATCGAGGGCGCTGACGTGTAGTGTGCATGCAGAAAACAGATGCCGCTGCGAATAAAAACATGGGTTACCGTGGTCACATCCTGGAACTTTTCCCGGACGCCCAGGACCTTTTTCTGATACTCGGACGTCGGTTTCTTCTTGATGGTCCGCACCATGGTCACTGTTTCCGACGTGGAATCGACAGTGATCCGGTCATCCTCGGACTCGAAGGTACCGGCAAAGTTGCCGTGAACGAAATCGATATGAGTCAGGTCCAGGACATTTTCCAGCACCAGTTCGTAGGTACAGTGAAAAAAATTGGTGACCCGGGCATAGGCGGGCATCGAACGCCGGGAGGGCAAAAAGGGGATATCCGGAATCAGGGCCGGATCGGCATTGTCCGGATTGCCATACCAGACCCAGGTGAACCCGTAACGATCGACCAGCGGATACTCGCCGGTACCGCCGGTGAACTCGCTCGCCTCTTTCCCGCGCCTTTTCAATTCTTCAGGGTGAAATTCGAAGGCCCGGAACCTGTCGCCCTCACGAACGATATAATACGGTTGCGAATGCACGTAGCGCCGCACCGGCGTGCTGCCGAGAACAGGTGTATGGGCGACCGGAAACCAGGCGTCGCGAAGAATATGCCTGCCCGGCTCCCACCTGACCATGCGGCCACTCTTGCCCCTGACTTCGGACTGTACTTCCGCCGTTGAATCGACACGGGTCATGACGCTTTCCCCTTCCTGGCAGAAGCCTGCTCAATGCTGTAGACGTTGATATCACCCCGCCAGTAACCGGAAACATAAGGATGAACCTGAAGGAGGCGACGGGCGTCAACCTTATCGGAGACAGCCAGCTCAATGGATCTGCACTTGTCGGCAAGCTTTCCGTCCAGCGCCGGTTCACTCCGATACTGCCTGGCAACCCGCCAGTAGGCGGCGGTGACCGTCCCGGTTACCGGTACCGAAGCAATAACCACGGAGAACAAAAGCCGGTTCCCTTCGTCCACCAGCTCCAGACAGGCAATACCCGTAAAACTATCCAGGCGAGTGCGAAAAACCAGGGGATAGTCCGCCGGAACCAGCTTTCGCTTTCCGCCTCGCCTGGACCAGGTCGCCGCCCTTTCGACGACAAACCAGCCATCCTCCCGGAAGGGTTCGCCCAGCAGGTGATCATCGATAATGGACATCCCCTTTTCGGCAAGCACCAGGGATGGCGCATCGAGAAGCGTATCCACAAACGCACGCCAGGGAAGCGTCAACAGGGCCTCACCCTCCGACCCTTGCTTTCCGGCCTTGAAGTCGAGTTTCGGCAGCAGGTTTTCGTCGGCTTCCTTGCCGGCATCCACCCAGAGGAAGGCCAGACCCCATTTTTCCACCAGGGGATATTTCTCAACCCGGTAATCGCCGGGAACAGCTTCGTTCTTACCCAGGTTGGGTATGGCGACACACCGGCCGGAATCCCCCTCGAAGGTCCAGCCATGGTAGGGACACTGGATCTGGCCGGCGTCATTGATCTGGCCCATGGACAACGGGGCGCGCCGGTGGGCGCAGCGATCCTCCAGAGCCCGGGCAACCCCCTTGCGATCCCGGAACAGCACATATTCCCTGCCCCGACACTGGCGCGCCAGGGGTACACTCCCGCTGATCTCCGAGGAAAGTGCCACCGGATGCCATGACGAACCGAGTTTTTGCCTATCGATCACTTATTCCTGCCTGCTCTTGTCCTTGATGCTCTTGATGACCTTGAAACCAGCGCCTGGCTGCCTCCCCCGGCCCGCCAGACAAACTTTACTTATTAACTTATAAATAAGTTAATGCCGGCGTCAAGGAAAGTCAACAAGCCAGCAGGCCGGGAAATCCAAATTGATCTTTATGGTCAGCTTGATAGACTGCCCGCTCCATCCCAGCGGTGGACGCTCATGTACGTTACCGCGCACGGCGCCAGCGTCATCCCGACCAGGAGCATCGACTTGGGGAAGATCCGGCCAGAAACCACAACCGCCCAAGCTCGGCCTCGGCGCCGCCGGCGCCCCGAGGAAGTCCGGGCACGGATCCTAGAGGCCGCCCTGAAATCCTTTGCCAACCGGGGTTACGAGGGCGCCACTGTCCAACAGATTGCTCAACGGGCAAAAGTCAGCGTTCCACTGATCATCTACCACTTCCAGTCCAAGGAAAATCTCTGGAAAGAAACGGTGCAGTCGGCGGTCAGGCGCTTCGACGACCGTATACGGGAACTGGGCGACGACGCGGCCCTGTCTGCATCGGACAAGTTGCGGCAGATCATCGTTAGCATGGTCCGGGTGAGTTGCGAGTTTCCGGAATTTCATCAACTCATGTCCCTGGAAGGACACGAAATGACGGACCGCCTGGAATGGTTACTGAAATACTTTGTCAAACGCCATTTCCGGGCTATGACTGCGATTATTTCGGCCGCCCAGGACGAAGGCTCGGTGAGGCAGGTACCGCCGGAAAGGCTCTCTCATGCCATTGTGGGCATGGCCAATATCTTTACCCAGGCCGCCGAATTCCAAGCCATTACCGGTCGGAACCTGGCCAGCGACGCGGAGGTCCGGAAAACCATAGACACCATTAACCAACTGGTGTTTATCGAACCGGCAACTGAACCGGGAAAGCCCCCTGCCCATGCTAATGGGTGCGCAGGGGCAGGGATTTCAGGCAAAGTTCGCCCGGAAAGCCGCCGTATTCCGGCTCGTAAAACGGATCCGCCAGTTGCAGGTCCGGAAAGCTTTTAATCATGGCCAGGAGCGCCCTTTTCATAATCAGCCGGGCCAGGCGGTTGCCAATACAGAAATGGGGCCCGCCGCCGAAGGTCAGGATATTCCGGGGATTTCGGGTAATGTCGAAACGCAGGGGGTCGTCGTATTCCTCGGGGTCATAGGAGGCCGCCTGCATCGCGGCGATTACCGGGATATTGCCGGGCACCGGCGTGCCGCCGAGCACGGTGTCCCCGACCGCAAAACGGGTAAAGACATGGATTCCCGGCCCGTGAAAGCGAAGACACTCCTCAATCGCGGCGTCCACCCGCTCCGGTTCCCGCTTTAGCAGTTGCCATTGGTCCCTGTGCCGCAAAAGCGTCAGGAGGGCGGCGCCCAGACTAGCGGCGGTGGAACCCAGGCCGGCGGCACAAATGGCATTGATCTGCCCGAAAAGCTCCTCGTCCGTCAGCCGGCTGCCCTCATCCCTTGCCGTGACCAATCGGCTGATCATGTCGTCGCCGGGTTCGGCACGGCGCTGATCGACGATTTCCATAATCACCCGGCGCACTTCCATGACGCTGTTGAGAAAGTCTTCCGGCAGGGGTTCGCCGGAACGGAACTGGGTGGCCAGGGAAATGTTGTCGTGCATCCGGGCAAAAACGTTCTGTTGCTCGGGTGTCAGGTGGAAGGAGGCATCCAGCAATACCCGGACGATGATATCGCGGCTGAAATCCGCCATGGCGTCGAAGCCGGGGCCACTCGCCTCGATCCTGTCCAGCTTCTCCCGAATGATTGCATCGATTGCGCCTTCCAGTTGGTGGACAGCGGCCGGAGAAAAAGCCGGCGCCATCAAACGGCGTATCCGGTCATGGCGCTCACCGTCCATCTGCAGAACATTTTCCAGCCCGCCGAAAATATCGAACACCTTGTAGGCATCATAGGGAGGTGCCTCTACCGTAAAGCGCCGGGGGTCGTTATAGACCTCACGAACATCCCGGGCACGCGCGCAGACCAGCACTGGCAGACCACTTTTATAGGCGTAAAAGGGCTGGCGGGTGGCCCAGTCGGCCATGACCCCTTTAAGGGCGTTTTGCCTGAGGGATTCGCTGCACAATTCCACGTCGACAAAGTGGCGGGAATCCAGATCGCCGAGCTCGACCGGCCCGGCGTCTTGGGGAGTGGCCATAATCCGGCTTCCTGTTTTGTTATCAAATTTTAAGCTGTTTATCTTGCCACCCTGGCACCAAGTGTCAAATACAACGGTATCAGCCTAACCTTTGCCCTATGGCCTATCGCCAGCGATTCGGGCCGGAAACGGCCGGTGGAATCCATCGACAGGGCTCCTATACTTGCGGGTGAGTGCCCTTTCAGGCCAACCAGTTTGCATAAGAGGTTGTTTCGCGCATGAAGTTTATATTCGAGGTCCGGATCAAACCGGGTTACAGCGCCGAGGAATATGCCGACAAGTGGGTTCGGGCCAGTGAACTGATACAGGAGAAAGCCGGCGCCCGGGGCACGAGACTGCACCGCAAGATCGGCGATCCCCATGTCCTTCTGGCCATTGCCAGTTGGGAATCCCGGGCGACCCGGGAGGCCGAGGACGACCGGGAACGCGCCGCCCGGATAAAGCGGATCCTCGAGGAAGACGCCGATAAATGCGAAATTACCGTCATCGGCGAGTTCGAGGAGCCCGAGTGGGTGGTGCTGCCACCGGATAACGGCATGGACCCCGCCGAGATTTACTGACCCCGTGGCCCGGGCCGCATTGTCGGCGCCATTCAGCGCTTGGAGACGGCAACCGGCCCGGAGTAGAATTCCCCCACCAACCAACCCGATGCCCTGGCACGGGGGAAATGTGGGCATAACAATAGCCGGGACTGTCGTTGTCATACCCCGGCAATATACCCCGTCCATTCCCCTCGGAAGCGGCAAGCCGGGCAGGCAAACACCTCAATGGACACCATACATAAATAGATACCGGGGAGAACCATGACCGAGAACGACAACCAAAAAAAACCAACCATTTTCTACGGCTGGTGGCTGGTGGCCATCTGCCTGTTGATGCAGAGCATCGGTGTCGGCGCCTCTCTGTACTTGTACAGCGTGGTGGCCGGCGCCCTGGAACAGGCCTTCCCGAGCGGGCGTTTCCTGCTGATGATGGGCGCCACGGGCCTGCTGCTGACCATGGCCCTGATGTCGCCCAAGGTGGGCACCCTGCTCGACCGCTTTCCCGTCAGGCGAGTGGTCATCGCGGGCGCCCTGATCATGGGCCTGGGCTTTATCCTCATCGCCCTAAGCACCAATATCTGGCAGGTAATCTTTTGCTACGCGCTCTTTATCGGGGCCGGCATGGCCACCCTGAGCCCTCTCACCGCCTCCACGCTGCTGTCCCGGTGGTTCCTGCGCCACCGGGGCTCGGCGCTGGGTATCGCCGCCCTGGGCACCCAGTTCGGGGGACTGATCTACCCGCCCATAATCGCCCACTTTATAGAGGTAGCCGACTGGCGTCTGGCCATCGGCGGTCTCGGCGTTTTTATTATCCTGGTCATGCCCGCCCTGGCCTATTTCACCATCATCGACAGGCCGGAAGACAGGGGAGTCCATCCCGACGGCGACAAGGAACCTTTGACCACCGGCAGCGGCGATGCGCCGGAGCGCCCGAAAGTGACCCTGGCAAGCCTTTTCACCCAGCGTACCTTTATCCTGCTGGTGATCGCCATCGGCGGCGCCAGTGCCGTCAATACCGCGGCTATCGCCAACCTGTCACTGTTCGCCACTGATCTGGGCGCCTCGGCGGAGCGCGGCGCCTATCTCGTTTCCCTGCTTTCCATGCTGGGCATGATTTCCAGCCCCCTGGCCGGTCGCTTCTGCGATGTCTGGAACATACGCCTGGTGGCCTCGGCCATGCTGTTGCTCAGTGCAGTCGCGGCACTGGTGTTTATCGGCGCGGCCAGTTATCCCATGCTGTTGCTGGCCGCTTTGCTGCAGGGCATTACCGGGGGCAGCCTCGTGCCGGTCTGGGCGTCGCTGGTGGGTCGCATCTATGGCACGCTGATCTATGGCCAGGTCATGGGCGCCACCACCATGGTGGTCTTCGGTATGACCGCCCTGGCACCCCCTTTCGCCGGCTGGGTCCACGATCTTACGGGCAGCTACCGGCTCTTGTTCCTGGTGATGTTCGCTGTTATGGCCATCGCCATCGCCAGCCTGTTGATGCTGCGCATTCCCGCCACCAGCGACGACCGGCTCAAGGCATCCGCCGTTAATGCCTGATTTAAAACGGGCCGTCCGGGTACGGCCCCAAATTCAGGACTCGCTAGCCGTTTCTTGTCCAGGACAGGGCCAGTGACCGGTCCTTCCGTGACACGGCGGTATTGAAACCACGGCCCTCCCGATCCAGGACAGCGGCCAGCCAGTCGGTATCGGCATCTTCTGCCCAATTCAGGCGGAAGCGGCGCATTTGCATGGGCACCATACGCAGGGCTGACAACGCCCCGTCATTGGAGATATCGACAAAATACATCAGGCCCAGGTCGCCCCGGAAGGTTTCGTGCCCGCCGATCCCTTCGTAGTCGTTGATAAAGTCACCGCAACCGTAGAACACGGGCTTGTCCCGGTACACCTCGATCGCCCGCGGGTGATGAGAGGAATGGCCGTGAATGATATCGACACCGGCATCGTCGATCAGTCGATGGGCAAAATCCGTCTGCTCGGCGGGAATGTCATAACCCCAGTTGTCGCCCCAGTGGATGGAGGCCACGACGATATCGCCCTGGCGCCTGTAGTCGCCGACCTGTTCCGCAACCCGCCTGGCGATGTCCGCAGACAAACCGGGGAGCCGGTGAATACCGGCACTACCGGCGGATGCGGCCCAACTGCCCGGCACACCGCTGGACCCGGTGGCCATTGAAAACACAAGGACCCTGTTTCCGTTGCCTGGATCAAGGATCGCAGGCTCGCTTGCCCTGTGCAGGTCCGGCCCGGCTCCGGCGTGAGCGATGCCGGCCCGAGCGAGTGCCGCCAGCGTATCCTCGAGACCGTCATAGCCCCAGTCCAGCACATGGTTGTTGGCCAGCGCACAACAATTCAAGTTGGCAGCGGTCAGGCAGGGCGTATTGGCAGGACTCATCCGGTAGTGAATGCCCTTGTTCGGCCAGAAAGTATCGCTGCGGGTAATACTGGTTTCCAGGTTAATAAGCCGGACATCTGCCGCCCATTCAGCCAGGACGTCGAGGCTGTCTCCCCAGATATAACGGAAGTCCACCGGCGAAGGGATGGGACCGTTGGCCTTCTCGGCCAGGGCCACATAGCCGAGGGCGCTGGTCATATAGGGCTCGTGGAGCCGGGGGTCAACCGGATGGGGCAGCACCTGGTCGATGCCCCTCCCCGTCATCACGTCGCCACAGAGAAATAACCGGATCATCTTCAAACCCAGCGCCTGTCCGCACTGCTCCTTAATCGCATAGTCCCAGCATAGCCAAGAACGAACCGCAGTTGTCGGTTTCAAACGCGATTGTCTAGACTGAAACAAAGAAGTTGAACTTTACGACAAAGGAGCCGGCTATGAGCCTGCCTTTTCCAGACCGCGAAGCCGCGGGCCAGCAACTGGCCGAAGCCCTCGATGAATACAGGGACCGGGACAACATCCTAATCCTGGCGCTGCCCCGGGGCGGCGTGCCCGTGGCCTATCAGGTTGCCGAACACCTGGGCGCCGACCTGGACCTGATGATCGTCCGTAAACTCGGCATGCCCGGCCATGAAGAACTGGCCATCGGCGCCATCGCCAGCGGCGGGGAACGCATCCTCAACGAGGATATCCTCACTTACTCCCAGGTGAGTGAGGAAGCCCTGGAGGAAGTCACGGCGCGGGAACGCAGGGAACTCCAGCGGCGGGAACAGGCCTATCGGGATGACCGTCCCTGGCCGGACATGACCCGGACTACCGTTATCCTCGTCGACGATGGTCTGGCCACCGGCGCCACCATGCGCGCGGCGGCCACTGCGGTGAAACGGCACCAGCCGCGGGAAGTTGTCATCGCGGTGCCCGTGGCGCCTGAGGAAACTATCGAAAAACTGCGCGCCACGGCGGACAACGTGGTGTGCCTGGAGACACCGCCCGCCTTCGGTGCTATCGGGCGCTGGTACCGTAACTTCGACCAGGTCTCCGACGACGAGGTCCGCACCATTCTCAATCGGGTCTGGCGAACCTGAGGAGGGCGGCATGACCATCGACGACCTGCTGACCAGGGACGTCAACCTGTCCCTTGCGGATGTCGCTTTACCGGGCTTCCTGGCAATCCCGCCGGGTGCCACGGGCATCGTCGCCTTCGCCCACGGCAGCGGCAGCAGCCGCTTCAGCCCGCGCAATCGCCAGGTGGCGGATTACCTGAACCACGCCTGTCTGGGCACCCTGCTCTTTGACCTGCTCACAGCGGAAGAAAACCGTATTGACGAGCGGACCCGGGAACTGCGTTTCGATATCGACCTGCTCAGCCGCCGGCTGGGCGAGGCGGTGACCTGGCTCGGCAATCAAAAAGAGACACGGCACCTCAGCGTCGGGCTTTTCGGCGCCAGCACCGGAGCCGCCGCGTCCCTGATGGCCGCCGCCGAAAAACCGGACGCCGTGGAAGCCGTGGTCTCCCGGGGCGGGCGGCCCGACCTGGCCGGCGCCGCCCTGCCACGGGTCAGGGCTCCCACCCTGCTGATCGTGGGCGGACGGGACACCGCCGTGATCGAGATGAATCGGGACGCAGCGGCGAGGCTCGACTGTTACCATGAGCTGGAAATTGTCGAGGGCGCCACTCACCTTTTCGAGGAACCCGGCACCCTTGAGCAGGTGCAAAAGCTCACCGCCGACTGGTTTACCAGCTATCTCAACTGAACGGGACACACCAATCCATGGCAAACGATGAACTGGCGCTCTTCAGCCTCGACAGTGGCCGCGATTTCGCGGCCCTGGTTGCCGCTTGCCTGGGTATCGACGTGGGCCACCACGAGGAGCGCGACTTTGAGGATGGCGAGCACAAAATCCGGCCATTGCAGAGCGTGCGTAACCGGGATGTCTATGTGGTGCAGTCCCTGTACGGCGACGAGAACCACAGCCTCAACGACCAGTTGGTAAGGCTGCTATTTTTCCTCGGGGTCCTCCGGGAAAGCGGCGCCGCTCGTGTGACCGCGGTGATTCCCTACCTGTGCTATTCCCGCAAGGAGCGCAAAACCAAGACAAGGGACCCGGTAACCACTCGCTACGTGGCCCAGTTGTTCGAGGCCATGGGAGTGGAGCGCGTTGTAACCGTGGACGTACACAACCGCGCCGGTTTTCAGAACGCCTTTCGCTGCCGGAGCGAACACCTGAGTGCCCGGGGGCCTTTTATCGACTGGCTGCTGCCGCACCTGCACGGCAAGGACGTTGCCGTCGCCTCTCCGGATGTGGGCGGCGTCAAGCGGGCGGAACTGTTTCGGGAGGCGCTCGAAAGACGGCTGGACAAACCGACCAGCAACGCCTTTATGGAAAAGCGCCGCAGCGAAGGCGTGGTGACCGGCTCCCAGGTGGTGGGTGAGGTGGAAAACCGTACCGTCGTTATCGTCGATGACCTGATTGCCGGTGGCGGAACCATGAAACGGGCCGCTGAAGCCTTTCTCGACCGGGGAGCCCGGGAAGTCATCGCCCTGGCCAGCCACGGCATTTTCGCCGCTCAGGCCGCGGAAGGCCTTTCGTCGGCGGCACTCAGCCGGGTTGCCGTTACCAACAGCATTCCACCCAACCGTCTGCCCGATTCCCTGTACCGGCAAAAGGTCGATGTAATCGATATATCACCGCTCATCGGTGACGCCATCCGTCGGCTGCACGAGGGTGGCTCATTGTCTGAGTTGGAACCCTGATACGCGGCCATAAAAGGACCGGCATCGCCAACGCCTGACCCGTGCCGGATATGGATATTCCCCGACTGTTCTCCCGGCGGACCCGGCCTCCTCGACACCGCTCCGGGCTCCGCTATCCGGTCTATCTAAAGGGCACCACTAAAACATTTCGGTGTAACGCTCGGCCATAGCCAGGTAGGTCTCGGCCTTTTTCTGCCAGGGGCCGCGCTGTTCTTCCGGGTCATCGTCCAGGTGCCAGACGCACAGCTTGGCGCGCACACAGGCCCGGTAGCTTTTGTAAAAAGCCACCAGGGACAGCGGCGGCTTGTCGCCGGTGAAATCGGCGTAGGTGGCCAAGACGATTTCCCCGACCCGGTCGTTCCCCAGCCGCTCGCATTCCATGGCCAGGAAAGCCAGTTCGTCGAGCCTGTCCTGAATACGCAAGTCCCGGCTGAATTCCAGGCAATCGATAATCACCGGTGGATCCGTCAGGCACACATGCTCGGGACGCAAATCCCCGTGGGCCTCGACAACCCTGCCCGCCCGGGCCCGCTCGCCGAAAAGTGCCGGCCGCCTGTCGACCAGATCTAGTTGGCGCCCGGCAATCAGGTCCAGTTGCCCTTCCGGCAGCCGGTAGGCCGCCAGGGACTCACGATTGGAGCGGATATTGCTGGCAAGCCGTTCCCCATACTGCCCCGCTGTCAGCATCACGGCGTCGGTGCGCACGTAGAATGCCGACAGGAATTCCGCGGCCCGCTCCAGGGCATCGTAATCGACGCGCCCGGCCTTGATCTGGGATTCGAGCATGGCGGATTCCGGCAGCCGCTTCATGACCACGAGCCAGTCCACCGCGACACCGTTGCGACCCAGCTTCAACTCCCCTTCAGCAGCCACGCTCAACTGCTCGAGGCCGAGGTACGTATCGCCACCCAGGCGACGGTTGAGTCGCACTTCTTCCCGGCAATTAAGGTAACGGGCATCGGGAGTGCTGAAATCAATCAGATCCCGGATCATTGGCTTTTTCAGTTTATAGACCCGCTCCCCGGCAATGAATACCCAGGACATATGGGTTTCCACCACCGTCACTTCTTCCCGGCAATCCGGATAGGTGGAAGCGCGGGACAGAAAGTCGACCTTCTCCTCGATGCTCGGCAAGCCGGGCAAATTCGCCATGGGATAATCCCTGCTGTAGTTATTCAGTGAGTCCGGCTTTGGCCAGGGCGCTCTCCAGGATTTCCCTGGCCGACGCATCGAAAAGAACAAAGCGGATCAGGCTCACCCGGCTCAGTTCGGGCATAATTTCCTTTAAAGTCCGGGCGCATACGGCTGCCGCGTCCGCCGGCGGATAACCGAAGGCTCCCGTGGAAATGGCGGGAAAGGCCAGGCTGGAAATCCCCTTTTTCTCGGCCAGAAGCAGGGCATTCCGGTAGCAATCCGCCAGGCGTTTATCGGCGGGCTCGTCGACACCGTAGACCGGGCCCAGGCAGTGTATTACCCAGTCGTTGGGCAACTCGTGGCCTCCGCTGATAACCGCCTCGCCGGGCCGGATTGGCGCCAGGGGGCGGCATTCCCGGGCAAGTCCGGGTCCCGCCGCCCGGTGAATGGCTCCGGCCACGCCACCGCCTGTCTGCAATTCGGCGTTGGCGGCGTTGACCACCGCCTCCACGTCCGTTTGTCGGGTAATGTCGCCGGTAACGCACTCGACGACCGGCCTCACGGCATTATTCACGAACTCCTCCCTTATTCACGACCCCCCCTTATCCGGCGTCACGGCAGCCAGCGCCTCCTGGTAGAGGTTCTCCAGTTGGTCGCTTATTCGCACCTCGTAGGGTTGATCGGTTTCGTCCAGGTCGAGCAGCCGTTCGGGCATGTCATTCAGCGCGCGCCGGACCCGTTCCCGGCTCGCTTCGCAATCCGGCCCGGGACCCTCGGGTTCGCCGTCGCGGACCACCGTGGCCAGCAGTGCCTCACCTTCCCGCTCTTCCCGGTCCCGGCCAATTTCGTCGTAGCGGTAACGGCCGTCGCGGTCCCGGTAACGCCAGACCTGCTTGCGACCGGGCAGGAGTTTCTTGCCGGGACTGTTCTTGAGACGGGGTTCGCCGGCATATTCGGTCAGTTTATAGGCGAAATCCATGGCCGGCGCGTCCTCGGAGACGCCCAGCTTGGTGCCCACGCCAAACCCGTCCACGGGGGCGCCGGCTTCCACCATGTCCCGGATCGACCACTCATCCAGGCCACTGCTGACCACTATCCTGATATCCGCCAGTCCCGCTTCGTCCAGTTTCTGCCGGGCATCCCGGGCTAGTTGCGCCAGGTCGCCCGAATCCAGCCGTATGGCATTGACCTTCAGGCCCTCGTCCCTGACCAGGCGGATGACCTTGTCCACGCCCCCGAGGGTATCGTAGGTATCCACCAGTAATGTCGTTCCCGGGTAGAGCCGGGCATAAGTCCGGAAGGCCTCCATTTCATCCCGATGGGCCTGGATAAAGGAATGGGCCATGGTACCGCTGGCAGCGAGGCCGTGCTGGAAGCTGCCCAGAACATTGCTGGTAGCAGCCAGGCCCGCGGTGCGATAGGCACGGACCCCGCGCAGGGCGGCGTCATAGCCGTGCATGCGGCGCATACCGAAATCCACCACCGGCCGCCCGTCGGCGGCAACGACCATGCGGGCGGCCTTGGAGGCCAGCACGGTTTCAGTGTTGACGTAATTCATCAGCAGGGTTTCCAGCAGCTGGCCTTCCGCCACCGGGGCATCCACTTCCAGCAGTGGTTCGTGGGGAAATACCGGCGTACCCTCCGGCATGACCCGGATATCGCCACTAAAGCGGAACGCCGACAACCACTCGAGGAAATCATCCTCGAACATGTCGAGCTGGGCCAGTCGATCCACCTGCTCCCGCGGAAAATGCAGGGCCGAGGCCAGCAGCGCTCCGTAGTGCTGGCCGCAGGCCAGCACGAAATTGCGTCCCGGCGGCAGCTTGCGGAAATGCAGGGTAAAAAGCGCCCGCTCGGTCATGCCCTCGGCACGGTAGGCGCGAGCCATGGTCAACTCATAGAGGTCGACAAAGAGCCCCAGTTCCTCCTCGGTCAGCCCCGTAAAATAGCTCATCCGGCCTCCTCAAGAATCGCTCCCACCTCGCGCATCTCCCGGAGGACGATATCGGCCTTGTCCGGATCCACCGGCCGGGTGGCGGGCACCAACACATGGGTTTCGAAACCGTGATGACAGGCTTCCTTGACGGTTTCCAGCACACAGACATCCTGGGCCAGGCCACCGATCCAGAGCCGTTCGATTCCCCGGTCCTTGAGGTAGCCGGCCAACCCCGTCCCGTCAAAGGCGGAATAGGCATCCTTGTCGAAGGCCGTGCCCTTGCTGACCCGCACCGCGTCCGCAGGAAGAGCCAGATCGGGATGGTATTCGGCGCCGTGGGTATCCTGGACACAGTGTTCGGGCCATGGCCCGCCCTGGGCCTTGAAGGAACAGTGGGAAAGCGTATGCCAGTCCCGAGAAGCCACCACGGGAACGCCTTTTTTCTGCGCGGCCTCGATCCAACGGTTCAATACAGGCACTACCTTGTCGCCGTCTTCAACGGCCAGCGCGCCTCCGGGACAGAAGTCGTTCTGGACATCCACGGCAAGCACAGCGTCCCCCTGCTTCAATACGTTTTCGGGAAGCATAAGCCACCTCGCGATTGGAATGGGTTCACTCTATAACCCGACAATAATTCATGCCGGGTTTATAACTATAGTTGCACTAAGTGGTTACTTGTAGGAGGTTGGCTCGTGCCGGTGGATTTCAAGGGGGTCGCACCCTTGCCAAAATTATTGTTAACAAATTCTTATGCCGGTTAATGAGGCTATTCTTAGCTATCGGGACAATCAGAGGTATTTTCTCGCCAGCCAGCCGACCAGTTCGGTAATGCGCACCCTGAGCCCCCGTCGCCGCCAGCGCTCGCTGGTGACCTGCTCCGACACCGCCAGGTCGTCACGAAAGTTGCGGGCCAGTTCCCGGGCCAGATCTATTCTGGTTGAGATCAGGTTCAATTCGAAATTAACGTAAAAACTCCGGTAATCGAGATTGGCGGTGCCCACGGTGCTCCAGTGTCCATCGACCACGGCTGTCTTGGCATGCAGGATACGCGGCTGGAATTCGTAGATGCGGACTCCCGCCGCCAATAACCGGGCGTACGCCGCGCGGGCCGCCCATTGCGTAACGGGCCGGTCGGTCTTGAAGGGAACCAGCAGGCGCACGTCGATACCCCGTTTCGCGGCCCGTGCCATGGCTCGCTGGGTGCCGGCATCGGGCATGAAGTAGGGTGTGGCCAGCCAGATACTCTGGCGCGCCCGGCGCATGCTCCGCTTGAGCAGACGGCGGAAGCGGTGGGTCTGTCGCAGGTTGTGGTTGGTGACCAGGAAGGCATCGCCGGCGGAAGGAACAGGCAGCGGTTTTTTCCGTTCGCCGCGCCACAACCGATCGAAAGCCTCCGCGGCCTCCCCAGCCAGTTCGCCGCCCATGCGCACATGCGTATCGCGCCAGTGGCCGTCGCCATGATGGCGACGCGAACTTTCCTCGTGGATGTTGAATCCCCCGAGCCAGGCAAACCTCTCGTCGACCACAAGCAGTTTCCGGTGATTGCGACGATTGAGCCTGAAAAGTCGAAGCGGACGGGGCGGATTGAACCATTGCAACGCCACACCCGCGGTGCGCAACCGCTCGGGCGCGGTGCTGAACATCAGGGGCAGGGAGCCGAACGCATCGATATGGAGGCGAACCGATACACCCGCCCGGGCCCGTTCGCACAGCAGTTCGATAAACCGGCCCCCTACCCTGTCGTTGGCGAAAATATAGGATTCAAGGCAAATGGTGCGTTGGGCAGTGTGGATGGCGGCGAACATATCCTCGTAGAGTGCATCGCCGTCGGTGAAAATCCGGAATTCGTTCCCTTGCCGTGCGATGTCGGGCTTTTTCTCGCCAATTGGATCCATGGTTTACTTTCAACCCTCACCCTGAAACCGGCAGTTTTCCCGGTTTATGACTTTTTAGTCAAATGCCGGAATCGGCAATGGGCGGTGGAGAGGCCACCAGAACGCGTCCTCGCCCTGGCGGTTTTCTTTTTCCCATCCGGTTGCTCTTGTTGACAGTCCCAAACTTAAAGGAGATGCTGGGTCCCTTTCAGACACTCGCATTAATCACTGCCAAAAGTAATCTCCGGGAGACAAAGCATGAGTAACACCCACAAGCAGACCGTAACCGACTACCTGAGTATTTTTCACGCTACCGAGCCGGATTTCGAGCGCCTGCAAACCTACCTGGCGGACGACGCCGTCTACCAGTCGCTGGTCCCGGCGGCGAGCCCGGTGCGGGGGCCGGCGGCGATACGCGAGGTCCTTGAACAACAATATCGTACCTACAGGGACTGCGACTGCGAAATCCACGTGCTGGGAGCGGATGGCGACTACGTCTTCACCGAACGTACCGACCATGTAACCCTGCTGAAGGACGGACGCCAGGTGTCGGCGCGGGTCAATGCCATATTCCGTCTCAACGATCAAAAGAAAATTTGTGAATGGCGGGAATACTGGGATGCCGCGGAGGTCATGCAGCAGATGGGCGTTACCCCGGCGGAATTGGACGAAGCCCTCTCCCAGGCGGGTTAACCCCGTGGGAATTATCCCCCTGAAAACAAAGCCGGAAACACCTATCAGGCGAGAGAACCTGTCATGCTGACCGTACACCACCTTAGCAACTCCCGCTCCCAGAAAATCCTCTGGCTACTGGAGGAACTGGACACCCCCTATGACCTGAAGCTCTATATGCGGGACGAAAACCTGTCGGCGCCGCAGGACATGAAAGCGCTACACCCCCTGGGCACCTCTCCGCTGATCACGGACCAGGGTGAAACCTTTGCCGAGACCGGCGCGATCATCGACTATATCCTGCGCCATTACGGCCAGGGGAAGTTGCAACCCGCAGCCGATACCCTCGCCTATGACCGTTTCATGGAATGGATGCACTATGCCGAGGGTTCCGGGATGTTTCCGCTACTGCTGGAGATATTCTGCAAAATGTCCGATGACGACACCCGGCAACTGACGCAGATTGCCCGGATGCAGGCCGCCAAGCATCTCGGCTATATCGAATCCGCGCTCGCCGGAACCGACTACCTGGTGGACAACAGATTCACCGCCGCCGACATCCACGTAAGCTTCGTTGGCGAAACCGCCGGCCAACTGATGTCGTTGGCGGACTATCCCAACATTCGCGGCTGGGTGGCGCGCCTGCACGATCGACCCGCCTTTGAGCGCGCGGAGCAAAAAGGCGGCTATTTCGGCGCCGCCACGCCCCCCTGAGGGAACAGGGTCGTGGCAGCCGCATTGCCAACCGGAATCATGGTGACCGGCATGAGGGGTAGCCCTTTCCCGGACCGGTCGCTAACGCACGACCGCGCCGGAACACCGCCGCAAAAATTACTTGTCGTTCTGGAGGTGGGCATCGTGAAGGACGCTGATCATATGATCCTCCACTTCGAAACGATTCTCCAGGGTTTCACCCAGGCGGGAAAGCTCGTCGGCGAGCCCTGAGAGATCGGCTATCTTTTCGTATTTTTCGTTAAAGGCCAGAGCCAGCTCCGTGCTCTGGTCAATGACCTCGAAAAGCCTGGCGGTTTCCCGGACATCCATGTTATCGCCATTTTCCCGGCCTTCATCGACAAGTTGCTGGTAGATTTCGAAGTGCCCGGCCGAGATGTAGTCGATCAGCAGGGTATTGAACTTGCGCACCTTGTTGCTCAGCCCGGGTACCTTTGAGTCGAAATCCTGATGGGCGGCGAAGTCAAACAGTAAGGTAACCAACTGGTGGCGTTCCTCCAGCCAGCGGTCGAGCCGTTCATTGACACCACGCCAGCGCTGCATGGCCTCCCGGGATTTGTCGAGCATCTGGTTGTTTCCTCAATCGGTTTCATAAAGCGAATAGCTTATTGGAGCCGGCTGAACCTGGCAAGCTGTACGGGACCTTTTGTACGGGTCCTTTTGTACGGGTCCTTTTGTATGGGACCTTGACGGACTCGCCCGCCACATACGCGATCCGATCTCCGGCACGATTTACAGGCACAACAGACTGTGTTTTCATACAGTTATGCTGCCGGCTGTCTGTTGGCCCCTTTTATTGGCCTCTCCATTGGAGAGCATCGAATGATTCGAGAGTCCCCAGCCGCGAGAGTCGAAGGCCATCGTTTGCAATAAAAAGTTTCAGGTACCCGCCTAACAATGAATCAAGCCAGTAACAGGGTGATAGAAGCGACCACCTCTCCAGCCACCGGGGCAGCAACCCCCGGGATCGCCAGCACCGATTCGCCCCTTTATTATCTTGAAAACTTCCAGACCGTACTGGACTGGGTGGGTGCCCGCTACCAAGACCTGTTGACCCCGGAAGAAACCGGATTCATCACCCGCTTCCGGCAACTCCCCGGGAGCGCGCGGGCGCTGCTGGTGCGCATGACCATGCGCAAGGGCGACAAGTTTCGCTCGGGCAAATTGCGTTACCGGGAAATCGGCGACCCGATGATGGCAGTGCGGCCGCTGGCAGACCTGGGCTGGGTCGATATCGAACCGGATCTGGCTATCGGGGATTTTTTTGCCCTGGCCACCCGGGCCGAGATCCTGGATGCCCTGGGCCGGGATATAGCCAGTCACAGGATGTCCAAAGCTGCGCTTCTCGATGAACTGGTAAGCCAATACCCGGAAACCCGGACCTGGCGGAACTGGTATCCCGCGTCCGGTGAATCGGTGCTGCAGCTGGTTCCCATGGCCCTGATCGATCGCTTGCGACTCCTGTTCTTCGGCAACCTTCACCAGGACTGGAGCGAATTCATTCTCTCCGACCTGGGCCTTTTCCGCTACGAAACCGTCCACCTGGGCCCGGATTCCCGACCCTTCAGCCACCGTCGTCACCTGGATCTGTACCTGGCCATGCACCAGTGCCGTGAGCACCTGCACAACCTCGAATCAAATCGAGAGGGAACGGTGGATACCGTCGAGGCCATGCTGCCGACGCGGCCGGACGATAACGACTGGCTGGCCGGGCGCCACGACCGGCTGCTATTCAAACTGGGCCGACATTGCGAGCGACAGGGCGACCTGGAACGGGCGCAGGCGTATTACCGGCAAAGCCTGTATCCGGAAGCCAGGGCGCGCCATATCCGGGTACTGGAGCTCCGGCACCGCTGGCGGGAGGCCCTGGCCCTGGCCGAAACCGCCCGCAAGGCGCCGGTGGACGAAGCCGAAATCCAGCGCCTGGAGCGCATGCTGCCCAGGCTCCGGCGCAAGGCCGGCACAGGCCCCACCGTCAAAGCCAGCCGTTCCCGGCCGCCGTCCCTGCACCTGGAACTACCCGGCCCATCCGATGCCGGCGTCGAGCGACTGGCCGCACAGGCCCTCACCAGTGCATCCGCGCCGGTCTACTATGTGGAGAACACCCTGATCAATGCCCTGCTCGGCCTGCTCTGCTGGAATACCCTATTCGCGCCGGTGGCCGGGGCGTTCTTCCACCCCTTCCAGCGGGGACCGGCAGACCTGCATGGGGAAAGTTTCACGGAAAGGCGGCGGCAGCGCTTCGAGAGCGACTGGCGGACACTGGAAACCGGTCGCTACCGGGACATTATCCTTGCCAACTACCGGCGCAAGCGGGATATACAGAATCCCTTCGTGGCCTGGCCCGCCGTGGATGAGGCACTACTGCAACTGGCCCTGGACTGTATCCCCGCAGCCCACCTGCGCCTGTACTTCGAGCGCATCCTGTTCGATATCAAGCGCAACCGCTCGGGATTGCCGGACCTGATCCGGTTTCATCTCCCGGAACGGCGCTATGAACTTATCGAAGTCAAGGGCCCGGGTGACCGTCTGCAGGACAACCAGTTACGCTGGTTCGACTACTGCCTGGCCCGGCAACTGCCGGCCAGTGTCTGTCATGTGCGCTGGACGGGGACAACGGCCCGGGGAATTGGCGGCGAAGGCTGCCGCCAATCGTGATGGATCCCCGGGCGCTACTGTTTCGGGAAGGGCTCAGGGTTCCTTGCGATAACCAGACCGGGTACAGCCCAGGCAGCGCACAAAGGTGGCCTTTGCCGGCCCCACAACCAGGGTTTCCCCGGCCTGCTTGGCGTTGCCGCCGGCCAGGGAAAACGGCAGGCTGACGATATAGGCGGCGGTACCCACCACCGTCATTGTCAAGAGCAGCGGGCGGGCGACGACGAGATCGCCGGTCATTGCCAGCGCCGAGGGATCATTGAGGTCATCGTCCATACCCTGGGCAAGGACATTTTGGGGTGCAGCCAGAACGGCGGCCAGGCTGACCACCAGTGTCAGGCAGGAACACTTTTTGACCAGTGCTTTTATCATGTCAAACCTCCAATGCAAGCGCATGCGGCAATCTCCAATCTTCGGGACCCACCGTCCCGTCGGCCAGAATAGCCAGAGACCGCCGTTAAGTCCACCACGGGTGACGACAGACGAGATCGATGTCGCGGTTTCGCCCGAAGCCCCCACTCCATTATCATTGCGGCACCGGATTCACGTCCACGCGACCCGTTCATGACCGAAGCCCCCCTCTACGCCACATCGGTACGCGCTCTGTGCGAATTCACCGCCAAACGGGGCGACCTGGATCGCCGTTTTACGCCCGCGCCCAGCGCCCGGGACGGTATGGAAGGGCACGAAAAAGTCCGTCTGGGACGACCCCGGGAATACCAGCGTGAAGTGCCTTTGTCGGGACGATATGACTCACTGGAAGTGCGCGGCAGGGCCGACGGTTACGACCCGGGTGTAAAACGCCTGGAAGAAATCAAGACTTACCGCGGCGACCTGGAGCGGCAGCCGGATAACCACCGCCATCTGCACTGGGCCCAGGCGAAAATCTACGGGTGGTTATTGTGCGATCGGGAGGGGTTGCCGGCGATCCGCCTGGCACTGGTCTACTTCAATATCGACAGTGGACAGGAAACACTGCTCGAGGAAATCTGGGAAGCCGATGCCCTGCAACGATTCTTCGACGACTCCTGCCAACGGTTCCTCCACTGGGCGCGGCAGGAAACCGCCCATCGCCAGCGGCGCAATCGCGCCCTGGAGAAGCTGGACTTCCCCTATCCCGATTTTCGCACCGGCCAGCGCCAGGTGGCGGAGAGTGTCTACAAAGCCGTGCGCACGGATACCTGCCTGCAGGTTGAAGCCGCCACGGGTATCGGCAAGACCCTGGCAACTGTTTTTCCGGCACTCAAGGCAGCCCCGGCCCGGGGCCTGGACAAGGTCTATTTTCTCGCCGCCAAAACCTCGGGCCGACAACTGGCGCTGGACACGTTACGCCGACTGGATCCCTCACCGGCCGCCAATGACCAGCACCGGCCAGTGCGGGTGCTGGAACTGACAGCGCGGGAGAAGACCTGCGAGTACCCGGGTACCGCGTGCAGCGGCGACACCTGTCCCCTGGCCAGCGGCTTCTACGACCGCCTCCCCGACGCCCGGCAAGCCGCCGCCGACAAGGCCTGGCTGGACCGCGATGCCCTGCGAAGCCTGGCCCTGGCCCACGCGGTCTGCCCCTATTATCTGGCCCAGGAAATGGTCCGCTGGAGCGATGTCATTGTTGGCGATTACAATTACTACTTCGATCTCAGCGCCCTCCTCCACGCCCTGGCGGCGGAGAACGACTGGTCGGCGGCGGTGCTCGTCGACGAGGCCCACAACCTGGTGGAGCGCGGCCGGGCCATGTACAGCGCCGAACTGGACCCCTTCCGGTTCGGGGCACTGCGGCGCCAGGCACCGTCGGACCTGAAAAAGCCGCTGGACAGGATCAACCGGGCCTGGAATGCCCTCAACCGCGACTGTACCGAAACCTATACGGTCAGGGGCGAACCGCCCGCCACCCTGGTCCGCGCCCTGACCCTGGCCACAGGAAAAATCACCGACTATCTTGCCGAAAACCCGGCGGACACCACACCCGGTTTGCAGGAGTTCCTGTTCGACGCTCTCCATTTCGCCCGGGTCGCGGAACTGTTCGGGAACGATTACCTGTTCGACCTGACCCGGGTGGAAACAGCGGGACGGCACCAAGCCAGGCGCAAGACCCGGCTCTGCCTGCGCAACGTTGTCCCGGCGCGATTCCTGGCCGAACGCTTTGCGGCCAGCGCCGGCAGTGTGCTGTTCTCGGGCACCCTGTCCCCGGCGCAGTTCTACGCCGACATGCTGGGGCTTCCCGATAGAAGGGCGCGCCTGGTGGTGCCCTCCCCCTTCGACCCGGCAAAACTTTCGATAAGGCGAGTCGCGGTTTCCACCCGCTACCGGGATCGCGGGCAATCACTGCAACCCATCGTCGAGATCATGGCCGGACAGTTCCGGAACCGGCCCGGCAACTACCTGGCCTTCTTCAGCAGTTACGCGTATCTGGAACAAGTGGCCAACCTGCTCCGGGAACGCCATGGGGATATTCCGCTGTGGCGACAGGTTGCCAGTATGGGCGAAGCGGACCGCTCCGATTTCCTGGCCCGGTTCGAGGATAACGGTGAGGGAATCGGCATGGCCGTATTGGGTGGCGCTTTCGCCGAGGGCGTCGACCTGCCCGGCCGGCGACTGATCGGCGCCTTTATCGCCACCCTCGGACTGCCCCAGTGGAACCCTGCCAACGAAGAGCAACGCCGGCACCTGGACAGGCTATACGGCCGGGGCTACGAGTACGGTTATCTGTATCCGGGCATCCGCAAGGTGGTCCAGGCTGCCGGGCGGGTCATCCGGAACCACGATGACCGTGGCGTACTCTACCTGATCGATGACCGCTATAAGCGCACCGATGTGGCGAAGCTGCTGCCGTCCTGGTGGCATCAGCCTGTCGATATGGATTCAACGATGAGCTGAACCTGTATGGTTCAGGGAAAATTTCGCGCCCTTCCGGAAGCAAACTAATTATGCCCCGTGATGGTGAAAGCGGCTGAATGACGCCTCAAATTCTTTCGCTGTCGCTACTGGGACAGAAAGAAAACTTCCGTCACTGGCCGCGTTCGGTACGCCTACCCGCTTGTTATTAATTGGTTTTTCGCTTCCAGCCACTGTGCCAAAGAACAGTTGGCATAAGTTATGCAGTATTAATGATGCAACATGCGTTCAGGCAAGCACACGCAACAGGCAATACTCGTTTGAAACCGGAGGCAAACCCGATGAGTACTCTCCACCAACCCCAAAGCGCCCAGGCCATGCTCGACTGGGAAGAATACCTGGCGGCCACCAATCACTTCAACGTTGAGGACTTAAGGCCCGCTTACCTTCCCCTGCTGTTTGACAAAAACCGCTCGGCAGTTAACGACCCCCCGGGATTGGGCGGCGACGCTTCCGCCGTCGAGGAAATGCTGGCCTTCTACCAGGCTGTCATCGAAAATCACGCGGCGCCATGCACCGGCGATATTGTCTTCGAGACAAACTAACAGCCACGTATCCGGATCTCCGGGCCGAGGCCCGGACCGGAATGACCGCTACTTCTTTCCACCTTCTGGGTCCACCTTCTGGCCCCACACCGATGGCGGGGCGAGATGAAATATCCGGGATCCGCAGGATCGGGTAGGAGGCGGGGTTGCCCCCGCCGTCCTCCCACACCACCGGGCATACGGTTCCGTACCACGGCGGTTCATGCAACACATTT
>MRWG01000377.1_pt1 | contig 59907 bp, 54 predicted proteins | sample 1013341 | NCBI WGS metagenome assembly MRWG01 (sample SAMN06117577, study PRJNA244670) | biofilm metagenome | biome: Water; feature: Cathode Biofilm; material: Biofilm; isolation source: microbial consortium enriched at the cathode of a solar microbial fuel cell | place: USA: District of Columbia ...
CTTGGCCCTTGGCGCGCTTCTTTATGTCTGGGCCGCCACCTCCTACGGGCTGCTGATCGCCACCATGACCTCCAGCCAGGTGGCGGCAACCTTTGCCACCACCATCGCCTCGGTGGTGCCGACGATCCAGTTCTCCGGCCTGCTGCAGCCGGTCTCGACACTGGAACCCGGCGCCCAGACCATCGGCGCGCTGTGGCCGTCGTCCTATTTCCTGCACCTGAACGTCGGCGCCTTCACCAAGGGGCTGGGCTGGGAGGCGCTGCTGCCCGACATCCTGGCGCTGGCCTGCTTCGGCCCGGTGTTCACCCTGCTGGCCGCGCTGTCGCTGCGCGCACAGGAGAAGTAGATGCAGCGGCTGTCCCGGATATTCTGGCTCGGCCTCAAGGAGATGATGAGCCTGCGCCGCGACTGGGTGATGATGGCGCTCCTGGTCTGGTCCTTCACCCTGTCGCCGGTGCTGGAGGCGACGGGCGTGGCAACCTCGGTCAACAACGCCTCCATCGCCTTTGCCGACGAGGACAACTCGCCCCTGTCCCGCACCCTGGCGGAGGCGTTCTTTCCGCCGGAATTCCAGCCGGTGGTGCAGATCGCCCCCGGCACCGGCGCCGCCCGGATGGATGCGGGCGACTTCCTGTTTGTGGTGGCGGTGCCGCCCGGCTTTGAGAAGGACCTGCGCGCCGCCCGGGTGCCGGAAATCCAGGTGCTGATCGACGCCACCGCGATGGAGCAGGCGGGCATCGGCGCCAATTACATCACCAGCATCCTCGGCGCCGAGATCCGCCGCTTTGCCGTCGGCGCCGACCTGGCAGAGGCGCAGACCCTGGGCATCATCATCCGCAGCGCCTTCAACCCCAACCGCGACACCGTGCGCTTTGCCGGCATCAACGCGCTGATCGGCCAGATCATGTGGCTGACCACGATCCTGACCGGCGCCGCGATGATCCGCGAGCGCGAGCACGGCACCATCGAGCACTTGCTGGCGATGCCGCTGTCGCCGTTTGATATTGCGGTGGCCAAGATCTGGGCCAACGCCGCGGTGGTGCTGGTTGCGGCGGCGCTGTCTCTGGCGTTTGTCATGCAGGGGGTGCTAAGCATCAGCATTGCCGGGTCCAAGATCCTGTTCCTCTGCGGCACGGCGCTGTTTTTGTTCACCGCCACGGCGCTGGGGGTGTTCCTGGCAACGGTGGCGCGCTCCATGGCGCAGTTTGCGCTTTTGGTGATGCTGACCATCCTGCCGATGCTGATGCTGTCGGGCGGCGAAACCCCGGTGGAAAGCCAGCCCGGCTGGCTGCAGGCCGCCACAACCCTCCTGCCGTCGCGCCATTACATGTCCGCCAGCCAGGCCATCGTGTTCAAGGGCGCAGGGGTTGAGACCGTCTGGCCGGAGTTCCTGTGGATGGCGCTGCTGGGCGCGGCGCTGCTGGCCACCAGCCTGCTGCTGTTCCGCCGCTCGGTGGCGCACGACAGCTAGCGAATCACCACCACAGTGCAGGCGGCGTGGCGCACTACCCGCGCCGCCGTCGATCCCAGGAAGTAATCCTGCAGCCCGGGCCGGTGCGACGCGATGACGATGCAATCGGCGCCATGCTGATCGGCGTAATCCGTAATCGCGCGCCCGGCATGGCCGGTGACAACCTCCGCCTTGATGTCTTTCACCCCGCCCAGGTCAGCCTTGAGCGCGGCCAGCATCTCGTCATGGGTATGTTCCAGCAGACCCTCCGGCAGCTGCTGCACCACATATCCGGGAATGGCTTCGGCCACGGTCAGCGCGGTGATCCTGCCATCGCTGCCCGCCAGCAGCCGGGCGGCCTCCAGCGCAGCGGCGGTGTTGGCGCCGTGATCCGGGGCAATCGGAACAAGGATATTCTTGTACATCGCAGTCCTCCTTCATGCTGGCTTCAGGGTATGCCGGCCGCTGCGGCGCTGCATTGACCGGAGTCATACGGCGGCCTGAGGCCTGCCCTGCGGGCCGCGCCCGGTCACTCCGCACTCAGCGCGGCCTCAACCAGCCCGGCCACCTGACCGGCATCGCCGCCGCAGGCGATCCGGGTCCAGCCGGCCGGGTCGGCGGCGCGCTTCAGCTGCGCGCGCAGCACCTCCGCGTCGGCATCCGAGGCATCACCCGTGCGGGCAGCAATCCGCTGTTCCAGCACCGCCGGGTCGCCCTGCAGCCAGATCCCGTCGAACGGCACCCGCAGCCGGGCGGCCAGCGCCTCTGCCCGGTCCCGGACCCCTGCCTCCAAAAAGGTCGCGTCCAGAATGACGCTGTGCCCGGCGCGCAGCGCCTGCTCCGCCAGATCCAGCAGCCGGGCATAGACCCTGGCGGTCACCTCCGGGCCATAGCCCGCGGCGGGCAGCCGCTCCAGCGGCGCGGCGCCCAGGAGCGCCTTGCGCTCCACGTCGCTGCGCAGATGCACCGCGCCGGGCGCCGGCCGCAGCAGCGGCGCGACGCGCGCGGCAACCGTGGTCTTGCCGGTGCCCGACAGCCCGCCAACCGCCACCAGCCGCGGCGGCGCGGCGGCAAGGCACTCCGCCGCCAGCTCCAGATAGCTGCGGGCCTCCCCGGCAGCCTCTTCGGAGCCGCTGCCGGCCATCCCCTGCACCGTGACCATCGCCCGGATCGCTGCCCGAATGCTCATGAACAATGGCAGCGCCGCCAGCCCGCCGAAATCCCCCGCCGCCCGCAGATAGCTGTTCAGCGCCGCATTCGCCTGCGCCGCCGCGCCCCGGTGCAGCAGATCCATCAGCAGAAAGGCAAAATCATAAAACACGTCGCAGGTGCCCAAGCGCTCATCAAACTCCAGCGCGTCAAAGGGCACCACCCTGCCGCCGATCAGCACCAGGTTCCGCAGGTGCAGATCGCCGTGGCAGCGCCGCACCAGCCCCGCCCCGGCCCGTTGCGACAGCAACGGCGCTGCCGCTGCAAAGGCCCGCCCGGCGGTCTCGATGAAGGCGTCCGCCCGGCCGCGGCCCAGCACCTCCTCCATGCCGCCAAGCGCCTCCCGCAGCTCCTCCACGATTTCCCCGATCAGGGCGTCCCCGCCGGCGCCGCGCCGCGCCGCCTCCGCGTGATAGGCGGCCACCGCGGTGCCCAGCCGTCCGGCCAGATCAACCGTCAGCCCGCCGCGATCGGCAATATGGCTCAGCTCCGCCTCCCGCGGGAACCGGCGCATCCGCAGGACGTATTCGACCGGCTCGCCCGCACCGTCCAGCGCCAGCTGCCCCGACGCCTCCCGCGTGACCGCGATCACCCGGTCATAGATCTCGGGCGCTGCCGGGGCATTCAGCGCCAGCTCACGCTCCAGCACCGCCTTGCGCGCCGCCAGCGAGGAAAAATCCAGATAGCTGTAGCGCACCGCCCGCTTGATCTTGAACGCCAGCCCGCCGGTCAGGAACACATGCGCGGAATGGGTTGTGATCACCTCGACGGGGGCATCCGCCCCGTGCGCCGACGGGTCGCTGAGAAAAGCCACCACCTCTGCCTGCTGGGTTTCGTCCGGTTGCATCGCCTTACCCCCCAAACACCCTACCAGTCCCGCCGCCCTGCCGCTTTGAGCAAGGTCAAGCCGCGCCGCCGGCAGCCCTTCCAGGCCCCGGCAGCCGCTGTTTGCGTGGACAGCCTGCGCTGTCAGCCTAGACTTAAAAGCGGCACCACAACCGCAGGAGTGCCGCAATGCCGCACGTTCCTGACCAGCAGGGCACAGCGACCAGCCTGGCCGCAATCCCCTTCACCCGGTATCTCACCGCGCAGGGGACGGTGCAGGGCGTCCTGCCGGAATTCGCCAGACAGCGGACAGAGCTGACCGCGCTATATGCCGGGATGCTGCGCACCCGCCTGTTCGACAAGAAGGCCGTCGCCCTGCAGCGCACCGGGCGGCTGGGCACCTTTGCGTCCTCGCTGGGGCAGGAGGCCGCCGCCGTGGGCACCGCCGCCGCGATGCGGCCCGAGGATGTGCTGCTGCCCTCCTTCCGCGAACAGGGGGCGCAATTCTGGCGCGGCGTGCGGATGGAGGAATCGCTGCTCTACTGGGGCGGCGATGAGCGCGGCTCGGATTTCGCCGGCCCGCGGCAGGACTTCCCGGTCTGCGTGCCGGTCAGCACTCAGTACCCTCAGGCCGTTGGCGTGGCGCTGGCCTTCCAGCTCAGGGGCGAGGCGCGCTGCTCGGTGGCGGTCGGCGGCGACGGCTCGACCTCGCGCGGGGATTTCCACGAGGCGCTGAACATGGCCGGCGTGTGGACCCTGCCGGCGGTATTTGTGATCAACAACAACCAATGGGCCATTTCGGTACCGCTCAGCAGCCAGACCGCGGCCCCGACCCTGGCGCAAAAGGCGGTTGCCGCCGGGCTGCCGTCGGAACAGGCCGACGGCTGCGACGTGATCGCGGTGCGGGACGCGGTGGACCGGGCGCTGGCGCGCGCCCGCAGCGGCGGCGGCGCCAGCGTGATCGAATGCATCTCCTACCGGCTGGCAGATCACACCACCGCCGACGATGCGGCGCGCTACCGCGATGACGCCGAGGTCAGCAAGCACTGGGCGGCGGAACCGCTGCGCCGCCTGCGCAAGCATCTGCAGGACGCGCACGGCTGGACCCGGCAGGAGGAGGAAGCGCTGAAGGCCGAGATCGGCGCAGAGGTGGAGGCCGCCGCCGAGGCCTATCTGGCGGTGCCGCCGCAGCCGGACACGGCGGTTGCGGATTACCTCTATGCCGGGCTGCCGGACACCAGGGCGCCGCAGCGCGCGCAACCGGCGGAGGCCCGCGATGACTGAGATGACCCTGGTCGAAGCGGTGCGTGCCGCCCTCGCCCGCGCGATGGAGGACGACCCCGCCGTGCTGCTCCTGGGGGAGGACATCGGCCCCGATGGCGGTGTCTTCCGCGCCACCGAGGGCCTGTGGCAGCGGTTCGGGCGGGACCGGGTGCGCGACACGCCCTTGTCCGAGGCGGGCCTTGCCGGGGCGGCAGTGGGGCTGGCGGTGCAGGGCTTCCGCCCGGTCGCGGAAATCCAGTTCCAGGGCTTCATCCACCCGGCCCTGGACCAGATCGCCAATCACGCGGCGCGGATGCGCAACCGCACCCGCGGCCGGCTGACCTGCCCGCTGGTGCTGCGCGCGCCCTTCGGCGCCGGCGTCCACGCGCCGGAGCATCACTCCGAAAGCATCGAGGCGCTGTTTGCCCATATCCCGGGGCTGAAGGTGGTGATCCCCTCCTCGCCCGCGCAGGCCTATGGCCTGCTGCTGTCCGCCATCCGCGACCCGGACCCGGTGGTGTTCTTCGAGCCCAAGCGCCTCTACCGCGCCAGCCGCCAGGAGGTGGCGGAGGACGGTGCCGGGCTGCCCCTCGGCCGGGCCAGCCTGCTGCGGCAGGGCCGCGACCTGACCATCGTGACCTGGGGCGCTTCGGTCAAGGAATGCCAGGAGGCGGCGCAGGATCTGGCGGAGGGCGGCATATCGGCGGAAATCCTCGATCTGGCAACGCTGAAACCCTATGACGCGCCCGCGGTACTGGCCTCTGTCCGCAAGACCGGCCGCTGCGTGATCGTGCACGAGGCCCCGCGCACCGGCGGCTTTGGCGCCGAGATTGCCGCCTGCATCGCCGAGGAGGCTCTGGAGGCGCTGCTGGCACCGGTCCGCCGGGTTGCCGCGCCGGACATCATTCCGCCGCTGGCCCGGCTCGAACACCTGTACCTGCCCGGCGCCGCCCAAATCACCGCCGCCGCCCGAGAGGTGATGTCATGGCATTGAAACGCTTTGTCCTGCCCGATCTGGGCGAAGGGCTGGAGGAGGCCGAACTGCTGGAATGGCACGCAGCGCCCGGCGACCGGGTGGTGGCAGAGCAGCCGCTGGTCTCGGTGGAAACCGACAAGGCGGTGGTGGAGATCCCGGCACCCTGGCCGGGGACGCTGGTCAAGCAGTTCGTGGAGCCCGGCAGCCTGATCCAAGTCGGCGCGCCGCTGGCGGATTTCGACACCGGCGCAAGGCCGGACCGCGGCGCGGTTGTCGGCGATCTGGACGCGGCAGCCGCGCCCCCGTCCCAGTCCCCGTCCGAAACCCAAGCCGAAGCGCAGGCCGAACCCCAGTCCGCGCCCGCACCGGCAGGCCCGGCAGGCCGCGTGCGCCCGCCGCCGCCGCGGGCCATGCCGGCCGCGCGGGCGCTGGCTTCCCGGCACGGGCTGGCCCTGTCCGCGGTTGCAGGCAGCGGTCCCGGCGGCACCATCACCCGCGCCGATGTCGAGGCGCTGATCCCCCCGGAGGAAGGCGAAATCCTGTCCGAGCAGCGCCGGGCGATGGCGCGCCGGATGGCAGAGGCCGGGGCGCAGGTGGTGCCCGCCACGCTGCACGACCAGGCGGCGGTCACCGCATGGACCACCCCCGGCGTGCTGCTGCGGCTGGTGCGGGCGGCGGCCGCGGCGGCAGCAGCGGAACCGGCGCTGAACGCCTGGTATGACGCCGGAACCCAGATCCGCGAGCTGCACCGCACGGTCGACCTCGGGATCGCCGTGGACACCGCTGCAGGGCTTTATGTGCCGGTGCTGCGCGATGCTGGCCAGACCGACACCGCCGCCCTGCAGCGCGAGGTGCAGCGGCTGACCGGCGCCGCGCGCCAGCGGCGGCTGCAGGCCGCGGATCAGGCGGGGGCGACGCTGACCCTGTCCAATTTCGGCCCGCTCGGCGGCCGCCATGCCACCCTGGTGGTGCGGCCGCCGCAGGTGGCGATCCTGGGGGCGGGGCGGATCTTCGACGCCGCCGCCTGGGGGGCGAAGGGGCCGGAGCGGCAGCGGGTGCTGCCCTTGTCGCTCACCTTCGACCACCGCGCCGTCACCGGCGGCGAGGCGGCGCGGTTCCTGGCCGCCGCAATTGCCGATCTGGAACGCCCGGACTGACGGCAGGCGCCGGATGCGGGGCACCGAGGAGGGGGAACGGAAAACGGGGGGAGACGATGACAGAACGCTTTGCCTATGCGGATGATCTGGGGCCTGAGCAGCTGATTGAGCTGACCGACCCGCACAGCGGCCTGCGCGCGATCGTGGTGGTGGACAACACCGCCGCAGGCCCGGCCATCGGCGGCTGCCGGATGGCGCCGGACGTGACCGCCCGCGAATGCGTCCGGCTGGCCCGGGCGATGACGCTCAAGAACGCCGCCGCGGGCCTGCCGCACGGCGGCGGCAAGTCGGTGATCGCCGCGGACCCCAAGATGCCCGCGGCAGAGAAGGAGCGGCTGATCCGCGCCTTCGCCCGCGCCATCCGCACCACCGGCAGCTATATCCCCGGCCCCGACATGGGCACCGATGAAACCGCCATGGCCTGGATCCGCGACGAAGGCGCCCGCTCCGTTGGCCTGCCGCGCGAACTGGGCGGCATCCCGCTGGACGAAACCGGCGCCACCGCGCATGGCCTTCTTGCGGCGGCCCGCGCGGCAGAGGCGGCCGGCATCCTCTCCCTCAAGGGCGCCCGCGTCGCCATCCAGGGCTATGGCGCAGTGGGGCGCTGGTGCGCGCACCGGTTTGCGGCCGCCGGGGCAAGGATCGTTGCGGTCTCGGATTCGCGCGGCGCTGCCCTGCTGCCGGACGGGCTCGACCCCGCCCGCCTCGACGCCGTGAAGGCCGGCGGCGAAAGCGTGGCCGCCTATCCGGGGGCCGCGGCGGCGGACAGCGGCGCCGTCATCACGGCGGATTGCGATATCCTGGTGCCCGCCGCGCGCCCGGACGTCATCCGCAAGGGCAATGCGGACGCCATCCGCGCCCGCCTGGTGCTGGAGGGGGCCAACATTCCCGCCACCGAAGAGGCCGAACAGCGCCTTCACGCGCGCGGGATCACCGTGGTGCCGGATTTCATCGCCAACGCCGGCGGCGTGATCTGCGCCGCGATGGAGCTGCGCGGCCTGTCCGAAAGCGCCGCCTTTGAAACAATCTCCAGCCGCGTCTTTGCCAACACGGCAGAGGTGCTGGCGCTGGCGGCGCAGGACGGCACCCTGCCGCGCGCCGCCGCGCTGGCGCTGGCCCGCCGCCGGATCAGCAGGGCGATGGGCTTCCGCAGGCGGTAAGGCGCCGCCCGCCCGTGCCCCGGACTTATCTGGATCAAGGCGCGCGCCCTTCTCCCGGGATAGACTCCGGCTGACCCCAGCGGAGGCCCTTCAAATGTCCAGCACCGATGCCCCCCCACAGCCCAAGGCCAGGCTCACAGCCCGGGCCCTGGCCGTCTTTGGCGTGACCTTCTCTTTCGCCGCCATCCTGCTCAGCGGCGGGATCCTGCTGTTTGCGCCCAAGGGCAGGATTTCCAGCACCACCGGCTGGGAGGCGCTGGGACTGGACAGGCAGGGCTGGGGCGATCTGCATATCGTCCTGGCGGCGCTGTTTGCAGGGTTCTCCCTATGGCACGCGGCACTGCATCTGCCGGTGTTCAAATCCCTGCTGACGGGCAGCAAAACGGCGCCGCAGGGCCACCGCACGGAAGCGCTGATCGCGCTTGCGGCGGTTCTGGCGCTGGCGGTGCTGACGCTTCTCCAGCTGCCGCCGGCCAGCTGGCTGCTCGACCTGAACGGATACTTCAAGCATGTGTTCTGGGCCCGCTGAGCCTGCCGGCCGGCCCGCCGCGCCGGGTTGATCAGGATCATGGCATCCCGGTGCAGACGTGATCTACTGATACAGGCGGCGCGCCTGCCCGCCTGCCGCGTCCCAGCGTCCGGAGGCCCGCAATGCAACGCAGAACAGTGCTGTTTACACTCGGTAAAGACACCCCCGAAGCGGCAGTAGCCGCCGCCGCCGAGGCGGCCCGGGACGAGCAGGCCTATCTGGCCTGCCTGCTGCTGGATAAGCTGCCTGGCCGCCCCTATTTCATCCTCGGCACCAGTGCCTTTGCCTCGGCGGCGATGCCCGAAGATTGGATCGACCGCCTCAACGCGGCCCGCACCGCCGCGCAATCGCGGGCTGCCGCGATGGCGGAGATGCTGTCGCGCTGCGGCTGCGCGGGCGATGCGCAATACGCGGTCTGCACCGGCGCCGATATGCGGCTGCACGCGGCGCGCCGCGCCAAGACCTGCGATATCGTGCAGATGGCAGAGGGGCTGCGGCACGACGGCGAGGTGTTCCGCGAAGCGCTGCACGGCGCGCTGTTCCAATCGCCCGCGCCGGTGATCCTGAACGGCAGCCCGTTTGCATCCTATGAGCGCGTCTTTCTGGCCTGGAACAGCAGCCTGGCCGCCTCCCGGGCGGCCCATGCCGCCCTGCCCTATCTGCGCAAGGCGAGCGAGGTCATCATCGGCTGTTTCGATCCCGACATCACCGAACAGCGCGACGGCGAGGATCCAGGCACCGATGCCGCGGCCTGGCTCAGCCACCACGGCTGCACCGTCACCGTCTCGCAGTATCCCGACAGCGGGGCCGAGATCGGACGCTTCATCCTGGCCCGCGCCAAGGAGGCCGGGGCCGGCCTCGCCGTCATGGGCGCCTACGGCCACTCCCGCCTGCGCGAGGCCGTGTTCGGCGGCACCACCAGAACCATGATCGAACAGACGGAGCTGCCGGTTCTGCTGGCGCATTAGACCGCTGTCAGGCGGCCGCCGGTACCGGGCGGCCGCGGCGGGTTCTGAGGTAGAGCAGCGTCTTGAGGATCTCGGGCACCAGCAGGATGGGCAGCACCAGGAGGCCGATCAGCATCCATTCGCCGCTGCCCAGCGGCGCCGTGTGCAGCAGCGCCTGCAACGGCGGCCAGTACACCGCAGTCACCTGCGCCCCGATGGTCACCGCCAGCGCGGCCAGCAGGAACGGGTTGCTGAAAAAGCCGATCCGCCAGCACGGCAGATGCAGCGAGCGGAAGGCAAAGACGCTGGCCTTCTCGAAGATCACCATGGCAGTAAAGGCGGCGGTGCGGGCCAGATCCTCGTTGCCGTCCAGCAGATGCAGGAACAGCCACAGGCTGGCCAGCCCGGTATAAAGCCCCAGCGCCAGAATGGTCGCAATGCCGGCCCGGCCCAGTATCGGCGTGTCCTTCCTGCGCGGCGGGTGCTCCATCTGGTCCGGCTCGCCCTTCTCCAGCCCCAGCGCCACCGCCGTCACCCCGTCGGTGACCAGGTTCATCCACAGAATCTGGGTCGCAAGGAAAATCAGCGGCCCGCCGATCAGGATGTTGATCAAAAGCGCAATCACCTCACCGGCGTTCGAGGACAGCAGATAGCGCACGAACTTGCGCACATTGGTGAACTGCCGCCGCCCCTCGCCTATGGCCCGCACGATGGTGGCGAAGTTGTCATCCAGCAGCACCAGGTCAGAGGCATCCTTGGCCACATCGGTCCCCCGCACCCCCATCGAGACGCCAATGTCGGCCTTCTTGAGCGCCGGCGCGTCATTGACGCCATCGCCTGTCATCGCCACGATCTGATGCTGCTCCTGCAGCGCCGACACGATCCGCATCTTGTGGGCGGGCCGGGTGCGGGCAAACAGCACCTCTTCCTGCAGAAGCTGGCTCAGCTCCCCCTCGTCCAGGGTTTCCAGCTCCGCTCCGGTGACCGTCCGGGCGGCAGGCAGGCCCAGCTGGCCCGCAATCGCCTGCGCGGTCAGCGGGCTGTCGCCGGTGATCATGATCACCCGGATGCCGGCAGAGCGGGCGGCACTGATCGCGGGCCGCACCTCGGGCCGCGGCGGGTCGATCAGGCCGGCCAGCCCCAGAAAGGTCATGTCCTCTTCGGCGATGGTCCCGCCTTCGGCCGCGCCCGCGGCCAGGCCGATCACCCGCAGCCCCTCCCCTGCCATCGCCTCATAGGCGGCGGTGATGGCGGCCGCCTCCTCCGCGCCCAAGCCGCGCGGGCCGTCCTGGGTCATCACCTGGCTGCAGATGCTCAGCACCTGCTCCGGCGCGCCTTTGGTCAGGACCTTCGCCGCGCCGCCGCGGCGCACCAGCACGCTCATCCGCTTGCGCTCGCTGCTGAACGGGATCTCCGCCAGCACCGTGTCCGGCGGCGGCGGATCCGCCCAGCCCTTGTAGCCGAGGGTGACCAGCGCCCCCTCGGTCGGGGCGCCGGTCATCTCCCAGTGACCGCCTTCGCGGTGCAGGCTGGCATGGGTGCAGGTCAGCCCGGCCTCCAGCAGCGCCGCCAGAACGGCATCGTCCCGGGCGCCAATGACCGCCCCCTCAAAGGCGATATGGCCCGCCGGATCATAGCCGGTTCCAGTCACCTGATAGCTGCGGTCCAGGGTCCAGACCCGGGTTACGGTCATCTTGTTTTCAGTCAGCGTGCCGGTCTTGTCGGTGCAAATGACCGAGGCCGCCCCCAGCGTCTCCACCGCCTGCAGGCGGCGCGCCAGCGCCTGCTGGCGTACCATCGCCGCCGCCCCCAGCGCCAGGGTGATGGTGACCACCGCGGGCAGCCCCTCGGGCACCATCGCCACCGACAGCGACAGGCCGGTCATGAACATCTCCGCCACGCCGCGCCCCATATAGAGCCCAAGGCCCAGGATGGCGGCGGCAATGGCCAGCGCGGCAAACCCCAGCTGCCGCGCCAGGCGGCCCAGCTGCACCTGCAGGCTGGTCTTCTTGAGCCCCACCGATCCGGTCAGCGTGGCGATCTGGCCAAAGGCGGTCTGCGCGCCGGTCGCCGTGACCTCGGCCAGCGCCCGCCCGGCCGCCACCACAGTCCCGGCATAGACCGCGGCGGCCTCGCCGTTTGGGGCCTTATCGATGGGAACGGATTCGCCGGTCAGGGCGCTTTCATCCACCCGCAGCCCGGCGGCCTCCTGCACTGCGGCATCGGCCGGGATCCGGGCGCCGGCCTCCAGAATGACAAGATCGCCGGGCACCAGCTCGCGCGCCGCAATCAGCCGCTCGCGCCCGTCGCGCAGAACCAGCGCCTGCGGCGACAGCATGCTGCGCAGGCTTTCCAGCGCGGTCTCCGCCCGCCATTCCTGCACGAACCCCAGCACCCCGTTCAGCGCAATCACCAGCCCGATCGCCAGCGTGTCGGCATATTCGCCCAGGGTAAAGGCGATGATCCCGGCCACGATCAGGATCACCACCAGGAAATTGCTGAACTGGCGCAGGAACACCACCAGCGGCCCGGCCCGCTTGGGCCTTGGCAGCTCATTCCAGCCATGGGTTTTGCGGGCGGCCTCCGCCTGCTGCTGTGTCAGCCCGGTCAGGGCCGGGCCGCTGCCCTGCTGTTGCGTCTCTGCCATGTGCTCTGCTCTCTGGCTCCGGTCACCGGCTGCTGATTTCAGCTTCCCCTGCCAACCGCCGCTGTCAACTGCCACGTCACGCTACAGAGTTTGCCGCGCCTTTGGCCATGCGGCGTTTGATGCCCGCCCGCCGGCGGGCTGTCACACCGCGGCCAGCAGCCGGGGCAGCCGCTGATCGAACCCGCGCTTCACCGAGGCCGCCAGGGCTTCGGGAAATCCCTCCGGCATCTCCGCCAGTGCCGCGGCAAAGGCCGCCTCCCCCTGCGCGGCGATCTGACCGAAGACCTCTGCGATCTGCGCGCGGGAAAAGCCCGCCGCCAGCCCGGTCTCGGCAAAATGCCGCCCGGCGATGTCCGCCACCCGGTAATGCCGGTTTTTGCCCGCCCGCATCGCCAGCTTCATATCCTTGGCCTGCAGCTGCCCGGCCTCCAGCGAGGGCTGCACCGTCAGCACATCGTAGAGCGGCGTCATGGTAAACCGCCCGCCCGGCATCAGCGCAATGCTGAAGTTCTTGGCATGGCCGTCGGTCGCCCCGATCAGCCAGAACAGCACCGCCGCCTTGAAAAAATGCGCGCGGTCGCGCAGCGGCTCGTCGCTGCCCTGCAGCAGGGCGCAGATCTCGGCGATGCCGGGGCCGCCCTCGTTCTGGTACTTGCGCGCGGGCGGCACCGACAGCGCCTGGCAGCAGTCCTCCTGCGGCAGCCGCAGCAGCCGCCCGTCGCGCGTCCGCAGCCGGTCAAAGCGTTCGATCACCAGCGCCTTAGTGCCCGCAAACTCCGCAATCTCGGTCCGCGCCACCGGCAGGCCGAACCCCGCCATCAGCCGCAGGCAAAAATGCTCGTTCTCCACACTGTCCGTCAGGTCCATGCCATTGGGCAGGGTGCCGATCGCCGGTTTCAGAATATGCGTGGTCGGCGTCGTGCCGGCCGGCTCGATCCATTGGCCGTCCTGAAACAGCAGCGCGGTCTTTTCCTGCGCGCCCGCCACCGAGATCCGGAAATCCCGCTCCCGCCGGATGCCCAGCGGCGTCTGCCTCAGATCCTTCAGCAGCGCCGCAATCTCACCGTCGCTCAGCGGCGCGCCCGTCAGGGTGCCGCTGTCCTGCGGCAGCTCGCCTTCCGGCAGGAACTGCAGCGCCCCCACGCAGTCCCGCCCGATCCGCGCCAGCAGGCTGTAGGCGTCCAGCCCGTCCGCCCCGACCCGTTCAGCCACCCGGCGGCGGATGCCATCATTGTCGGGCAGCAGGTTGTCGAACACCGCAATCACCGGCGGCCCCGCATACCGGTCCGGGCGCAGCGGCAACGAGCGCGAGACCGGCAGCGCGTTTTCCCACGCCAGCCACTCCGGCGCATAGGTAAAGGCAAACGCCCCGTCCGGCGCGCGGAAGAACTGCCCTGTCTTGCGCCCGTTCATGTAAACATCCAGCGGCGTATAGGTGCGCTTGCGCCCCATCAGAAGATATCCTCCAGATCGCCCGGCTTCATCTTGCTGCGCGGCAAGATATGAAGCTCCAGGTCAAGCGCCGCCAGCAGGTCAAACACCGTCTCCAGCTTGGCGCCGCTGCTGCTGGTCTCGATATTGGACACCGTGCGCTGCCAGACGCCTGCGCGCGCCGCCAGTTCGCCCTGGGTCAGCCCCTGCGCCTTGCGCGCATTGCGCAGCACGGTGCCGATATCCTTGGGGGTGCGGGCAATCTGATCCATGGTGAGGCTCCTTTCCCGCAAATATGATCATTGGATCATAAAACGTCAATATGCGCTGCGGATCATAAACTGAAAATATATCGCCAAGATCATAAACCCAAAGAATGATCTCCGGATCATATCATCCGGCGGAGCTCCCGCCCGCAGGACCCGCCTGCCGCACCCGCCGGAACCAAACTCCGGCCCGCCGCGTTGATCCGCCATGATAAAAACGCTGCTGCGGTTCCTGGTTCCCTTGCTTCTGATCGCTGCGCCGCTGGCGGCGCAGGACAAGACCGGGTGCGACAGCAGCCGCTGGTATTGCGTCCCCGGCCTGAACACCGGCCTGCCGCAGCCCTCCACGCTGATCAGCCGCGAGACCCCCCGCGCCACCATCGAGAGCCTGATCGCCGCCGCCCGCGAAGACGCCTGGGCCGAGGCGGCGCATCTGATTGACCTGTCCGGCATTCCCGCCGAGCAGCAGCTGGCCGCCGGCACCAGGCTGGCGCGGCAGCTGGAAACCGTGATCAGCCGCAAGACGGTGATCGACTGGGATATCATCCTCGACCGGCCCGACGCGCTGGACGCGCGCGCCTCCTCCGATCAGGCCATGGCCGGGGAGCCGCGCAAGTCGCTGCTGCTGTGGACGCTGGAGCTGGACCACCGCCCGGTGGCGATCCGCCTGAACCGTCTCAAGCCGGAAAACGGCCCCGCCGTCTGGGTGTTCTCCCGCCAGACCGCCGGCAACATCCCGGCCCTGTTCGCCCGCTTCGGGCCGGGCCGGTTTGAAAAGATGCTGCCGGAGGCGCTCAAGGAAGACGCCGCCTTCGGCTTCAAATGGTGGGAGGTTCTCGGCCTGCCATTGCTGCTTGCGCTCTCGGTAGGCGCCGGCTGGCTGGTGTGGAAGGGCACCGGCTGGGCCGCCCGCAAGTCCTCGCATCAGGTTGTCACCGACACCCTGCTGTCCGTCCGCGGCCCCGCCAGTATCGGCAGCGCAACGCTGGTGGCCCTGGCGATCGGCTCCTACGCCTTTGTGTTTTCCGGCCAGATCAGCACCATCCTGCCGCCGCTCGCCTGGCTCGGTCTGGCCGGCTCGGGCCTATGGCTTGCCATCAACAGCGTCGAGGCGGTTCTGGACCGGCTCACCTCCTTTGACGAAACCGACCTGACCCAGCGCCAGGAGGATCACAAGCGCACCATGGCCACCCGGCTGGCCGCCGCCCGCCGCGCCTTTGTGGTCGCCGCGGTGCTGATCGGCGGCGGTATTTTCCTGAGCCAAAGCAACATCTTCCAGAACCTCGGCTTTACCATTCTGGGCACCGCCGGCGCGCTGACCCTGATTCTGGGCTTCGCCGCCCGCCGGGTGCTCGGCAATATCATCGCCTCGCTTCAGATCGCGCTCAATCAGTCCGCCAAGATCGGCGACCGGATCGTCTATAACGACTACCTCTGCCACGTGGAGCGGATCAATTTCACCTACGTGCAGCTGCGCGACTGGGACGGCACCCGCCTCATCGTGCCGGTGGAGGAGTTTATCTCCACCCCGTTTGAGAACTGGACGATGAAAGAGCCGAAGATGCTGCGCATCATCAAGCTGAAATGCGCCCACAACGCCGATGTGGACGCGCTGCGCGAGGCGTTTGACGATATCGTCAGCCAGCTGGACAAGGACGAGCTGGGCGATCCCGATGATGCCAAGGTCCGGGTGGCCGGGCAGGATGTGTTCGGCAAGGACGTCTGGTTCGCCCTGCCCTGCGCCGATCCAAACACCTCCTGGGATGCCGCCTGCAAGGCCCGCGAGATGATCATTGCGGCTGGCAACCGGATTGCCGAGGAACGCGGCATCGACATCTTCCCCGAGGTCCGCCCGGCCGAGGCCGCCTAAGCCCCCTGCCCCGCCAGCCCTGCCAGACCGCCCTGAGCTGCCGGGCGCGCCAGCCCGGCACGCTCCCGCGCCGCCGCCAGGTCGCCGCGCAGCAGCCCGCGCAGGCGGGCCTGGGCGGCGGGGTCCGGCGTGCGCAGGATATGCGCCGGATGCAGTGTCAGCAGCACCGGCACCCCCTGGCGGCCACTCTCCACCGTGCCGCGCCGCGCCATCAGCTGCTCGCCGCGACCGGTCAGCGCCAGCGCCGCTGTGGCGCCCATCGCCACGATCAGCCGCGGCTGCACCAGTTTGACTTCGGCATCCAGCCACCATTGGCAGCGCTGCACCTCGCCCGCATCCGGGCGCTGATGCAGGCGGCGGCGGCCCTGGGGGCGGAACTTGAAATGCTTCACCGCATTGGTCAGATGCACCGCCTCCCGCGCCACTCCGGCCTCGGCGGCAACCGCATCCAGCAGCTGCCCGGCAGGACCGACGAAGGGCCGCCCGGTCAGATCCTCGCGGTCGCCCGGCTGCTCCCCCACCAGCATCAGCGCGGCATCCTGCGGGCCTTCGCCCGGCACCGCCTGGGTGGCCGCGCAATGCAGCGGGCAGCGGGTGCAGCCCGCCAGCGCCGCTGCCAGACCGTCCTGCGGCCCGGCCCAATGCTCCGCTGCGGCCTGTTCTGCCGCCGCCTGCACCCGCGCGGTGCTGGCGGGCGGCAGCGTCGGCGCCGCCTCCGCCATCGCCCGCGCCCGGGCAGGCGCGGTGGCGATCAGCTCCGGTATTGCCGCCGCCTCCGGCATGTTGCGCCAGTATTTCTTCGGCATCTCCGACTGCATCGCCTTCACCTTCAGCCGCGCCGGGTTGAAGATGTTGCGGAAATAGGTCAGCCACAGCCCCTCGCTCGCATCCTCCGGCAGGCCGGGCTTGGGCGCGCCCGGCTCAAACCGCAGCACGCCGCCCTCGAACACCGCGCAGACATCCGGCGTCAGGATGCGCCAGTCCATGTCCCCGAACCGGCGGGCAAAGAACGGCGCCGTCGGCTCGACCGTGCGGTGCTCCGGCTCGAACCAGGCGGCAAAGCTGCGCCGCGCCGCCTCCGGGCTGCCGGTTTCTCGGAACCGGACAAAGGCCTTCATCTTGTGCTGGCAGCGGTGCACCGACTTTTCCATCCGCCGCAGATGCGCCAGCTGCACATCGCCGCGGTCGCTCATCAGCTGCGGCGCGTCCCTCAGCCGCCACAAGAACGCATACAGCCGGTCAAACCGCGCCGGATCCGAATGCCAGGAGACGCTTTCCGCCAGACTCACGAAACTGCGCGGCACCGCAACGGGCCGCGCAGGCGCGGGCGGCTGTGCAGCGGTGTCAAACAGCCCCGCATCAGCCTCTTCACCGCAGTGCCAGCGCAAATCCTCGGGCGGCACCCCGGCGCTCAGATAGCCGCGCGCGGCGTCCCGCCAGGCGGCCGCGGTGCCGATGGGCGGCAGGCGCACCACCTGCATCAGAACAGGCTCAGCTGCTCGGGCGGCGGCGCAAACCGCGCCCGCAGATCCGCGGTGTCCGCCAGCGCCCCGGGGGTCCAGCCGACGGCGGTGATGAACGGGCGCGCCTTCTTCAGCAGCGCCCCCATCCGCTGCAGATCCTCATAGCGCAGGGCGCGGTGCCGCCGGGTGCTCAGGATCCGGTTCACGGTCCTCACCCCGAACCCCGGCACCCGCAGCAGCTCCTCGCGGCTGGCCCGGTTCACATCCAGCGGAAACAGCCCCCGGTGCGCCAGCGCCCAGGCCAGCTTGGGGTCGATCTCCAGATCCAGGTTGCCGTCCGGCGCCGCACTGGTGATCTCTTCCAGGCCAAAACCGTAAAACCGCAGCAGCCAGTCCGCCTGATACAGCCGGTGCTCGCGCACCAGCGGCGGGCTGACCAGCGGCAGCCGGGCCGAGGCATCGGGGATCGGCGAAAACGCCGAATAATAAACCCTGCGCAGCCCGTAGCTGCCATACAGCCGGGTGGACTGCCCCAGGATCACCGCATCGCTGGAGCCATCGGCCCCCACAATCACCTGCGTCGATTGCCCGGCAGGCGCAAACCGCGGCGGCCGCTTGCCGGTGTGGCTGCGCTCCTTGGCGGCCTCGCCGCGCAGCCGCACATCGGCCATTGCCTTGCGGATCTGCTCCGGCTTCTTCTCCGGCGCGTGCTGGCGCACCGAGGCATCGGTCGGCAGCTCCACGTTGATCGACAGCCGGTCCGCCAGCCGCCCGGCCTCCGCGATCAGCTCCGGCGCCGCGTCGGGGATCGTCTTCAGATGGATATAGCCGCGGAAGTTCTCCTCCTCCCGCAGCTTGCGCGCGATCTGCACCATGTCCGACATCGTCGCATCGGGCGAGCGGATGATGCCCGACGACAGGAACAGCCCCTCGATATAGTTGCGCCGGTAGAACTCCACCGTCAGCTTGACCACCTCATCCGGGGTGAACCGCGCCCGCGGCACGTTCGACGACACCCGGTTGATGCAATAGGCGCAGTCATAGATGCAGAAATTGGTCATCAGGATCTTCAGCAGGCTGATGCAGCGCCCGTCCGGCGCATAGGCATGGCAGATCCCCGCGCCGGTGTTCGACCCCAGCCCCTTGCCATCGCGCGAGTCGCGCTTGCTGGACCCTGAGGAGGCGCAGGAGGCGTCGTATTTGGCCGCATCGCTCAGAATCGCGAGCTTGTCTTGAACATTCATCTTGGACATATGTTCCTATAATGTTCTCTCTTCCGGATTGGCAAGCCCGCCCCCCTGCCCTGCCCGGAAATCCGCCGGAAACCGATGCCGGCGCCGCACAGCCGGGGCCGCCGCGGGGAACCATTGCCGCCGCCCCGCGTTGAGTCTGTGCCGCCTGCGCGGCTGCCAAACCGTCCCGCGGCAGCCCGGCGGCCGGCCAGTCACAAGGAGGATCCCATGACCAAGCAGCAGCCCAAACACGATGTGATCGAAGGTCTGAAGGGGTCGGAACAGCACCACCCGCTGAAGAACCGGCCCGGCGAAAAAGGCGACCCGGACCATACCGATCCGAAGTCCGAAACGTCCGAATCCAGCGACAAGGACAAAGACGAGGACTAACTCCGCCGCCCTGCGCGGCACCGTTTCCAGCCCTGGGCGCCGCCGCAAACCCGGTTCGCGGCCCGGCGCCCGGCCCCTGCCGCGTGATCCCCTGAACCTGCCAACTATAGAAAACGCTTGCACGAATCCCGTTCTTTGGCCAATAGTCACGGAAAAGAGGCGGTAAACGCCAATTTCCGTGAACACGCCAGACGGCAAAGACACGGGTAAAAGGCAGAGCGGCGCAGATGGCAGGCACAAGGGCAGATGGATCATACATACACACCTGAGGATCTCAATGCGGTGATCCGCCAGCATTCCGAATGGATTGCGGCCCAGCTGCACGCGCAGCGCGAAAGCCTGTTCCCCCCGAACGCTTCCAAGACCATGCGCAAATTCACCTCGGGCGAGGCCGCGGCCCTGCTCGGGGTCAATGATTCCTACCTGCGCAAGCTGCATCTGGACGGCAAAGGCCCCTCGCCCGAGCTGACCGCCGGCAACCGCCGCCAGTACTCCGCCGAGGACATCCAGGATCTGCGCCATCTGCTGGAGAAAACCGCCCGCAAGCCCGGCGACTACCTGCCCGGGCGCCGCGATGGCGACCACATGCAGATCATCGGCGTGATGAACTTCAAAGGCGGCTCCGGCAAGACCACCACCTCCGCCCATCTCGCACAGCGCCTCGCGCTGAAGGGCTACCGGGTGCTCGCCATCGACCTCGACCCGCAGGCGTCCCTGACCGCGCTGCACGGCGTCCAGCCGGAATTCGACCTCAAGGACGGCGGCACGCTATACGATGCCATCCGCTATGACGACCCGGCGCCGATCGCCTCTGTGATCCGCAAGACCTATATCCCGAACCTCGACCTGATCCCGGGCAACCTCGAACTGATGGAGTTCGAGCACGACACCCCCCGCGCCCTCGCGCAGGGCAGCGCCGGATTGTTCTTCTTCCGGGTGAAAGAGGCTCTGGCACAGGTCGATACCGACTATGACGTGGTGGTGATCGACTGCCCGCCGCAGCTCGGCTTCCTCACCATGTCCGCGCTGTCCGCCGCCACCGGCGTTCTGGTCACGATCCACCCGGAGATGCTCGACGTGATGTCGATGTCGCAGTTCCTGCGCATGACCGCCGACCTGATGGACGTGATCGCCCAATCCGGCGCCGACATGAGCCACGACTGGATGCGCTACCTGCTCACCCGCTACGAGCCGTCGGACGCGCCGCAGAACCGCATCGTCGCCTTCCTGCGCACCATGTACGGCGACAAGGTGCTGAACGCGCCGATGCTGAAATCCACCGCGATTTCCGACGCGGGCCTCACGAAACAGACCCTGTACGAGGTCGAACGTAGCGCCTTCACCCGTTCCACCTATGACCGCGCGGTCGAAAGCCTGAACGCGGTCAACGACGAAATCAGCCAGCTCATTCAGGAAACCTGGGGGCGCTCATGACCAGCAGCAAGAAATCCCGCCTTTCGATGCTCGACAGCCTGGCCGCTGCCGGGGCGCCGATGGCCGCCCCTGCCCCGGCGGCCTCCATGATGTCCAGCAACCGCGCCCTGCGCTCCGCCCGCGACGCGGTGGATTCGCACCGGGTCTGGGATCTGGAACCGCATCAGATCGAGGACACGCGGATTAACGACCGGCTCGACCCGGCCGACGTGATCGACCTGCGCGACGCGATTGAGGCAAACGGCCAGACCGTGCCGATCCTGGTGCGCCGCCACCCCACCGAGGCCGACCGCTATCTTCTGGTCTACGGCCGCCGCCGGCTGGAGGCGATCCGCGCCTCCGACAAGGTTACCAAGGTCCGCGCCCTGGTCGCCAGCCTCGACGATGACGCCGCCGTGCGCGCCCAGATTTCCGAAAACATGGCCCGGCGCGACCTCTCCTTCATCGAAAAGGCACTGTTCGCGCAGGAGCTGGTCGAAAACGGCTTCGGCAACCAGTCGCAGGTCGCCGAGGTGCTGACCGTCACCAAATCCTCCGTCTCCATGGCCATCGCCATTGCCGAAGCCATCGGCCCCGGTCTGATCCGCGCCATCGGCCCGGCCCAGGGCATCGGCCGCCCCCGCTGGGACGCGCTGGCCAAGGCGATTGAGGAAACCGGCGCCGACCGCGGCGCGCTGATCCGCCTTGCCGAGAAGGAATACACCCGCTTTGCCGTGGACGCGGTGACCGAAGGCTCGGACGCCGCGCCCGGCGACCCGTCTGTGATGGCGTTTGAGGCGGTGTTCAGGGCCGTGGCCCCAGCCCCGGCCCCCGCCGCCAAACCGGCTGCAAAGAAGGCCCGGACGCTCACCCAGCCGCTGACCGTCGATGGCCGCCGCAGCGCCACCCTGCGCCGCACCGCCAAGGGCCTCAGCCTGGAACTTCCCGGCGGCGGCTTTGCCGACTGGCTGGAAGCCGAGGCGCAGAACGTCATAGAAGAGCTTCACGCGCGCTGGCAGTCGCGCGGCGAAGAATAATAGATAACAATAACTTAGGAGGCACAGAGCAGGCAAAAAAGAAGGCCCCGCAAAGACGACGCTCCACGAGACCAACTTGTTTCTAGCACCTTCAAGTTAGTGGCCGGAGCCGATAACCGCAAGTCCAAAGCGATTCGCGGGCCGCTGTTTTTTTGTCTTTCGTGATGATGACATGGGATATATGCCCCTCACGCCTTTCGGGCGAACGGTGGATGCTGTCCTGCTGAAACACCAGCAGGCCGCCGCTGACGGTTCCTCTATGCTCAGCGCCGTCAGCAAATGGGACGCGCTGCGCGACCTTGCCGCCGCACGGAAATCCTACGGCCTCAGCGACCGCGACCTCTCGGTGCTGCAGGCGCTGCTCGGCTTCCTGCCCGGCAAGGAGATCAGTCCGCAGCCCGGCGTGACCGTGGTGCATCCATCGAACCGCGCGATCTGCGAGCGGCTGAACGGCATGCCCAACTCCACCATGCGCCGCCACATGGCCAAGCTGGTGGATGCGGGCATCCTGATCCGCCGCGACAGCCCCAACGGCAAACGCTACGTGCGCCGCTACCAGGGGGAGCGCGTGGCCTATGGTTTCGACCTCTCCCCCCTCGCCTTCCGCTTTGCCGAGTTCTCGGACGCGGCGGCGGCGCAGCGCGCTGAGGAGGCCCGCATAAAGGAGCTGCGCGAAACCGTCAGCCTGATGCGCCGCGACCTCCTGAACCTCGCCCTCTGCGGCGCTGCGGACCGGCCTGAGCTGACCGTCTGGGACCAGTTCCACGACCTCGCCCATCTGACCGCCCGCGACCTCCGCCGCAAGCTCGGCGCGGACGATCTGGAAGCCCTGCAAGCCCGTCTTGCAGCCGCCCTGGCTGAGACGAAACACCTGTTAGAGCCTGCCTTTGCAGAAAAATCGGGCACCAGTGACACCCAAATTGAGCACCACTATCAGAATTCAAAGAAAGACTCATTTGAATCTGAACAGACCGTTACAGCAGCGCCCGCTGCGGCTACGGAATCGAAAGACGAAACCGGGTATGCTGAGAACCCCGCAGCAGAAAGGCCCGTGCACAGTGAAACCCCGCCTCAGCCGCCTGAGGCCCCTGCCCCCAGCGGCCCAAGCCTCCCGCTCCGCCTGATCCTCTCCGCCTGCGGCGAGATCCGCGGTTACGCCGATGGCGCCATCCGCCACTGGGGAGACCTCCTGCGCGCCGCCGATACCGTGCGCCCGATGATGGGGATTTCCGCCACGGTTTGGGAAGACGCTAAAACCGCCATGGGCACGGCAGAAGCCGCAACCGTGGTCGCCGCCATGCTGGAGCGGTTTTCAGAGATCCGCTCGCCCAGCGGCTATCTCCGGCACCTCAGCGCCAAGGCGGTGTCGGGACGCTTCACCAGCGCGCCCATGGTCCTGGCCCTCACCCGCCGCGGGGCTGTCGCATAGTTCACAGCTGTGAACTCCCCGCCGCGGCCCCGGGCGCTATGATCCGGATCAACCCGCCGCCGCCTCCGCCATGGCACACTGCGGACGCACTGGCGCGGGGAGAGCTGTGGCATGGAATACAGGGACTACTACAAAATTCTCGGCATCGCACCGGATGCCGAACCCGGCGAAATCAAGCGCGCCTTCCGCAAACTGGCGCGCAAATACCACCCGGACATCAACGCCAGTCCCGAGGCCGAGGCGATGTTCAAGGATGTGAACGAAGCCTACGAAGTGCTCAAAGACCCCGAGCGCCGCGCCGCCTATGACCAGCTGGGCAAACCCGGTCCAGGATCCCACGACGGCTTCCGCCCGCCGCCCGGCTGGGAAGGCGGTTTCGAATTCACCGGCGGCGGCCCAGAAGGTGCCGAGGCCTTCAGCGACTTCTTCGAATCCCTGTTCCGGCGCCGCGGGCAGCCATTTGGCGGGCCCGGCGCAGATCAGCACGCGCGCCTGCAACTGGACATCGAGGACGCATACCGCGGCGCGACCCGGGTTCTGACGCTCCGGGTGCCGCAGGCGGCGGCGGACGGGTCGGTGCATCTGCAGGACCGCAGCATCACGGTGCATGTCCCGAAAGGGATCCTAGAGGGCCAGCACATCCGGCTGCCGGGACAGGGCATGGCGCCGCTGGGCGGAGGGGGGCCGGGGGATCTGTTTCTGGAGGTGAGCTTCGCCCCGCATCCGGTGTACCGGGCGGATGGCAGGGACCTGTATCTGGACCTGCCCGTGGCCCCCTGGGAGGCGGCGTTGGGCGGCAAGGTGATGATGCCAACGCCGGGGGGCAAGGTTGCGCTGACCGTGCCTGCAAATGCCCGCAGCGGCCAGAAGCTGCGGCTGAAGGGAAAGGGGCTGCCGGGCACGCCGCCGGGGGACATCTATGCCACGCTGAGGATCGTGAACCCCAAGGTGACAACGGAGGAAGCGCGCAGGGTCTTTGAGCAGATGGCCCGGGAGGTGCCGTTCAACCCGCGTGCTGGTATCGGAGGATAGACGCATGAAACCCGCAACCGTACAAACGGCAGTTGTCGTCAGCCTGTCGCTGGAGGAGCTGTGCCGGTTTTGCCAGGCTGACAGGAACTGGGTCATCGAGCTGGTCGAACATGGGGTGCTGGAACCGGAAGGGGCCTCTGTGCCGAACTGGCAGTTCCACAGCCTGAGCATTGCCCGCGCCAAGAAGGCGCGGCGCCTGAACCGGGATCTGGGGATCAATGCTGCAGGGGTGGCGCTGGTGCTGGATCTGCTGGCGGAGCGGGAAGAGATGCTGCGGCGGCTGGCCGTCCTCGACGACGGTTAGCGGATGTGCTGGAGCCTGGAAGCCTCCGCCGTGATGGCGGTTGCCGGAGCGGTGGCGGCGGGGGTCTGCTGGCGGCAGGGCCGATCCTTGGCGGTCTGGGGGGCGCTGGGATACTTCACGGTGATGGAGGTGCTGCAGATCGCGGGATACCTGACCGCCGATGAGTGCAGTTCAGCCGCAAACAAGGGCACCACGCTGCTGTCCTATCTGCATATCGCCTTTCAACCCATTGTAATCAATGCCTTTGTTCTGGAGCTGGTGCCCGCTGCCGTGCGGCGGCGCTGCCGGGTTTGGGTGCTGGCCCTGAGCTGCGCTGCGGCGGGGGTCATGCTGCTGCAGCTGGTGCCGCTGCCCGCCCTGGGGACATGCGCGCCGGGGGCGCCGTTGTGCGCCGAGGTGCTGTGCACGGTGTCCGGGAATTGGCATATCGCGTGGAACGTGCCCTATAACGGGCTGCTGGTGCCGGTGGACCGGGCGCTGGGGGTGCAGTCCGGCTTTCCGGCTTACATGGCGGCGGTATTCCTGATGCCGCTGGCCTATGGGGCGTGGCGGTTTGTGATCGTGCATGCGGCCACCGGGCCGGCGCTGGCCTGGATGCTGACCAGCAACCCCAATGAAATGCCCGCCGTCTGGTGCCTGTTTTCCATCGTCATCCTGTGCATCGGGCTGAGCCCCTGGGTGCGCGGTGCCGTATCTACGCGCAGCTGGTGGGGCGTGCGGGTGTGACCGAGGGGAGGGGCCTGACGTGTTGATCCTGATCACTGCGCCCCGGCCGGGGCTGGGGTATGCTGGCCGCGGGGAGACGCAGAATGCGTGCAATGGTTTTCCATAAGGCATATGGGCCGCTGCGGCTGGAGGAAGTTGCCGAGCCGGAGCCCGGACCGGGAGAGGTGCTGATCCGGGTGGAGGCCTGCGGCGTGTGCCGCACCGATCTGCATATCGTTGACGGTGATTTAACCGAGCCGAAGGTGCCCCTGATCCTGGGGCATGAGATCGTTGGCCGTATCGCGGAACTGGGCCCGCAGACCGGGGGCCCTCAGACCGAAGGGCTGGAGATTGGCCAGCGGGTGGGGGTGCCCTGGCTGGGGGCCACCTGTGGCCATTGCCGCTATTGCCGGGAGGGGCAGGAGAACCTGTGCGATGCGCCGGAGTTCACCGGCTATACCCGCAACGGCGGCTTTGCCGAGGCCTGCGCGGCGGATGCGCGCTATGTGTTTCCGCTGGGCGGCGGCGATCCGGTTGCGCTGGCACCGCTGCTGTGCGCCGGGCTGATCGGCTATCGCAGCTACCGCATGGCGGGGGCGGGCCGCACCATCGGCCTCTACGGTTTTGGCGCCGCGGCGCATATCCTGACGCAGCTGGCGGTCTGGCAGGGCCGCAAGGTGTTTGCGCTAACCAAGCCGGGCGACAGCGAAGCGCAGGAATTCGCCCGCAGCCTGGGCGCGGCCTGGGCGGGCGGGTCCGATGAAACGCCGCCGGAGCTGCTGGATGCGGCGATCCTGTTTGCGCCCGCGGGCAGCTTGGTGCCTGCCGCCCTGAAGGCTGTGCGCAAGGGGGGCAGGGTGGTTTGCGGCGGCATCCATATGAGCGACATTCCCGCCTTTCCCTATGCCGATCTGTGGGGCGAGCGGCATATTCTGTCGGTTGCCAATCTGACCCGGCAGGACGGCGAGGAGTTCCTGCCGCTGGCCGCCGGGGCGGGCGTCGTCACGGAGCACCGCGCCTATGCGCTGGAGAAGGCCAATCAGGCGCTGGAGGACATGCGGCAGGGGCGGCTGCAGGGGGCCGCGGTGCTGGTGCCCTGATCCCGGAAAAAGGAGACTGCAATGGCTGGACATCACCGACCGGACCCTTTGACGGCGGCGGAGCTGCGGCCTGCGCTGCCATCCGCAAAGCTGCGGTTCACGCTGACGGATGAGCTGGACGGGGCGCAGGAGTGGCTGGGGCAGGACCGGGCGGTGGATGCTATCCGGATGAGCGCCATGGTCCCCCATGAGGATTTCCATGTCTTTGTTCTGGGCCAGCCCGGCAGCGGCCGCCATGCGATTGCCCAGTCGATCCTGGCCGGGATCGCGCGGGACAGGCCGGTCGCCTGCGACTGGGTTTATGTCAACAACTTCGAAATGCCGCACAAGCCGGTGGCAATCCAGCTGCCGCCCGGATCGGCCAGCCGTCTGCGCAAGATGATGGAAACGCTGGTCGACGACCTGGCAAACCAGATCCCGGCGCTGTTTGAGTCGGAGGATTACCAGACCCGGAGGCGGACCATCGAGGAGGATTTCTCGGCGGAGCATGAGCGCGAGATGTCGGAGATTTTTGACGATGCCCGCGCCCGGAATGTCGCCATTCTGCGCACGCCGGTGGGGTTCAGCTTTGCCGGGCATCGCGACGGCAATGTGCTGACGCAGGAGGAGTTCGAGGCGCTGACCGACGAGGAGCGCGACGCACTGGAAGAGGCGATCGAGAGCGTGCAGCAGCGGATCTCGGACGTGCTGAAATCGGTGCCCAAGCAGGAGAAGGCGCACCGGCGGCAGGTGGAGCAGCTGAACTATCAGCTGGCCGCGCGCGGGGTGGATGAGGCGATCCGCGAGGTGCAGGACGCCTATGCCGGGGAGCCGGAGGTGCAGACCTATCTGAAGGCGGTGCGCAACGATCTGGTGGAAAACGCCGAGCTGTTCCTGATGGGCGACAGCGAAGACACCGCCGGCCCCTTTCCGGTGGCGACCAGCAAGCGGTTCAAGGAGCCGCAGTTCCAGCGCTACCGGGTCAATGTGATGGTCTCCAACGGCAGCGGCTGCTCTGGCGCGGCGGTGGTCAAGGAAGAGCTGCCGACGATGGCCAATCTGATCGGGCGCATCGAATATGCCTCGGAGATGGGGGCGCTGATCACCAATTTCACCATGATCAAGCCGGGTGCGCTGCACCGGGCCAACGGCGGCTATCTGGTGCTGGACGTGCGCCAGGTGCTGAGCGAGCCGCTGGCCTGGGACACGCTGAAGCGCTGTTTGCGGACCGGGGAGATCTCGATCTATTCGCCGGGCGAGCGGCTGAGCCTGGTGTCGACGGTGTCGCTGGAGCCGGATCCGGTGCCCCTCAGCGTGCGGGTGGTGCTGATCGGGGAGCGGCTGCATTACTACCTGTTGTCGGCGCTGGACCCGGATTTCCTGCAGCTGTTCAAGCTGGAGGCCGATTTCGACGATCATCTGCGGCTGGAAGAGAGCGGCGCGGTTGAGGGCTATGCGCAGCTGATTGCGCGGCTGGCGCGGCGGGCCGGGACCCGGCCCCTGGATCAGCCTGCGGTTGAAAGCGTGATGCGGGAAAGCATGCGCCTGACCGGCGATGCCGGGCGGCTGTCGCTGAACTTCAGCCGCTTGTCGGATCTGCTGCGGGAGGCGGAGTTCTGGGCCGGGAGCGGCGGCAGCGCGCATATCGGGCCGCAGCATATCGAACGGGCGGTGGCGGAGAAGGAGCGCCGGGCGGGCCGGGTGCGTGAACTGGGGCTGGAGACGATCCAGCAGGGCACGGTGATGATCGACACGGACGGCGCCCGCATCGGCCAGATCAACGCCATGTCGGTCTTGCAGATCGGTGATTACAGTTTCGGCAAGCCGTCGCGGCTGACGGCGCGGACCCGGCCGGGCACCGGCAAGCTGGTGGACATCGAGCGCGAGACCGAGCTGGGCGGGCCGATCCATTCCAAGGGGATGCTGATCCTGCAGGGCTATCTGGCGGCCACCTATGCCACCCGCGCGCCGCTGTCGCTGTGGGCCAGCCTGGTGTTCGAGCAGAGCTATGGCGGGGTGGAGGGCGACAGCGCCTCGGCGGCGGAGCTGATTGCGCTGCTGTCGTCGCTGGCGGAGGTGCCGCTGGACCAGTCCTTTGCGATCACCGGGTCGGTCAACCAGTTTGGCGACATTCAGGCGATCGGCGGGGTGAACCAGAAGGTCGAGGGCTTCTTTGATGTCTGCGACGGCCGCGGCCTGACCGGCCGCCAGGGGGTGCTGATCCCGGCCGCGAATGTGCGCAACCTGACCCTGCGCCAGCGGGTGGTCGATGCGGTGGAGGCGGGCCGGTTCCGGATCTTTCCGATGACCAGCGTGACCGACGGGCTGACGGTGCTGACCGGGCTGGAGGCGGGCGTGCGGGGCGCGGACGGGACCTATCCGGAGGGCAGCCTGAACCGGCGGGTGGAGGACCGGCTGCAAGCCTTTGCCGACATCCGCAAGTCCTTTGCAAAGGAGGCTGGCGGCGATGCGCAATGATGCGGAAAACGCAGGGCAGGGGGGGCGACTGAGGGTGATCCTGGGCGCCAGCTGCTATCCGGATGCGGAGGCGGCGCTGGCTCTGGCGCTGGATCTGGCGCGCCAGACGGGGGCGGAGCTGCACGGGGTCTTCGTCCGCGAGACGGCGCTTCTGGCCGCGGGGTATGCGCATTCGCGGGTGGTCACCTATTCCGGGCAGCGGCAGACCGGGCTGACCGCGGGGGCGCTGGCCAAGGCGTTCCAGGCGGATGCCCGGCGGTTCGAGGGGCTGCTGGCGCGGCGGGCCAAGGCGGCGGCGCTGGTCAGCTCGTTCCGGGAGGCGGAGGGCCATCTGCAGGAGGAGCTGCGCCGCTGTGCGGCGGCGGGCGATATCCTGATTTCCGGGTTCAAGCCGATCCTGCCCGCGGCGGGCTGCATCGCTGTGATCCTGGCGGAAGGGCAGGCGGTGCCGGGCTTTGCGCTGCGGCTGGCGCGCAGCGCCCGCAAGCCGCTGGTGGCGCTGGTCGCCTGCGCGCCGGAGGCGCAGACCGGCCCCGGCGCCGCGCCCGCCGCCAAGCCTGCCGGGCCGCCGGACGATGTGGCGGAAACCCGGCTGTGCGCGCAGCCGGAGGTGCTGCTGCGGCAGCTGGAGCATATGAGTCCGGTTGCGGTGATTGTGGCGGCGCCGCTGGCGGGGCTGCCGCCGCCGGCCCGCATCCAGGAGGCGGCGCGCTGCCCGCTGGTCCTGCGCAGCGGCGGCTGAGGGCGCGGCGGGGGATTGATGCAAATCATTTCGGCGCGCCGCAGCGGGCCTAGACTGGCGGCGGCACGGGACACCGGGAGGGGAAAGCCATGGAGACCAATTGCCTGCCAAAGATGGACATGAGCGACAACACCACCGGCTGCTGCCCCAGGTTCAAGCCGCAGGGGTGGGACGGCCGCCATCTGCATTTCGAGAAAAAGCCGTTTGTGCGGGCGAAAACGCGCAGCCTGCTGCATATCCCGCTGAACATGGGAACGGTCTTTGCACGGGTGCAGAAGCATATCGACGACGCCGGCGCGCAGGACCCCGAGGGCTATCTGGTGCTGAGCCGGGACCTGTCGCAGGCGGAAGCGGAGCATTTCTTTGCGGTGACCGGCCGGGTGCCCGGCGAAGAAATGAAGGAGATCACCGGCGATTTCATCACCCGGGTGTTCGAAGGCCCGTACCGGCGGGCCAGAGACTGGATGCATGACATGGAGGTTGCCGCCGAAGCGGACGGCAAGACCGCGGGGCGGATCTTTATGTTCTATACGACCTGCCCGAAATGCGCCCGGGCCTATGGCAAGAATTATGTCATCGGCGTTGCCGAAGTCCTTTAACGCGTCACGCTACGGGAGGTGGTTATGCAAGACCCGGAACTGGAAATCCTGATCGGCCGGCTGGAAAGCCAGCCGGATCTCACTCTGGCGGATTTTGACGGCGTGCTGCATGCGCTGGCGTTTCTGCTGCCGGATGCGGTGCCGGACGATGAACACGCCGCGCAGCGGATCAGCACCGCGGACGGGGCGATGCATGTCGCCGACGATGCCTTTCCGGATTGGGACGTGCATATCCGCGGCCGCGCCTATGGCAAGCACGGGCGCTGGCATTGCACCTTGCGGGAGAACGACGCCCGCGACAATGATGCGGCCATTGGCGTCGGCCAGTCGCCGGTGCTGGCCCAGGCGATCCTGGCGGCGGTGCTGCGGCTGGCGATGATCCTGAAGAAAGACTGAAAAGACTCGGCCCCGTTCGGCGGACCGGTGTGCTGCCAGGGAAAGGAAGCGGATGTCCCGGATTCTGACGATCACACTGAACCCGGCGGTCGATCTGGCGACCTCGATCGAGCGGGTGGTGGCGGGTCCAAAGCTCTATTGCAAGGCGCCGCGGGTGGACCCCGGCGGCGGCGGCGTGAACGCGGCCCGCGCGATCCGCAGGCTGGGCGGTGAGGTGACGGCGCTGGTCGCGGTCGGCGGCGCCATGGGCGAGCAGCTGTTGCAGCTGCTGGTGGCGGAGGACGTGCTGGCGGTGGCGGTCCACGTGCCCGGCGAAACCCGCCAGAGCTTTGCCGTGACGGATGAGACCACCGGCGAGCAATACCGCTTCAGCGTGCCGGGAGAGACGATGACAGCGGAGGATGGCGCCCGGCTCTTGAGCGCGATTGCGCAGGCCGCGCCGCGGGGGGGCTATGTGGTGCTGAGCGGCGGCGTGACGCCGGGGCTGGCCGATGATTTCCCGCAGCAGGTGCTGACGGCGATTGCGCCGCGCACGGGCAAGCTGGTGGTCGATACTTCCAAGGCGGCGCTGGCGCATCTGCTGACGGCGCCCGGCAAGCCGGTGCATCTGCTGCGGCTCGACCAGCGGGAGGCGGAGCAGGCGGCGGGGCATCCGCTGGCGTCGTTTGCGGACAGCCTGGCGTTTGCGCAAAAGCTGATAGCGCGCGGGGTGGCGCAGATCGTCGTGGGCGGGCGCGGTGCCGAAGGCTCGGTTCTGGCCACCGGGGAGCAGCGGTTCTTCTGCCGTGCGCCCTATGTTGCGGTGCAGAGCAAGATCGGGGCAGGGGACGCCTTTACCGGCGCGCTGACGCTGGCGCTGTCGCGCGGCGCTGCGCTGGATCAGGCGCTGCGCTGGGGCGTTGCCGCGGCCAGCGCCACGGTCGGCACCGAGGGCACCGCGCTGTTTGAGCGCGGCGCGGTGGAGGCGCTGCTGCCGCAGTGCGAGGTTCAGGCGGTCTAGCCTGCGTCTTCGGCCTTGGCGGCGTTGCGCAGGACCTGCACGAAACTGTCGGGGGTGACCGAGATGCTGTCGATGCCGAATTCCACCAGACGGCGGGCATAGTCCGGGTTGTTGCTGGGGGCCTGGCCGCAGAAGCCGACCTTGGACCCTGCCTTGTGGGCCTCGCGGATCACCGTTTCGATCATCCACAGCACCGCCGGGTCGTCCTCGCGGAACAGGTCTGCCAGCGCATCGGAGTCGCGGTCGATGCCGAGTGTCAGCTGGGTCAGGTCGTTGGAGCCGATGGAAAAGCCGTCGAAGCGTTCGGCAAACTCCGCCGCGCGCAGGACGTTGGAGGGGATTTCGCACATCACGTAGACCTGCAGCCCGTCCTGGCCGCGTTTCAGCCCATGCTCTGCCATCACCGCCAGCACCTTGTCGGCCTCTCCGGGCGTGCGGCAGAAGGGGATCATCACGATCACGTTCTTGAACCCCATCTCGCCGCGCAGCCGGGCAATCGCCTGGCATTCCAGCGCAAAGCCGTCGCGGTACTCATCTGAGTAGTAGCGGCAGGCGCCGCGGAAGCCGATCATCGGGTTTTCCTCGGCCGGTTCAAAGGCTTGCCCGCCCAAGAGGTCGGCGTATTCGTTGGTTTTGAAATCGCTCATCCGGATGATCACCGGCTTGGGGTGGCAGAAGGCGGCGATCCGCGACAGGCCGCGGGCGAGGCGGTCAACGAAGTATTCGGTCCTGGGGGCATAGCCTGCGGTCAGCGCCTCGATGGCGGCGCGGGTGTCCGGGTCCTGCACCTGATCGAAGCGGGCCAGCGCCATTGGGTGCACGCGGACCGTGTTGCTGATCACGAATTCCATCCGCGCGAGGCCAACACCGTCCACCGGCAGACGCCACCAGCGCAGTGCGGCGCCGGGGTTGGCGAGGTTGAGCATGATTTGGGTCCTGGGGCGGGGCAGGCCGGCCAGCGACTCCTCGGTGACGGCGATCTGCGACAGGCCCTCGGTCACCACGCCCTGTTCGCCGCCGGCGCAGGAGACGGTCACGTCCTGCTCGTCGTGCAGCACCTCGGTGGCGTTGCCGCAGCCGACGATGGCGGGCAGGCCCAGCTCACGGCTGATGATGGCGGCGTGGGAGGTGCGGCCGCCGTGGTCTGTCACGATGGCGGCGGCGCGTTTCATCACCGGCACCCAGTCCGGGTCGGTGGTGCCGGTCACCAGCACCGAGCCTTCGACGAAGCGGGCGATGTCATCGGCGCTTTCGATGATCGACACCCGGCCCGCGACCGCGCCGCTGCCGACGCTGAGCCCGGTCAGCAGCACCCGCCCCGGGTCCGTCACCGCATAGGAGCGCAGGGTGCCGGGGGCGGCGCGCGACTGCACGGTTTCGGGGCGGGCCTGGACGATGAAGATCGGGCCGCCGGCGCCGTCGCGGGCCCATTCCATGTCCATCGGGCAGCCGTAGTGGTCCTCGATCACCTTGGCCTGGCGGGCGAGGGTCAGGATTTCCGCGTCGCTGAGCACGTATTGCGCCCGCTCGGCCTTGGAGGCGGGCACGTTGCGGGGGCTGCCGTCGCGGTCCAGGATCATCTTGACGGCCTTCGCGCCCAGCCGCTTTTCCAGGATCGGGGTCAGGCCGGGGGTATCGAGAAACGGCTTAAAGACCTGGTATTCGTCCGGGTCCACCGCGCCCTGCACCACGTTTTCGCCCAAGCCCCAGGCGGCGTTGATCAGGACCGCATCGGGAAAGCCGGATTCGGTGTCGATCGAGAACATCACCCCGGCGCCGCCGGTGCCCGCGCGCACCATCTGCTGCACCCCCACCGACAGCGCCACCTTCATGTGATCGAAGCCGTGGATCTGGCGGTAGGAGATCGCCCTGTCGGTGAACAGTGAAGCATAGCATTTGCGGCAGGCCTCCAGCAGCGCCTGTTCGCCGCGGACGTTCAGGAAGGTCTCCTGCTGGCCCGCGAAACTGGCCTCCGGCAGATCCTCGGCGGTGGCGCTGGAGCGCACGGCGACCGGCAGGTCCGGCTGTCCCGCCGCGGCGCTGAGGCTGCGGTATTGAGCGAGGATCGCCTGTGCAGTGCGGGCAGGCCAGTCTCCGGTCAGGATCAGCGCACGGATCGCCTTGCCCGCCCTGGGCAGGTCCGTGCGCCCGGCGGCCAGCGCGCCGAGCTGCTGGCGGATCCGGGCTTCGAGCTTATTGGCGGACAGGTACCCGCGGTAGGCCGCGGCGGTGGTGGCGAACCCCGGCGGCACGCGGATGCCCTTGGCGCCGAGCGCCTGGATCATCTCCCCCAGAGAGGCGTTCTTGCCCCCGACCAAGCCGGTGTCGGCGCGGTTCACCTGGTCAAAGCTGATCACGGGCGGGGCGGAATGGGGCATCTGCGGTCTCCGGTCCTGGGCGGGCCGGTCCATAATGCCATGAATCCGGGCGGGCCGATTGATGCCGCTCAATCCGCGCGGTCTGACCGGCTGATAAGGTCGCCCCGTTGAATGTTGCCAGTATGAAAGGTGAGCGGGATGGAAAACGTCGAACGGCTGTTGAAAGGCACGGTGGAGGAACTGGACCGCCTGCTGAATGCCAAGAATGTTTTGGGAGACCCCATTGAAAAGGGGGACGCGACGGTTATTCCGATTGTCAGCTACGGGTTTGGCTTCGGGGCCGGCGGCGTTGTCGATGCAAAGACCGGCGAAGGCGCGGGCGCCGGGGCGGGCGGCGGCATCAAACCGCTGGGGGCCATCATTATCGACCAGCGCGGGGCGCGGGTTGAATCGGTGCAAGGCGCGATGACAACGCTGGCGGCGGTGCTGGGCGATGCGGCTGGAAAGGCCATCGATGCGGCGGCGCAGACTGCCGGGGCGAAGGGCGGGAAGGGGCAGGGCTGACCGTGGCGGGCCTTGGCGCAGCCTTGGCCGTGCTGCTGGCGGCGCTGTTGGGCCTGACCGTTCTGGTCCTGGTCTTGCCGCTGCGGATCGAGCTGGTGCTGCGCAAGGAGGCGGGGCTGTCGTTCTCGGCGGCGCTGCGTCCGTTTGGCGGGATCGGCCCGCGGATCAGGCTCTCCGGCAGGCGGAAAGCGCCTGAAACAGCGCAGGAACCGGGCCGCAAGCGGCGGTACGATCCGCGCAGGCTTGTCCCCGCGGCGGGGCGGCTGGCGGCGGCGGTGCTGCGCCGCATCCGTATCCGCGCGCTGATCCTGGATGCGAAATTCGGCCTGGGTGATCCGGCGGAGACCGGCCAGCTTTATGGGATGCTGGCGCCGCTGGTGTATGGGACCCTGCCTGCCCGGAGGCTGCAGGTCGCCGTGCAGCCGGTCTTTGACCGGGCTGAGCTGTCTGGCCGGGCCGAGCTGGACGTCACGGTCGTTCCGGCGGCGCTGATCGTTCCGGCGGTGCGGTTCGGCTGGGACGCCTTCGGGCCGGTCCGGTGAGCTGGGTGGTCGACCCGCCGGTCCGCGCCGGGGCGCGGGCCTTTGCGGCGGTGTGCCGGGTTCGAGGGTCCGGCCATAGCAGCGCGGCGGCGGTTTACAGCGGCGAGAAGCGGCCCGTGCTGATCCTGGTTTTCCACCGCGGCGCGGTGACGGGAGCCGGTATTGACGGCAAAAGCTATTCTGCCGCGGAAATCGAGGAGAGCTTTCCGCAGGCCATCGCCAGGACGCTGGCCCGGCTGGCGCGGATGCCGCAGGGCCAGTGAAGCCGGGCGCCTAGGGGTTATTCGGTCTGCACCGACCGCAGATAGGTGATGAGATTTGCCAGCGGCAGGCCGGTCATCATCGGCTGGCCGCTGGGCAAGGCCAGCGCGACCTGCTGGTCGGAGTCCAGAACGGGGCCGAACAGCGGCATCTCGCCGCCGTGGGCGAGCACCGGCGCGCGGCCATCGACCTGGCGGGCGACGGCCTCCAGCGGGAAGGTGCCGCCGTTGCGGGCTGCCAGGCGGGTGAGGTCCGGTGTCTCGATGGCCAGCATCTCTGCCATCGGGCCGTTTCCGGTGGCGTCGCGGCCATGGCACTGCCAGCAATAGGTCCGGTACAGATCCCGCCCGTCCTGCGGGTCCGGCTCCTGCGCGCTGGCGGCGCCAGCGGCTGCACATATCAAGATCATCGCGCGAAAGAACACTGCTTTTCTCCTTCTCTGCCGCCCCGTGGCTGCCCCCGTTGCTGCGGCAAGTATAGCGGGCGGCGCCGGGGCGCGGCTTTAATCTGCCTCAAGTTCCTGCGCCGCCGCCGGGCGGCGGGCCGGTGCGGGCCTCAGAGCGGGCCTCAGTCCAGGCCTGCATCCAGCCGCGCCTCGTCGCCGCGGGCCGTGCCGAGGTCCGCGGCTGCATTGCTGTCCAGCAGGTTCAGATGCACCCTCATGCGCCACAGGTGATAGGCCACCCGGTGCAGCCAGCGGACCGCATCGAGCCGCGTCCAGGCGATGTCGTCGGGCAGGGTGCCGTCCGCGGCCTCGGAAATCAGCCGGTCGCGTTGCGACTGCTGCTGCGCCCGCATGAGGCGGCGGAGGCGGTTCAGCGTGGTTTCGCAATGCTCGGGGCGGGTGACGTCCTCGAACCCGGCGGTGGCCAGGGCCAGCACCCGCGCCAGCCGCCGCAGCCGCCGGTCCTTTGGCAGCTCGCTGATCCGTTCAGTCTGGGTGCAGCGGTAGAGCAGCCGGTCCAGATGGTCGAGGATGTGGTACAAGCCCTTGATTTCGCCGAACTCCGGACTGGTGCTGGCGGGCAGCTCAATCCTGTCGAGATAGGCGCGGGTGTCCGAAACGGCGGCGGCGAGGCGGTCGTGCCGGGCGCTGCTGCCGCCCGCGGCAGCGCTGCCGGTGAGGGACCGGAGATAGTGAACGGCCGCCTTGGCAAGACGGTCAACGGTTGCCTTGGCGGCGGCGGTGGCGGCTGCCGGGTCCTGCAGGATCAGGTGGTCCAGCGATTGCGTCAGCGCCGCGCCGCGGTCGGGGATCAGAACCTCGATCAGCCGCGCGAAGGGGCGCGCGAAGGGCAGGATCAGGATCACGCCCAGGAGGTTGAAGAGGCTGTGGAAGGCGACCAGGGCTGTCAGCGGCTGTGCGGCCCCGTGCCAATACGCCACCGCGGCGGCAAAGGGGCCTAGCAGGAAGAACGCCATGGCGCCGGTCATCAGGTTGTAGACCACATGCGCGACGCCGGTGCGCCGGGCCATGGTGCCGCCGCCCAGCGTCGCCAGAACCGCGGTGAAGGTGGTGCCGACATCCATCCCGATGACCAGCGCCGCCGCCTGCGGGAAATTCACCGCCCCGGCGCTGAGCGCGGCCAGGGCGGTGGCGACCCCCGCGCTCGACGACTGGGTGACCAGGGTGATCAGCACGCCGAGGGCCACCAGTTTCAGGCGGCCCGCCCAGCTGTCGGGGGGGAAATCGGCCGGGGTGACGATGCCCTGAAAGGCGTCGAGGCCGGATTTCATCTGCTCGATGCCGATGAAGATCAGGCTGAAGCCGGCCAGCGCCTGGCCGAGATGCGAGACCTTGCGGCTGCCGGAGAGGGCGAGCAGGGCGCCCAGCAGGACCACCGGCAGCATCGCCTGGCCGAGGTCGAGCTTGAAGCCCAGGATGGCGACCAGCCAGCCGGTCATCGTGGTGCCGATGTTGGCGCCGAAGATGATCCCCAGCGCCTGCGGAAAGGTCAGCAGCCCGGCGGCGACAAAGCCGACGGCGGCGACGGTGGTGGCGCTGGAGGACTGGATCGCCGCGGTGGTCACCGCGCCGGTTGCCGCGCCGGTGGCGGGGGTGGAGGTGAAGCGGCCCAGAATGCTGCGCAGGCGGGCTCCGGCAAGTGTCTTGAGACCGCCGGTCAGCAGCAGCATTCCGATCAGAAAGAGGCCGATGCCGCCAAGCGCCGGCAACACATCCCAGTACATCTGCACCAGAGTGCCAGAATTGCGGCGGCTCAGCAAATCCGGCGCCTGCCGCCCGATTGATGCGGGTTATAGCGGCGCGCCCGCTGCCGGGGGAACATGGGGCCGGGAGGATGCCATGCAGGATGACCGCAAGACAGGGGAGGAGGCGCCGCGCGCCGGCGGGGTGTTTGCCGCGGGCGGCGAGGGCAGCCGGTGGGCCGGGACCGAGAAACTGGTCAGCGGGCTGGATGGCGGTCTGAACATTGCGCATGAAGCCGCGGACCGTCACGTGGCCGCGGGCTATGGCGCGCAGACGGCGATCCGCTGGCTGGGCAAGGACGGCAGCCGCCGCGAGCTGAGCTATGCGGAGCTGGCGGCGCTGTCGTCGAGATTTGCCAGCCTGCTCCACAGCCACGGGCTGCAAAAGGGCGACGGTGTCTATTCCCTGATTGGGCGGGTGCCGGAGCTGTATCCCTGCGCCCTCGGCACGCTGAAGGCGGGGATGGTCTATACGCCGCTGTTTGCCGCCTTCGGGCCGGAACCGGTCCGGACAAGGCTGGAAATCGGGGAGGCGCGGGTGCTGGTCACCACCGCAGCGCTGTACCGGCGCAAGATCGCGCCGTTCCGCGATCAGCTGCCGTCCCTGAAGCTGGTGCTGGTCGCCGGTGAGGAGGCGCCGGAGGGCTGCGTGGCGCTGGGGCCGGCGCTGGAGCGGGCAGGGGAGAAATTCGAAACGGTGCGCACCGGGGCCGAGGATCCGGCGCTGGTGCATTTCACCTCCGGCACCACCGGCAAGCCCAAGGGCGTGGTGCATGTGCATGGGGCGGTGGTCTATCACGCCTATTCGGGGCGCATCGCCCTGGGGCTGGAGCCGGGCGCGGTCTATTGGTGCACAGCAGACCCTGGCTGGGTCACCGGCACCACCTACGGCATCATTGCGCCGCTGGTGAACCGGGTCACCATGATCGTGGACGAGGCGGAGTTTGACCTCGAACGCTGGTACGGCATCATCGGGCGCGAGCGGGTTGAGATCTGGTATTCGGCCCCCACCGCCATCCGCTTGATGATGCGGGCGGGCGCGGATGCGGCGGCGGCGTTCGATTTCTCGTCGCTGACCTTCCTCGCCAGCGTCGGCGAGCCGCTGAACCCCGAGGCGGTGGAATGGAGCGGCAAGGTGTTTCCGCAGCCGTTCCATGACAACTGGTGGCAGACCGAAACCGGCGGCATCATGATTGCCAACCTGCCCGGCATGGAGGTGAAGCCCGGCTCGATGGGGAAGCCGCTGCCGGGCATCGTTGCGGCCATCCTGAGGGAAGACAGCGGCGGGCTAACCGAATGCGGGGCAGGGGAGACCGGCGAACTGGCGCTGCGCCCGGACTGGCCGTCGGTGATGCGGGGCTACCTGCATGAGGAGGAACGGTTCGCCAAATGCTTTGCCGGGGGCTGGTATCTGTCGGGCGATTTGGCCACCCGGGACGCGGACGGCTATTACTGGTTCGTCGGGCGCAAGGACGACCTGATCAAGACCTCCGGCCATCTGATCGGCCCGTTTGAGGTGGAAAGCGCGCTGATCGAGCATCCGGGCGTGGCCGAGGCGGCGGTGATTGGCGTGCCGAATGCAACCGCGGGCGAGATCGTGAAGGCCTATATCACGCTGAACCCCGGCTATGAGCCCTCCGAAGAATTGGAGCGCGAGGTGCGGGGCCATGCCCGCAAGCGGCTGGGGGCGGCGGTGGCGCCGCGCAGCGTCCTGTTCCGCAAAACCCTGCCCAAGACCCGCTCCGGCAAGATCATGCGGCGGCTGCTGAAGGCGCGCGAGCTGGGGCTGCCGGAGGGCGACATTTCGACATTGGAGAGCGATGAGACATGAGCACCCCTGAGAAAATCCGCCTCGACCGCACCCATGTGCGCGATCTGCTGTCTGCGATGATGCGGGTCCGCATGTTCGAGGACGCCTGCGCCGAGCTGTACACCCAGGAAAAGATCCGCGGCTTTCTGCACCTCTACGATGGCGAGGAGGCGATTGCCGCGGGCGTGATCCCGCTGCTGGCGGAGGGCGACCGGGTTGTGGCCACCTACCGCGAGCACGGTCATGCGCTGGTGCGCGGGGTTTCCATGAACGCGGTGATGGCGGAGATGTTCGGCAAGGCCGAGGGCTGCTCCGGCGGGCGCGGCGGCTCGATGCATCTTTATGATGCGGGGGCGAATTTCTATGGCGGCAACGCGATTGTCGGCGGCGGGCTGCCCTTGGCGGCGGGGCTGGCGCTGGCCGATCACATGCGCGGCGACCCGCATGTGACCGCCTGTTTCTTCGGCGAGGGGGCGGTGGCCGAAGGCGAGTTTCACGAGGCGATGAACCTGGCCGCCCTGTGGGGGCTGCCGGTGCTGTTTGTCTGTGAAAACAACGGCTATGCCATGGGCACGGCGCTGGGGCGCAGCGAGTCCGAGACCGACATCAGCGCCAAGGCGGCGGCCTATGGGGTGGCGGCCGAGGTGGTGGACGGGATGGATGTGGTGGCGGTCGAGACCGCGGCGCGGCGGGCGCTGACAGCGATCCGCGAGAGCGGCAAGCCGGTGTTTCTGGAATGCCGCACCTACCGGTTCCGGGCGCATTCGATGTTCGACGCCCAGCTTTACCGCGACAAGGCGGAGGTGGAGGACTGGCGCAAGCGCGGCCCGATCGTGCGCTTCCGCAGCTGGCTGCTGGAGGCCGGGCTGATCCACGCGGAGGAGGTGGACGGGATCGAGGCGGAGATCACGGCGGAGATTGCCGAGGCGGTGCAGTTTGCCGAGGACGGATCGTGGGAGCCGGTGGAAGACCTGACGCGCCATGTCCTGGGGCCGCAGCCCGGCCCGGTTGCGTCGGCGGCGCCCGGCGGCGAAACCAGCGTGGTGAGCTACCGGGACGCGGTGCGCGCTGCGCTGCGCGATGCGATGACGCGCGACGACCGGGTGTTCCTGATGGGCGAGGACGTGGGCGCCTATGGCGGCTGCTATGCGGTGTCGATGGGGCTGATGGAGGAATTCGGCGAAGCCCGGATCCGCGACACGCCGCTGTCGGAGTCGGGTTTCACTGGCGCCGGCATCGGCGCGGCGATGGCGGGGATGCGCCCGGTGGTGGAGCTGATGACGGTGAATTTCTCGCTGCTGGCCTTGGATCAGATCCTGAACACCGCCGCCACCGTGCGGCACATGTCCGGCGGCCAGTTCGGGGTGCCGCTGGTGATCCGCATGGCCACCGGCGCGGGCAAGCAGCTGGCGGCGCAGCACTCGCACAGCCTGGAAGGGTGGTACGCGCATATCCCGGGGCTGAAAGTGCTGGCGCCCGCCACGGTGGAGGACGCGCGGGGGATGCTGTGGACGGCGCTGTGCGATCCCGATCCGGTGCTGATCTTTGAAAACGTGATGCTCTATAACCGCGAGGCGGCGCTGAACAGCACGGCGGGGCCGGTGGATATCGCGCAGGCGGCAGTGCGCCGCGACGGCAGCGATGTCAGCCTGATCACCTATGGCGGGTCGCTGTTCAAGACGCTGGAGGCGGCGGAGGCTCTGCAGGGCGCGGGTATCTCGGCGGAGGTTCTGGACCTGCGCAGCCTGCGGCCGCTGGATGATGCCGCGATCCTAGCCTCGGTGGCAAAGACCCGCCGCGCGGTCATCGTGGACGAGGGCTGGCGCTCCGGCTCGCTGGCGGCGGAGATTTCGGCGCGGATCATGGAGCAGGGGTTCTGGACGCTGGACGCGCCGGTCGGGCGGGTTTGCTCGGCGGAGGTGCCGATCCCCTATCCCAAGCATCTGGAAGACGCGGCGATCCCGCAGGTGGCGGCCATCGCGGCGGCGGTGCGGGCGATGATGGGAGCGGCGTAGGATGGGTCTGTTCACAATGCCCTCGCTTGGCTCCGACATGGAGAGCGGCACGCTGGCGGAATGGCTGGTGGCACCGGGCGATACGGTGGCGCGCGGCGATGCGGTTGCGGTGGTCGAAACCCAGAAGGGCGCGATTGAAATCGAGTGTTTCGAGGCCGGCACGGTGCAGGAGCTGAAGGCGCAGCCCGGCCAGGTGCTGCCGGTGGGGGCGCCGATGGCGGTCATTCTGGCGGCAGGCGAGGCGGTGCCGGAACCGGAAGCCGCAGCCGCGCCGCCGCCTGCTGCGCCTGCCGCCCCCGCGCCTGCCCCGGCTGCTGCGCCGCCTGCCGTGGAGAGGGCAGGGGTGGGGGCCGTCAGGGCGTCTCCGGCGGCGCGGCTGCGGGCGGCGGAGCTGGGGGTGGATTTGGGCGGCCTCAGGGGCAGCGGCCCGGGCGGCGCCATCGTGCTGGCGGATGTGGAAGCGGGCGGCGGGGGCGGCACTGGCGAACCGGTCTCCCGCCTCGATGAGATGCGCAAGGCGATTGCCGCGGCGATGACCCGCGCCAAGCAGACGATCCCGCATTTCTATCTGTCCCAGACCATGGACGTGCAGGACGCCATCGACCTGCTGGCGGTGCGCAACTCGGAGGCGCTGCCGGAGGAACGCATCCTGCTGGGCGCGGTGCTGCTGCGGGCGGCGGCGCTGGCGGCGCAGAAGGCGGAGACCCTGAACGGGCATTACACCGATGGCGCTTTTCAGCCCGCCGCGCAGGTCAATCCCGGTCTTGCGGTGGCGCTGCGCGGCGGCGGGCTGGTGGCGCCGGCGCTGGAGGATGCGCCGTCGATGCCGCTGCGCGAGACCATGGCGGCGATGCGCGACCTCGTCTCGCGCGCGCGGGCGGGGCGGCTGACTGGATCCGAGATGACCCGCGGCACCCTGACCGTGTCCAGCCTGGGCGGCACCGGCGGCGAGGTGATGGCGGGGGTGATCTTTCCGCCGCAGGTGGCGCTGATCGGGATCGGCGCGCCGCAGCTGCGGCCCTGGGTGGCCGGCGGCCGGATCGTGCCGCGCACGGTCGTGACCGTGACCGTGGCCGCCGATCACCGGGTCAGCGGCGGGCGGCAGGCGGCCCGGTTCCTGAGCGAATTCGAAACACTGGTTTCCCAGCCGGAGGCGTTATGACCCAGACCGATATGCGTGCCGTTTTCCTTGAAGAGCTGACCCGGGTGGCCCCGGACATTGACCCCGCAGGGGTGTCGGACGGGGATCATCTGCAGGATGATCTGGAGCTGGATTCGATGGATATTTTGAATCTGGTGGCTGCCCTGCACCAGCGGCTTGGCATCGAAATCCCGGAGGCGGATTACCCGCGGATTGCCACCGCGGGGGCCGCCGCCGCTTACCTGTCTGCCGCGGCGGCTGCGGATTAGGCGGTTGCGGCGGCGCTGAGCGGTTTTCCGCCCGGATGGGGCCCGCTGCGGCCTGTCAGGGCGGGCGTTTGATCTTAATTAAAGCGGCCCCGGCGGGCAGGTGGCACAATGGCAGCAAGGTGAAATCCGCTGCGAGGAGATGAACAGATGCCAGAAAAACCGACATACCAAAATGCGGGTGTTTTTGCGGAGGCGCTGAAGCCGTGGCAAAGCGCGATGCAGTTCAACCCGATGTACAAGCCGCAGGTGGAGCAATTCTGGAACGTTCAGGAGAAGTTCCTGGATGAAGCTGAGGTCTTTGCGCGCCATTGGTTCGAGCGCCGGCACGAGGCGGCGCGGACGGCGCTGGACGCGGCCCGGACCATTGCCTCGGACAACCCCGGCGCGCCGGTTTCAATGGCCGAGGCCTTTGCGGAATGGCAGCGCCACTCGGCAGAGCGCATCGCCGAGGACAGCCAGGAATGGTTCGGCATGATGTCCCGCTGCGCCCGCTACATGAGCGATACCGAAGCGGATGCGGTGGAAGAGACCATCGGCGAAGCAGTGAAGATGACCAAGAAGGCCACCAAGACCGCGCAGTCCGACCCGGTCTGAGCTTGTCTGAGCCTGTCTGAACCTGTCTGAACCGGACAGCGCCCCGCCGCCATGCGGGGCGCTTTGTTCGTTCAGCCGATGCGGTAGAGCGCGGCAATTGAGCTGAAGTAGACCGCCAGCACCAGCCAGGAATCCAGGCCCGCGCCCAGGATCCTGGGGGTGCGGCGGATCAGCAGCCCCGCGACATAGATCGCCGTCACCAGTATGCCGGTGGCAATGCTGAGCTGGGCGCCTGTGGTGGCATGGTCCAGGATCGGGCCGCCGCGGAAGGCGATGTCGGCCGGCAGCAGCAGGGCCAGCATGATCAGGTTGCTGCCGAAGATGTTGGAAATCGCCATCGTGTAGGCGCCGATGCGGGCCGCCGCCAGCGTCGTGCTGAGCTCCGGCAGCGACGTTGCCGCCGCCAGCAGGGTCACCCCGACAAAAGACGCGCCGAGCTGTGTCCGCTCTGCCAGCAGATCGGCGCTGAGCGCCAGCGCCGCGCCGGCCGCCAGGATCAGCAGGCTGCAGACCGCAGAGCGCAGCAGCAGCACACGGTTGCTGGCGGCGTCCTTTGCGCGCAGATGGGCGCGCAGGGTCTTGTGGCGTTCCTGCTCGCCGGGGAGGTCGACCGGCGCCCAGGTGGTTTTGCGGTCAAAGACCCGCAGCAGGTAAATCACCAGCGGAAAACCGGCCGCCAGCAGGATGGCGCCCAGCCCGATCCCCGGACCGAGGTCGAGGTCGCCCAGAAAGGTGACGCACAGCAGGACGCTGAGCAATGCGATCAGCAGCACCGCCAGCAGCGCATGATTGGGTTTGCGGGGCCAGGAGGTCAGCGCGTAGCGCACCGCAAAGATATCGGCGGCCGCCAGGATGGCGGTCTGGATGGTGATGCCGCCGAACATGTTGCCCAGCACCAGCTGGGCATTGCCCACCTGCGCCGCGGTGACGGTGGTGACGATCTCCGGCAGTTCGGTAACGGTGGCGAGGAACAGCAGGCCGACGAATTCCTTGGCCAGCCCGTAGCGCTCCGCCAGTTCATCCCCGGCCATCGCCAGCCGGGTGCCCGCAAGCCACACCACCAGCGCCGCAGCGGCAAACACTGCGGCAAGTCCGTAGACGGGCAGGGCATCCGGGCCGGGCACGGGAGCCGCGGTCAGCCGGACATCAGCACCGGAATCCGGGCCTCCCGCAGCACGTGTTCGGAGGCGTCTCCGAAGATCAGCCGGTGCAGCCTGGAGTGGCCGTAGCCGCCCATGATCACCAGATCGCATTGCTGGCTGGCGGCCTCCATCAGGATGCGGATGCCGGGCGGATGCTCGGTGTCCTGGATCTGGCGGACCTCCGCCGTGACGCCGTGGCGGGACAGCAGGCGGGCGATTTCATGGCCTTCGGTGGCGAACTCGGCAGAGCGGTGATGCGGCTCCTGGATGGTGACGACCTCAGCAAAGGCGGCGCGCTGCAGGAAGGGCAGGCCGTCGTGCAGGGCGCGGGCCGACTCGCGGCTGCCGTTCCAGGCGGTCAGGATGCGGGTGCCGACCGGCTTGCTGTCCCAGTCGTCCGGCAGCAGCAGCACCGGGCGGCCGCTGTTCACCACCAGATCCTTTTGAAACCCGGCCTGATCGAAGCGTTCCTGCTGCCGGTCGGGCAGCAGCGCCACGATCAGATCGCAGCGGGTGGCCGAGTCCAGCAGCTCGTCCGCGGCGTCCGGCGAGCGGGCCGCGCGCGAGCGCCATTCGGCGGTGCAGCCGGCCTGGTCCGCCGCGGCCTGGAACAAGTTCTCGATCTTCCGGTCCTCTTCGGCGACCCGCCGGTTGAAGTCGCCCAGCACGATTTCATCGGAGGCGATTGCGATGCCGGAGTAGGGCACCAGCGCCTCGCGCGTGTGCAGGCCGGTCAGATGGGCGTCGAACTGCCGCGCCAGACCGCAGGCCGCCGGCAGCAGGTGCGCGGCGGCGAACTCCGATGTCAGGCAGGCAAGAATGGTCTTGTAACTCATGGCTTGGGGGTTCCTTCCCGGATGCGGATGCCTGCAGCGCTGGCGGCGCCGCGAGGCCTGCCTATGAGATATAGCAGATCGCCCCTGAGTCAGGCGTTGATGCCGGTCAACCGGTCACGGGGGGCGGCGCGCTTTAACGCTGGTTAATGCGCAGGGCGGCGGTCTGGCGGAGTGTTGTGGATACAGCGACTCATCAATTTTCGAAGGAACCCGGATGATGACCGACAAACAGGACCCGAAACACACTGAACCCGCGGCCAGCCAGGACACCGGGGTTGCCGAGCGCACCTGGGGGCCGCTTTGGAACATCCGGGACGAGATCGACGATCTGCTGGAGGATCTGAACGCCGGCAGCTTCTTTGCGCCGCTGCGCCGCCGCAGAAAGGGGCAGGGGCGCCGGATCAGCGGGGCGCTGCCTGAGTTCACCTGGAAAGTGCCGGTGCTGGATGTGATCGACAAGGAGGACGAGCTGAAGCTGAGCGCCGAGCTGCCCGGCCTGACCGAAGACGATATCGACCTGCGGGTGAGCGACAGCATGCTGACCCTGCGCGGCGAAAAGAAGGAAGACCGCGAGGAGGGCGACAAGGACGGCGACTTTTACCTGAGCGAGCGGCGGTTCGGCGCGTTCGAGCGCAGCATCCGGATTCCGGAGGGCATCGACCGCAGCAAGATCGACGCCACCTTCAAGAACGGGGTTCTGACCGTGCGCCTGCCGAAGACGCCCGAAGCCCGCACCCCGGCGCAGAAGATTGATGTGAAACCGGCCTCCTGACGGGTCCGGCGCAGGTGACGGGCAGGCCGCCGGCGGCAGGGAAAGGAGAGGCCCATGCTTGTAGAAGAGATCATGTCGGTCCCCGCACGGTTTGCCCGCCGCGGGGACAGCGTGGCCAGCGCCGCGGAGCAGATGCGCAGCCTTGGAATCGGCGTGCTGCCGGTTGTTGAAAACGACGAGATTGTCGGCGTCGTCACCGACCGGGACCTTGCCCTGGTGCTGGCCGGACGGGACAGCGCGCTGAACGGGCTGACGCTTGCCGCGGTGATGAAGGCCGGGGTGATCTGCTGCCGGGCGGAGGACAGCATCGAAGCCGCGGCGGCGCTTATGGGGGACCACCAGGTGCGCCGCCTGCCGGTGCTGGATGACAGCGGGCGGCTGGCCGGCCTTTTGTCGGTGACGGACATTGCCGTCCATGCCTCGGAGCAGCTGGCCGGTGAGGCCCTGGGAGAGATTGCCGAGTACCGCTAGTCCGGCGGCTACTCAGGCAGCGGCGTGATTTCGGCCGCCAGGCGCTCCGGCTCCACCCCGGCGATCTCCGACAGGGTGGCAAGGTTGGTGATCCGGATATCCATGTGATCGGCGGTTTCGACCAGCCCGTTCCTGACAAAGCGGCGCAGGGTGCGGCAGACGTGGACGGCGGTCAGGCCGGTGAAATCGCCGATATGCCGCTGTGTCAGCGGCAGGTGGAAGGCGCAGTTGTCCGACAGGCCCAGCGGTCTTAGCCGCATGCACAGCTCAATCAGCGCATAGGCGATGCGGCTTTCGGCGCTGCCGCGCCCCAGCCGCAGCATCCGTTCCGACAGCCGCGCCCGCTCGGCGGCCTGAACCTGTTCGTTTGCCCGCGCCAGACGGGGGGACTCGGCCAGCATCCGGTGCCAGACCGCCAGCGGAATGACGGAGACCAGCGCCCCGGTGACCGCCTCGATGTTGAGCCCGGCCGTCTTGCCGTCCGCCGATGTCGGATCCGCGATATCGCCCGGCAGCATGAAATCGATCAGCTGCACTTCACCGTTCAGAGAGGATTTCGAGGTCGCCAGCCAGCCCTCGATCACCACGATGACCTTGCAGTTGTGCTCGCCGTCGTGCAGCAGGATCTTGTTGGCCGGCACCCGCTGCACGTTTCTGCGGAAGCTGTTCAGCGCGGTGTCATCGCTGCCGAAGTCCATCGCGCCAACCCGGAGGCTGGTCACGTTGGTGTATTGTATCGGAATTGCGCCTTGCCGTGTCACTGAAACTTTCCCCGCAAGAAATGGCAGTAGGGATCCTGATCCGCATACCGTACCGCACATTGACCGGCGGTAGAGTGGCATGGCCCCGCGGTGCAAGCGACACGATACTGGCGCGAAGCGATTCTGTCGACCGGACGCGGCGGTGCGCCGCAGGGGCGCCGGGGGCGGGGGCGGTGCCAGACCTGTTCCCGGGGCGGTGCCGGGCGGCTTCAGCGGGGGTCCGAAAGCGGCCGCATCTGCAGCCGGAAATCCTCTGTTGCCTGGAACGCCATGCCGTTGGGCACCTCCTCCCAGGGCTCGTCAAAGGTGACGGGTTCGGAGGCGACCTCAGCTGACCGGTAATCCGTATTATGGTGATGTTTGACGTGGGTCTCGCCGCAGACGGTGCAGATGTGCAGGTGGTCGCGGCGCAGGTGATACAGCGAGCGGTTGAGCCGCGCGCCCGCCAGCTGCTGCCCGTCGGTCAGGACGATGTTGAGGCCGGGCGGCCGGGAGGGATCAATCTCCGCGCACCAGGCGGCAATCCGGTTGAGCGCCTGCCGCACGGTGTCCAGCAGCCCCTTTTCGGGGTGCCGCAGGATCAGGCTGAGCAGGTAGCGGAACACATGCTCGCTGTCGGTCTGGCCGTGGATCGAGGACCGGTGCAAGGGGTCCATCGCGTCCAGCAGGCGGAACCGGATCTGGCCGAAGTTCGGAATGGTGCCGTTGTGCGCGAAGATCCAGCGCCCGTGGTGGAAGGGGTGGGTGTTCTCCAGACTGGTGGCGCCGACCGTTGCGCGGCGGACATGGGCCACCGCGGTGCGGCCATAGATCCGCGCTGCGGCCTTGGCGAAATGCTCGCCGTGATAGGCTGCCCAGACCTGTTTTTCGATGACCGGAACGCCGTCGGGATAATCGGCCACCCCCCAGCCGTGGCCGTGCATCATGCCTTCCATGTCGCCCTTGCTTTGCGCCATCAGGGCGTTCTGGGCCTTGACCAGACCGCATTCGACGCGGGTCGGCTCATTCGCGTGCATGGCATAAAGGCGGCACATATTTTTACCGGTCAGCTCGGTCCAGGGGATAGTGTGATAGTATGCCCTGCAGGTGCAGCCGTAAAGAAGGGGGGCAGCCTTGGACCCGAGCCGGACCGGGGATAAGCGGGGCAGAGCCGTGGATGCAATTGCCGGCAGGCTGGCCCGGGACGAGCCCGCGCTGCGGTCCTCGCGCGATCTGTGGCCGGGCGTGCGGCAGGGCACCGGCAGCGGCGCTTCGCTGTTTATCGGCGATATGGTTGGCATTGCCCTGTTCACGCCGGCCATGGCCGGAACCCGGGATTACCGGATGGCGCTGCTTGCCAAACCCGGCGATGCGGTTGTGGTGCGGCAGCGCAGCCCCGGCTTTGAGGCCTATCTGGCGGAGTATCTCGGCATCCGCCAGGTCCGCTTTCTGGAGGCGCAGGGCGCGGACCCGGCGCCGGTGGCCAAACAGTGCCGCACCAGCGCGGCGCTGTTTGGCCCGCTGCTGGAGCTGTTGCGGGCGGCCGGGTCGCTGACCCTGCACGGCTATCTGGTGACCGGGCACCTGTGGCAGCTGGCCCAGGCGCTGGCCGCCGCCGCCGGTTTGCCGGTCTATGTCGCAGGCCCCTCGCCGCGGATGTCGCGCCGGGTCAATGACAAGCTGTGGTTCTGGGAGGTGGCGCGGGAGATCGCCGGGCCGGATTCGGTGCCGCCCACCGCCTTTGCCTTTGGCCCGGCGGCGGCGGCGGGGCAGATCGCCCGGCTGGCGCGGGTGTCCGGGCAGGTCGTGGTCAAGGTGCCGGACAGCGCCGGTGCGGCCGGCAACATCCGGTTCGGCGCCGCGCAGCTGGAGGGCCTTGGCCCGGCGGCGCTGCGCGCCCTGCTGGAGCAGCGGCTGCGGGCGGCCGGCTGGGAGGGCCGCTACCCGGTGCTGGTGGGGGTGTGGGAAAGCGGCGTGGAAAAGAGCCCGTCGGTGCAGATGTGGCTGCCGCAGGCTGCCGGCGGGCCGCCGGAAATCCTCGGTCTGTTCGAGCAGCGGGTGCAGGGGCGCGAGGGCAGGTTCGCGGGCGCGCGCTATGCCAGCCTTTCGCGGGACACCGAAGACACGCTGACGGCGGACGCCCTGCGCCTGGGCGCTTTGTTTCAGCAGGCCGGGTATTTCGGGCCGTGCTCCCTGGATGCGGTGCTGCGGACGGATCCGTCAGGGGCGGAGCAGATCCACTGGATCGAATGCAACGGGCGCTGGAGCGGCGTGTCGATCCCGCTCGCCGCCGCCACCGGGCTGCTGGGGCAGCGTCCGGGCGGGATTGTCATCGTGCAGGAATACCTTGCGGACCAGGCCCCGCATGACACCGCCTGGCAGTGCAGCCGACTCGGCGATCTGCTGTTGCGGCGCGGCCAGTCGCGCGAAGGGGTGATCCTGGTGTCGCCGCCGCGGCCGCAGCGGGCCTCGCTCAACGCGGCGGCGGTTGCGGGCAGCCAGGCGCGGGCAGAGGCGCTGATGGACGCGGTGTTCGAGCGGATCAGCCCGGCCGGCTGAGCAGGGCCGCTGCGGGCGGCATTGATGCCCATTAATGCGGCCCGCGCCGAAATGGCCGATCCTGACCCCGCACATATCAGCGGGAGGGAAGAGGATGTCGACCACGGGTATCAAGACGCTGGATCATGCGCCGCAGGTTTTTGCCGAATGGCTGAACCAGCTGTGCGAGGATCTGGAATGGCCTGACAAGTCCAGGGCCTATCTGCTGCTGCACGAGACTTTGCATGCGATCCGCGATTTCCTGTCGGTTGACGAAGCCGCCGACCTGGCGGCGCAGCTGCCTGTTCTGGTGCGCGGCGTGTTCTACGCCGGCTGGGACCCGTCCAAGACGCCGGCCAAGCCCCGCAGCAAGAAGGACCTGCTGGCCCGCATCGAGGCGCGCTTTGACAAGGATCCGCTGGACGACCCCGAACGCGCGGTGGCGGCGGTGTTCGACCTGCTGCGCCGCCACGTCTCGAAAGGGGAGTTCGACCAGGTCAAGAACGCGATGCGCAAGCCGATCCGGGACCTTTGGGACTAGGCAGTGGCGCGCGGGCGCCCTGCCACGGCGGCGGGCTACTGGGTGACCACCACGGTGCAGGCCGCGTGGTGCAGGACCTTCTGGGAGACGCTGCCCAGCAGGATCTCGCGCACCAGGCCCAGCCCGCGCCGGCCGATGACGATCATCGCGGCGTTTTCGGTGTCGGCGGTTTTCAGAATGGCGTCCGCGTAATCGCCGGCGCAGAGGTGCGTGACCACATCCTGCGCGCCCGCATCCCTCGCGCGGTGCTCTGCCCAGTCGAGGATCGTCTCGCCAACCGCCAGAATCGCATTTGCCTTCTCATGCTCCTCTGCCGCGCTGGCAAACAGCCCCAGAAAGTTGGCGGGCTGGCCGCGGGGCGTCAGGTTCTGAGCCGCAGCCACATGCGTGTACAGCTGCTCCGTCTCGGCGAGCTGCATCATCTCTGCGGGCGGGCGCCCGTGCAGGTAGACGTGCACGATGCTGAGGCCGTGGCCGAGCTTGTCCGACAGCCTGGCGGCAAAGTCCACCGCGCGGTTTCCGGCGTGTGATCCGTCCGTGGCAGCAAGAATTCTGTCAGTCATGGCCAGCCCCCTGTTCTCCAAGCGATTCCCGGAAAATGTAATCCGGCACCGGGCGGGCCGCATTGCCTCGCGTCAACCCCGCAGGCAGTTCCAGAGCGCGGCAGCGGCCCGCCGCGCAGGACATGACAGCGCAGCCCGCCAAGGCCCGTTGCCTTCCTTGCCATGTTCACTAAAGTGCCATGCTTCACCACAGCGCGCCGGGTGCCCGGCCTGACCTGACGTTCCCGAGGAGAGCACAAGATGACCCCGCTGGCGCGATATCTGCCTATTCTGGACTGGGGCCGCTCCTATACCGGCGCCCAGATGTCCAGCGACCTGATCGCGGCGGTGATCGTCACGATCATGCTGATACCGCAATCGCTGGCCTATGCGCTGCTGGCCGGGCTGCCGCCGGAGGCGGGGATCTATGCCTCAATCGTTCCGATCCTGCTCTATGCGGTGTTCGGAACCTCGCGGGTTCTGGCGGTGGGGCCGGTGGCGGTGGTGTCGCTGATGACGGCCGTGGCGGTCGGGCAAGTGGCGGAGCAGGGCACCATGGGATATGCGCTGGCGGCCCTGTCGCTGGCCCTGCTGTCGGGGGTGATGCTGCTTGCGATGGGCCTGCTGCGGTTGGGGTTTCTGGCAAATTTCCTCAGCCATCCGGTGATCGCGGGGTTCATCACCGCCTCGGGCGTTCTGATTGCGGCCAGCCAGCTGAAGCACATTCTGGGGGTGCCCGCGCAGGGCCACACGCTGCTGGAAATGGCCGCCTCGCTTGCCGCCCATGCCGCTGAGACCAGCCTGCTGACCCTGGCGATCGGCGCCGGGGCGGTTGCTTTTCTGTTCTGGGTGCGCAAGGGGCTGAAGCCGCTGCTGCTGCGGCTTGGCCTGCCGCCGGGGCTGGCAGATTTCGCCGTCAAGGCGGGACCGGTTGGCGCCGTGGTTGCCACCACGGTGCTGGTCCAGGCCTATGGCTTGCACACCCAAGGGGTCGCCATTGTCGGCGCGGTGCCGCAAAGCCTGCCGCCGCTGACGCTGCCCTCGTTCTCGCTGGAGCTGCTGAACACGCTGCTGGTGCCGGCGCTGCTGATTTCGGTGATCGGGTTTGTCGAATCCGTCTCGGTGGCGCAGACGCTGGCCGCCCGCAAGCGCCAGCGCATCGATCCAGATCAGGAGCTGATCGGCCTGGGGGCTGCGAACCTTGGCGCTGCGTTCACCGGCGGCTTTCCGGTGACTGGCGGCTTTGCCCGGTCGGTGGTGAATTACGACGCCGGGGCCGAAACCCCGGCGGCCGGCGCCTTCACCGCCGCCGGTCTGGCCATTGCCGCCCTGTTCCTGACCCCGCTGGTCTATTTTCTGCCCAAGGCGACGCTGGCCGCCACGATCATCGTCGCAGTGCTGAGCCTGGTTGATTTCTCGATCCTGAAACGGACGTGGGTCTATTCCAAGGCGGATTTCCTGGCGGTGGCGGCAACGCTGCTGATGACCCTGGGCCTGGGCGTCGAGGCCGGGGTGTCCGCCGGGGTGATCATGTCGCTGCTGCTGCATCTCTACAAGACCTCGCGCCCGCATGTGGCAGAGGTCGGCCGGGTGCCCGGCACTGAGCATTTCCGCAATATCCGCCGCCACAAGGTGGAGACCAGCCCCGGCCTTCTGAGCCTGCGGATCGACGAGAGCCTGTATTTCGTGAACGCGCGGTTTCTGGAGAACCTGGTGCTTGACCGGCTGGCCCGCGACAAGGATCTGCGCAACGTGGTGCTGATGTGCTCGGCGGTCAATGAAATCGACTATTCCGCGCTGGAGAACCTGGAGGCGATCAATCAGCGGCTGAAGGAGCAGGGGATCGGCCTGCACCTGTCCGAGGTCAAGGGCCCGGTGATGGACCGGCTGCAGAAGACGCATTTCCTGGAGGAGCTGAACGGGCGGGTCTACCTGTCGCAATTCCACGCCTGGCAGGAGCTTTCCGGGGCAGCCTGATAAAGCCCTTCGAGGCATCCGGTAAACCGCGCGCCGGGATCACGCCGGGTTGCCGATGCGGATCGATTCCAGATGCTCGGGCACCCGGACACGGCGGTGCAGCTCATGCGAGATGCGCCGCCGGAGCGTGTCGGCGGCCTCGGTTTCGCCGTGCGTGAGATAGGTCATGGCCGGCGCCGGGCCTGCCGCCATCCAGCGCAGCAGCTCATCGGCGTCGGCATGGCCCGAGAATGTCTCAAGCTGGGCGACGCGGGCGCGGATCACGTGGTCCGTGCCGAAGATCCGCAGCCGCCGCTCTCCCGCCGCCAGCGAGGCGCCGCGGGTGCCGCCCGCCTGATAGCCCGACAGCACGATCATGGTGCGCAGGCTGCCGCCGAAGTTCACCACGTGGTGCAGGATGCGGCCGCCGGTGATCATGCCGCTGGCCGACAGGATGACCATCGGCCCCTCCAGCGTGTTCAGCTCCCTGGACTCGGCCACCGAATTGGTCCGGGCCGGAAGCTGGAAGACGGCGGCGCAGTCCTGCCGGGGGATGCGGTGCTCGGCGCAGTGGCGGAGATAGATATCGGTGGCGTCCGACGCCATCGGGCTGTCGAGGAACACCGGAACCCGCGGGATGCGGCCAGAGGCCATCAGGCGCGACAGGTGATAGGTGATGCCCTGGGCGCGCCCGACCGCAAAGGCGGGGATCAGCACGATGCCCTTCTGCTTCAGGAACGGGGCCAGGATGCCCGCCAGCTCATCCTCGGGCGAAATGTCGGGGTGCAGGCGGTCGCCGTAGGTCGACTCGCAGACCAGCACATCGGCGCCGGGGAAGGGCTCCGGCGGCGGCATCAGCGGGTCGCGGTCCTGGCCCAGATCGCCGCTGAAATGCACCGTCCTGCCGCCGATGCTGACCCGGATCTGTGCCGCGCCCAGCAGGTGGCCCGCGCGGATGAACTCCGCCTTCAGGCCGCCGCCAAGGTCCAGCGGCACCCCGAAGGGATGCGTCTTGAACCGCCGCAGGGCGGCGCGGGCGTCCTGTTCGGTGTAGAGCGGATTGGGCCGCTTGTGCCGGGAATAGCCCTTGCGCCGGGCGTGCTGGGCTTCTTCTTCCTGCAGGCGGCCGCTGTCCGGCAGCAGCAGCCCGCACAGGTCGCGGGTGGGCGGCGTGCAATAGACCGGCGCCCGGCAGCCCGACCGGATCAGCGCCGGCAGATAGCCGGAATGGTCCAGATGGGCATGGGTCAGCAGGATGGCGGTGATCGAACCGGGGCGCAACGGGAACGGCTTGCGGTTGCGCCGCCTCAGCTGCTTGTAGCCCTGGTACAGGCCGCAATCGACCAGCACCCGGTGCTGTCCGGCCTCGATCAGGTAGCGCGAGCCGGTGACCGTTCCGGCGGCCCCGAGGAAACGCAGCCTGGCACTGTCTGGCGGCGGCATGGCGGCCTCCCCTCTTGCGGTGGCCTACCTGGAAAACAGGACCGGCAGTTTCGCATGCGCCAGCAGCTCGCGGGTGGCGGCGCCGATCACGAAATCATAGGCCCAGGAATGCCCGAAGGCGCCGGCCGCCAGCATGTCGGCGCCGCATTCCACCGCCACCTTCAGCAGCATGGTCCCGGTGTCCTGCGCCGTCCGTTCGCGGTTGATCAGCGTCACCGGGTGGCCGTGCCGGTCAAGGGCGGCCGCCATGTCCTCGCGGCAGGTCAGCCCGTCGCCGCCGTCGCCGACGTGGAGGATCGACAGGGTGGCGCCCGGCTGTGCCAGGACGCGCGCGTCATGGGCGGCGCGGACGGCTTCGCGGGTGTTGCTCCAGCCGATCAGGATATGCGCGCCGACGGGAGCCGGGTCCCAGCCCTCGGGCAGGATCAGCACCGGGCGGCCCGAGCGGCGGATCAGCTGTTCCTGCAGCTGGCGCTGGCTGTACCTGGCGCCCTCTGGCGGGCATTGCGCCGCGATCACCAGATCCGCGGCGGCCACGTTGTTCAGCAGGAACTCCTCGGCGCTTTGGCTGCCCAGCGGCTGCAGCCTCAGATCATAGGGAAAATCGCGCCCCGCCGCAGCCGCCTCAAAGGTTTTGGCGGCAGCCTCCGCCTCCTCCTGCTGCCATTCGGGCACATAGGCCGCGCCATAGCTGACCAGGCCGCCCTCGGTACCGGCAAAGGGCACCTGCGCTTCGATCGGCATCACGCCGGTCAGATGGGCGCCGCTGCGGCTGGCCATATCCGCGGCAAAGGGCATCAGCCGTTGCGCATCCTCAGCCGAAAACAGCGCAACCGCCAGGGACTTGATCGTCATCGCAAAACTCCTTGCTGTGATGGGTGTCTCACCGGCGCGGAAAGTTCGGCCGGTCGGTGTTGTAATGCGCGGCGAGGTAATCGAGGATGACCTCGCGCTCGGCAGGCTCCAGCTCGGCCATGCCCTGCTCCTCGACCATCCAGTCCAGCAGCTCTGCCCAGCCCTCGCGGGTCTTGCCCTGCTGGGCAACGATCATCTCGGAATGGCAGGCGGTGCAGGCGTAAAAGGTTTCCTCTGCCCCCTCCGCCGCGACCAGCTGGCCGAACTCCGCCTCCTCCGCAGCGCCGGGCACCGCCGCAAGCGCGCAGCCGGCGGCGGCCAGCCACAGGCGTGCCGGGCACGCGGGGCGGGCCGCGCTGCGGGATGCGCTCTGCCGCGGCATCAGCTGACCCGCAGCCCGACGCGGTGCATCCGGTTGTTCAGATACCCCTTGGGATTCCAGTCGATGGCGAACCGCTGCATCTCGCCTTCGCTGTCGGTGGCGCGGGCCCAGATCTCGTAATAGCCGGCCACCGGGAAGCGCACCGTTGCGCGCCAGTTCTGCCAGGCGCCATCGTTGGCGGGCGGGTCAAGCTCCGCCGCCTGCCAGCTGGCCCCGAAGTCATGGGAGATATCCAGCCGTTCCACCGTGCGGTCGCCGGACCAGGCATGGCCGCGCACCTCGGTTTCCATGCCGGACGCGGCGCCATTGGCGGGGAAGGTGATCAGCGATTTCACCGGCATCCGCTCGATGATGCGGAAATCCTCCTTGGGCACGTCGTCGCCCGGCGCCACCGGATAGGCGGGCACGCGGTAGGAGGTGCCGGTCATCTTCGGCCCGTCATGCACCTGGTCGCGCAGCTCGATCCGGGTCAGCCATTTCTGCGAGCAGGAGCCGGGCCAGCCCGGCACCACCAGCCGCAGCGGCGCGCCGTTCATCGGGTGCAGATCGGCGCCGTTCATCTGAAAGGCGATCAGCACGCTGTCCGTCAGCGCCTTGGCAATCGGCAGCCCGCGCGAGATCGGCAGCTTGTCCGGATCGCCCGACAGATGGGTGTCGGCACCGTAATGCGCGGTATAGACCACGTTGTCCTGAACCCCCGCCGCCTGCAGCACGTCGCGCAGCCGCACCCCGGTCCACTCCGAGCAGGCCACCGCGCCATAGGTCCACTGGTTGCCGCTGGCGGGCGGATCGAAGAAGGCCCGCCCGTTGCCGCCGCATTCCAGCGCCAGCGCCAGGGTGACCACCTCGAACCGGTCCCTGAGATCGGCTATGGACAGCTCCAGCGGGCTGTCGGCAAAGCCGTCGACCGTCAGCGCCCAGCCCTCTGCGCTGGTGTCATCGGGGGGCAGCCCGTTGTTGCGGATAAAGTGCCGCGCCGTCGGGGTGACCGGATCATCCAGCAGCTCGGGCGGGGTTTCGGCGTTCAGCGGCCGGTCGTTCAGCAGCGTCAGCCCCTCCTTGCCCGCCAGACCGTTTTCGCTGGCCATCGCGGCGGGAAAGAACCCGTGCGGCAGGTTCCGGTGAAACGGAACCGCCAGCCCGGCGGCGGCGCCGAGGCCGGCCAGCCCTGCGGTTTTCAGGAACCGGCGGCGGCCGGGGCCGGTCTCAGCCTCCGCCTTCGCAGCTGCGGGGGGGGCCTTGTCGTTGGTAGCCATGATGTCATTCCCTTTGCTTGCGGGCCCTGCGCGTGCCGGGCCCTGGCTTGCGGGACGGCCGTCCGGACCGGCGTCCGCTGGAAGCTGATGCAGCCATTTGACCACGCGCCCGCGGCCGCCGCATTGACGGCGGTTAAGGGGGGCAGCCGCGTGCCGGGCCGCATGTGAGGGGGGCTTGATCCAAAACAAGTCATCCCGCACGGGATCGGCCTAAGCTTGGCGGATGTTGTGAATGACCGGGCGCTTGGCCATGCAAAATAAGACAGGCGCGGTATTTGCCGCGGCAGCCGTGCTGCTGGCGGGCGCCGCAATGTATTTTTACGTCGCCGGGAACGGCGCGGAGCTGCCAGAGGGCCTGGTGCAGGGCAACGGGCGGATCGAGGCCGAACAGGTGGAGATCGCCCCCGCCAGGGCCGGCCGGGTGCAGCAGGTCATGGCGGCGGAGGGCAGCCTGGTTGCGGCGGGCGACGTGCTGGTGGTGATGGACACCGACGAGCTGGCGGCGGCGCATGACCGGGCCAGGGCCGAAGCTGCGCTGGCGCGCCAGACCAAGGCCGAGGCGGAGGCGCTGGTGGTGCAGCGCCAGAGCGAGCACCGCCGCGCCGAACATGAGCTGGAGCGCGCCACCGCGCTCTTGGCCGGGCACAACATCTCCGAAACCCTCTTTGAAGAACGCGACACCGCGCATCAGGTCGCCGAAGCGGTGCTGGGCGCGGCGCAAGCGCGGGTCGCCACCGCCGAGGCCGGTATTGCGGCGGCAGAGGCCGAGGTGCGCCGGATCGCGGCGCAGATCGAGGACAGCACCCTAGTTGCGCCGATGCCGGGCCGGGTGCTTTACCGGCTGGCGGAACCGGGCGAGGTGGTCGGCGCCGGCGGGCCGATCCTTACGCTCTTGAGCCTTGAGAACATCTATATGGAGGTGTTCTTGCCCGCCCGCGAGGCCGGGCTTCTGCCAATCGGCGCCGAGGCCCGCATCGTGCTGGACGCGCTGCCCGATTACGCCATTCCCGCAACCGTCACCTTTGTGTCGCCAGAGGCGCAGTTCACCCCCAAGCAGGTCGAAACCCTCAGCGAGCGCGAGCAGCTGGTGTTCCGCGTCCGCGTGCGCATCCCGCAGGATCTGGTGGCGGCGCGGATCGAGCATGTGAAGACCGGCCTGCGCGGTGTCGCGGTGATCCGGCTGGACCCGGACCAGCCCTGGCCCGAAGCGCTGGACCGGCGCATCCCGCCTGAGCTGTTCGAATGACCGCCGCGGCAGGCCCTCCCGGCATCCGCATCGCGGAGGTGTCCCACCGCTACCGCAAGCATACTGCCCTGGATGCGGTTTCGCTGGATCTGCCGCCGGGCCGGCTGGTGGGATTCATCGGCCCCGACGGGGTCGGCAAATCCACCCTTCTGGGCCTGATCACCGGCGCCAAGAAACTGCAGGCCGGGTCGATAGACGTGCTGGGCGGCCCGATTAGCGACACCGCCCACCGGCGCCGGGTCTGCTCCGCCATTGCCTTCATGCCGCAGGGGCTGGGCCGCAACCTCTATCCCGAACTCTCGGTGCGGGAGAACCTCGAATTCTTCTCGCGCCTGTTCGGGCAGGGGGCGGAAGAGCGCGAGATCCGCATTGCGGCGCTGCTCACCGCCACCGGGCTGGCGCCTTTCGCGGACCGGCTGATGGGCCGGCTGTCGGGCGGCATGAAGCAGAAGCTGGGCCTCTGCTGCGCCCTGATCCACGACCCCAAGCTGCTGGTGCTGGATGAGCCGACCACCGGGGTCGACCCTTTGTCGCGCCGCCAGTTCTGGGCGCTGGTGGGCGCCATCCGCGATCAAAGCCCCGGCCTCTCGGTGCTGGTCTCGACCGCCTACATGGAGGAGGCGCAGAGTTTCGACTGGATCGTCGCGATGGATGCCGGCCGCGTGCTGTTCCAGGGCCCGCCGGAGGCGCTGAGAGGCACCGCGCCCGACCTTGAAACCGCCTACCGGCAGCTGCGGGCGCAGGGGGAGCCGCAGGCCATCCAGGTCGCAGCCCCCGCGCACCGGGTCAGTCCCGAGCCGGTGATCACCGCCCGCGGGCTGACCCGGCGCTTTGGCGATTTCGTGGCGGTGGACAGCGTCGATTTCACCATCGGCCGGGGCGAGATCTTCGGCTTTCTGGGCTCCAACGGCTGCGGCAAGTCGACCACCATGAAGATGCTGACGGGCCTTTTGCCGATCAGCTCCGGCGCGGCGCAGCTGTTCGGCAAGCCGGTGGATGCCCGCAACCGAGCGCTGCGCCGCGAGATCGGCTATATGAGCCAGGCGTTTTCGCTGTACGGCGAATTGAGCGTGCAGCAGAACCTGCAGCTTCATGCCCGCATTTTCGCGATTGCGGACCGCGAGGCCAGGGTTGCGGAACTGATCCGGCGCTTCGGCCTTGCGGCGCACAGCACCACCCTGGCCGCCGCCCTGCCGCTGGGCATCAAGCAGCGTCTGTCGCTGGCGGTAGCGGTGATCCACCGGCCGCGGGTGCTGATCCTGGACGAGCCGACCTCCGGCGTCGATCCGGAGGCGCGCGACATGTTCTGGGGATTGCTGGTCGAGCTGTCGCGCAACGAGGGCGTGACGATCTTCGTCTCCACCCATTTCATGGGCGAGGCGGAACGCTGCGACCGGGTGTCCTTCATGCACGCAGGCAAGGTTCTGGCCGAAGGCACCCCGGAAGACCTGATGGCCGCCGAGGCCGCAGACAGCCTGGAGGAGGCGTTTATTTCCATCCTCAAGGCCGCGGACCCCCCTGCCCCGGTCGCCGCGCCGGACACCGCGGTGCAGACCGCCCGCGCACGCACCGGCGGCGGCCTCGGGCGCGCGCTGGCCTATGCCCGGCGCGAAACGGTCGAGGTGCTGCGCGACCATGTGCGCCTGGCCTTTGCCTTCCTCGGCTCGGTGATCCTGATGCTGGTGTTTTGCTTCGGCATTTCGCTGGACATCGACGAGCTGGACTATGCCGCGCTCGATTTGTCGCAAAGCCCCGAAAGCCGCGCCTATCTGGCGGAAATCTCCGGCTCCCGCTATTTCCGCCCCACCCCGCCGCTGGCCAGCGCCGCCGAAGGCCGCCGCCGCCTGGTCTCGGGCGAGGTGTCGCTGGTGGTTGAGCTGCCGCCCGATTTCGGGCGCAAGCTGCGCGCCGGTGAACCGGCGGAGGTGCTGGCCATTGTCGATGGCGCCATCCCTTTCAAGGGCGAAACGGTCGAGGGCTACGCCGCCGGCCTGCATCAGTCCTTCCTCAGTGCACAGGCCGCCGCCAGCGGCACCCGCCAGCCCGAACTCGCCCGGATAGAGCCGCGGTTCCGCTACAACCAGAGCTTCGAGAGCATCGCCGCCATGGCGCCTGCAATGCCCGCAATCCTGCTGATCATGCTGCCCGCGGTGCTGATGGCGGTCAGCGTCGCGCGCGAAAAGGAGCTGGGCTCGGTCACCAATTTCTACGTGACGCCCACCACCCGGCTGGAGTTCCTGATCGGCAAACAGATCCCCTATATCGTGATTGCTTATGTGAACTTCCTGCTGCTCGCGGCGATGACCATCGCGGTCTTCAAGGTGCCGCTCAAGGGCGACCCGCTGCCCTTGGCCCTTGGCGCGCTTCTTTATGTCTGGGCCGCCACCTCCTACGGGCTGCTGATCGCCACCATGACCTCCAGCCAGGTGGCGGCAA
>MRWG01000378.1_pt1 | contig 59835 bp, 48 predicted proteins | sample 1013341 | NCBI WGS metagenome assembly MRWG01 (sample SAMN06117577, study PRJNA244670) | biofilm metagenome | biome: Water; feature: Cathode Biofilm; material: Biofilm; isolation source: microbial consortium enriched at the cathode of a solar microbial fuel cell | place: USA: District of Columbia ...
TGGATGGGTCATCGACACGCACGCCTTCCAGCTCGACCTCAACACGGGCGACGTGATCACGATCGAGGGCTCCAAGAATGCCGGTGAATTTGCGCGTATCGACACCATAACCGTAACTGATGCGTCCTTGTTGCCGCCTCCGCCGCCACCACCAGCAGCGAATATTGGACTTGGCCGCACAGAGGCAGAAGACCTGATCCTCACTGATGGGTTCATCACTGAATCCCGTTCGACCGCTTCGAACGACGCCGTTATACGCGCGGAGGATAGCGCAACAACCAGCGTCGCCGAGGGACAGTTCACAGGTGCTGACGGCGACTATCTGGTTCGCCTGTCCCATCTTGATGAGAGCGACGGAGTCTCGGCCTATCAGATCAAAGTAAACGGCCAGGTCGTCACAAGCTGGCTGGCAGATGCAGATAGTGATGTGTTCAATATTCATGAAGCTTCGGTCGCTCTCGAAACCGGAGACCAAATCTCCGTGGAAGCGGTCTATGATTCAGGCGAGAAGGCCCGGATCGACTGGATTGAAATCGTCGAAGACGATTCAATCGCCCCAATTTCTCACACACTCAACCCGGAAGATTACGATTATATCGCCTTCACCGGTCAGTCGAACGCCGAGCGGTACTTCTATCGCCATAAGGATGACGAGAGCCCAGGCGATATCGGATCGGTTGTGTTCGAGAACTCCATCGAGGCTTATCTCAATGGTGACACCACGCTGATCAACGCCGCCAAAGGCGGCAGCGGCTCCAACCCGCTGGCCGATGCCAATAGTTATTGGTGGAACGTGGATACAGATTCCCCGGGGCCAGCGCTGCTAACCGCGGTTTCAAAGATAGATGCAGCCCTCAATGCGGGCGAGGATCTCGACGCCATTATCTGGGCACAAGGCGAAGATGATGCGCGCGCGATTGATGGAAGCAACACTTCTTCAATTGTCGACGCTCTGATCGACGCTACGACCAGCGTGTTCGAGTATCTCTGGAACCGGTATGGCGCAGACATCCCCGTCTTCATTCAGGAATTGGGTGACTTTCCGGAACTGGGCCCCTGGCTCGATGGCCCGGAAGGCGCGCTGTCAGCTATCCGGGATGCCCAAGCCTACATCGCATCACTTTACGACAACGTTTATATCGGGGCGACGACCACGGATGTCGATGAGCAAATGGACGATGGAATCCACTTCAATGTGGAAGGATTTGGTCTGATCGCCGAGGAACTTGCCGAGACCGTCGCAAATGTATTGACGGGTGAAGTTCTGGCGTAAATCGTGCACTTATCATTTCGTCTGGCACAGTCGAGAGCACGATATGCGAATACTCATTGCGAGCGCACACCCCTATATTCCGCAGATTGCGGGCGGCGCCCAATCCAGCACGCATGAACTCGTTCTGGAATTGCGAGCTCGAGGGCACAACGTCAGCGTATTTTCAGGCCTGACCGGAGACGGTTGGCTCGGCTTGCGTCATCGTACAATGTTGAAATTGAAGTCTGGAACGATCGTCAGCGATGACGTGTGCGGCTACACCACTTATCGTGCTTGGCACCCTGTGGATTCAACATCCGAAGTCGTGGACGCATTCAAACCCGACGTCGTGATTCTACAGTCAGGGTTTCCAGCCCGGCTGGCGAAAGGCTTCAAATTCCGGAATGTACCGCTGGTTTTCTACCTGCGAAATGTGGAATTCGAAGATTTGGGGGGAGACCTCAAAGAATTTTCAGATTGCCAGTTTATTGCAAATTCCGAATTCACGGCGCGAAAGTTCGATGACGCATTCGGCGTGAAATCGGAAATCATCTATCCTCTCATTCGTCCAGAAATGTACCAGACGGAAACGCGGCGTGAGTCTGTCCTGTTTGTGAATCCGCACAAGCACAAAGGACTCGACATCGCGCTGAATTGCGCCCGCGCCTGTCCCGAGATCCCGTTCACTTTCCAGATGACTTGGACCCTATCCAAGGAAGACCTCGACGAACTCAACTCCGCGCTGGCGACTCTTCCAAACGTTCGAGTTCAGGCCCGGACCCAGGACATGAAGCAGGTCTATGCCGAAGCCAAGATTGTGCTGGCCCCAAGTCGATGGGAAGAGGCTTTTGGACGCATTTCGGCTGAGGCTCATATCAACGGAATTCCTGTTGTAGCATCGGCCCAAGGCGGATTGCCAGAATCTGTAGGACCCGGCGGGGTTTTGATCGATTTGTCAGAGCCTGAAGAAACCTGGTCAAGCGCCCTGAAGAGATTGTGGACCGATAAGGCTCATTACGATCAACTGGTCCAGGCCTCACTAGACTATGCAGCGCGCCCTGCCCTGCAACGCGATCATCAACTCGATACACTGGAAGCGGTGCTCGGACGTGCAACGTCCGCGGCCGACCAGTAACCCGCCCTACCGACAGGACACACCATGAACCTATTGTTCGTCACTGCTCATCCGCATACGCCGCAAATTGCAGGCGGATCACAATCCAGTACGCATGAATTGTCGCTGGAAATCATCAAACGCGGTCATGATGTCTCAGTACTGTCCGGCCTCTACCACAAAGACCGGCTCGGTTACCTTGTACGGGCGGCGCTCAAGCTGACGCCTATGAAGTATACGCGCGACAAGCTACCCGGGTATCCTGTTTATCGAAAATGGTTTGTCTGGGAAGAAGGTGACGCGGTTCTGAAACAAGCCAAGCCGGACGTATTGATTGTCACAGCGGGCAAGCCCTTCAAGACCGCAAAGCATTTCGCTCAGTTTGGCATTCCACTCGTAGTCTACGTCCGAGACGTGGAATTCCACAAGTATGAAGCCAGCCCTGCCGACCTCCCGGCTTCGACAATCTATGTTGCGAATTCCCAATTTACTGCGGATGCTTACAAGGAAAAGTATGGCATAGACGCGGTACCCATTCCGCCCATGTTCATGGCCGAGCGCTATACCTGCGATCATGCACCAGAGGTCGTCTCCTTTATTAATCCACACCCCAAGAAAGGGCGAGATATCGCGTTCCAGATCGCTGAACGCTGCCCTGATATTCCGTTCGAGTTTGTTGAAGGCTGGCCACTTCCCGAAGATGTCAGCAAACAGAATGTCGAGTGGGCACGAAAATGCGGAAATGTGACTCTGAAGCCGCGCACCAATGATATGCGCAAAGTCTATTCCAGAACCAAGATCCTGCTCATCCCAAGCCAATGGCAGGAAGCCTGGGGGCGCATTGCATCAGAAGCTCACTTCTCTGGCATTCCGTGCGTCGCCACAAAAATTGGAGGCTTGTCGGAATCTGTTGGCGAGGGCGGTATCCTGATCAGCCCGGACGCACCAATCGATGACTGGGTGTCGGCGGTGAGGAAGCTTTGGGATGACCAAGGATTCTATGCGGCCATGCAACAACAAACGCGTGATTATTCCAAGCGTGATATCCTGAACAAAGATCACCAGATCGACACGCTTCTGGATGCGTGCAACCGCGCGAAGGCAGCTTTTGCCGCTGAACCAGACGCAGCTGCAATAGCGAACTAATAGACACGACAGTTGGGTGAAAGAAACCAGCTCTGCGACTCTCAGGTTTCCGAGAGTGATTGTCCGATCTTCCGCCGGCCCAGCAAACGCAAAACGAAATTGCGACCGCTCCGCATAACGGGATAAAGCACGCGCGCTCGCTTGGGGCTGCGAAAGACCCAGCCGTTCAACTTGTTGAACACTGTCACAGGACTGCTGATCATCGACAATATGTGGATGCAATCATCCCCATAATACCATTCGCCACTGATGCGCGCGGCCATACCCTGATCCATATCGAACTTGCCGCGGGCGAAGATAGCCGTTTCATCGGACGACCGGGCATCTATCAGACGGACGGTCCCCACCGACTCGCGTATCCGCAGCATCTTCACATACTGGCTACAAAACGGGCATTCACCATCATAGACGATTACATTTTCAGTCATTTTGATCGCCGCTAGTTTATCGGAATGATGTCGGTTTTTGTGCTCACCAGAACATCTCGCTTGAATGCGCCATCTTGCCAGTCGAGACACACCGTTTCGACATTGTAACGATAGCCTGCGATGTTTTCCAGATTCAGCGCTTCAAACCCCTTGTATCTCACTGGCATGGAATAATGATGGTGAGGATATAGGTGGTAAGACGGCGTTTTGCCCGATTTAATTTTCTGCTGCAGCATCATCTGGTGATGAGAGCCGATGAAGCTCGACGCGGCTCCGGCATCAAAATCGACGATAGACGCATCATTTTCGTACGGTGAATGATAGGAGCAAGTCTTGGTAGCTTTCATGATATCGTAATTGGCGATTTCGTCCGAGCGAACGCCGATGCCAATCTGCCCCCATTGCGACGTCGGCACGTGACGAGACGGTCCGCGATGCTCGCGATATCCAAAGTTACGTGTGTACATGAGATATGAAGACTGCCGGAAGAAGCTATTGGGGACCCGGTACTCTTCACCTGTATCGGTGATCGCGGTGAAATAGGAATCTCGCAATTCCCGGCTATCATACCAACCAAGGCGTGCATTGTAGAAAACTGTATGTCCCATGATCGTGACAAGTACGCCAGCAATGATCGCCTCCTTGGGAAGTCGATCCATCTTCATCGCGACAAAAGCCGATGCGAGAAGGCTGTTCAACAAAATCCAGGGAACGAACAACGCGCCGGTCAGCAAAAAGATTGCGATGTGCATCATGTCGAAGAAGACGGTGAAGGCCAACATGGTTCGCACGCGCAAAAAAGCGAGGAAGCACAAGAACTGCGCCGCCAATGTTACGACGTTGAGATACGGCTCGACTGCGCGAAGAACTGAATATGCAAAACCGAAAAGCCCGGGCGCATACGCCCCTGGTGCGGCACCGACATTATAGCCAGCCAACATCAGAGAACTGGTTGGATTGTCAGAAACCCAAGCAAAGACACCTCCATCAAGGTGAATCTTCGCCAATCCAGACATGAAGTAGTTGCCCAGATGAGCGCCGACCGCCATGCAAAGAATGATGAGTGGTAACGCGGTGATGCCCTGCTGAATACCCGTGTGAAAGCGCTCCGGGATAATCTGCTTCCGCTTGGCGATCTCTACCGCTTTTACGAACAGGCCAAGCGCCACAACCGCGCCGGCCGTGAAGACAAGCACTTCCACAAGCGGCGCATAATCATTGCGACCGAGTTCCTTCGCGCCAGACAGAACCCGTGTCAGGTCCTTGTGGATCAATAGATACAAGGGAGGTAACAGCGCCAGGGATGGCCGAAACATGGCGGCAATCGTGGCGGCGAAAACAATGAATGGAACGACAACAATAAAGTTTCCAGCGCCGCTCTGAACGTTCTCGTTTACACTCGAAAAATCCGCGCCCAACCACAGGCTGTAAAAGCCGAGGAAGAGGGCGAGACCCTTGATGATTATACGAAGATACTTTGGCACATCATCATACTTGATGATGGCAGCCAGCGCGCAGCAAACTGCGATTGCAATGTAAATCGCAAGCGCGCGTTCAGGGTGCCAAGCGGCCGAATAATTGGCAATGAAGTTGAAAATCGGAACCAGCAACAAGCTTGCCAGCACAATGATGCCGATTGTCCCAAACTTGATGATTGGTGTCAGATTGTCATCGTCGGATAGGTTGGATCTGTGCCCGAGTGTTGCCCACCGTAGCCCTGCCATTTTATTGTCACCCCACTAGGTCTCCGAAGCAGCGTTCCTCCACCCGGAAACAGAAATATACATTACGACCATTTAACACGCCGAAGAGTTTATCGGAATGGAAAACCGGCCCGGTCAGACTAGTTTTTATTGATAATTACTACTGATCGCTTCAGCGAAATAAGTACTAGTCCGTATTCATCTTAAAAAAATCTGAAACGATAACGCTAACGAAGGGATTTGCGTCAGGATCTACCCGACGCCTTCTTCATAAGCGCATATCCTCTGTCGCCCACAATTGAACGAACAAAATTCTTCATCGACTGTTTGTTTGACAAGGGCGTCTTCTGAAGCACAATCCGCCGAGGCAACCCTTTCATGGATTGCTGAATTGTGCGCAGATCACCGCTGGCAGGCATATGCATTTGCTGCGTCTCAATGCATAGCGCTGGCTTGCCGGATAGACGGGCGATTTCAACCGCTTGGTCGTGTTCGCTTTCAATGAACATAATGCTGTTCTTGTTGCGATAGACTTCCGCCTTGAACGACCCATGCGCCTTTGCTTTCTGGCGGGCCTCCTTGTTTGGCAAGTCTAGCATGTTAAGCGACTCGTACTGGATGCCCCACTTCTCGAGCCAAGCTTCTGTTTCCGGGCGATACTTTTCAAGTCGGCTCGTTACCAGATGGCCTAATGGCTTTGTCGGACGATTCAGCGGTATCGCGTTGAGGATAAATTCGCGATAGCGGTCGCCGTCATCATTTTGCTGGGCGGTGGGGTCCAGGCAAAGGACGCCATCAATATCGATGCAGCATTCCTTAAGCAGTCCGTGGTGGAAGAGGTTCCATTGAAAAATTCGCGGCTGGGGTACAGCGTCCAGAACAATGTCGATATCCGGGTGCGTCATCTTGGGACCGAAAACGGCACAATAAGTTAGATTGTATCCTTCAAGTTCGACATCCAGCCGCTCCTTTACAGCGCGAATGGAATTGCCGTGGAACACGCTGTCATCAATCACCAGCACATTCTTCATCTCGGCGAAGGTCTTGTTCACCGCCGCACCGCGACGCGTGCGTCCCGAAGCCATGACGCGCCCCTCAATCAAACCTTCAACATCCGTGATGGGCAGGTTCAGCAAAAGGCCAAGGAAGTTCGCCGGAATCAAACCGCTGCGCGGAACGCCCACGATTAGATCGATGTTGTCCGGCAACCGGCCAAGCCCCATCGTTATGGCATCATACATATCTGCGAGAGAGCGATAGTTCATTCCTGCATTCCCTTTTGAGCCGCTCGAGCCTGTCGCTTGGACTGAATGCTGTTCCAGATCATTTCAAGCAGTTCTCGCGCCATCGAAACCTTTTCTTTGAACAAGGTCAGAACAGCAAGGTATATGCCATAAGAGAGCGCCAGAAGCAGGCCAATTTGTAAAAAGCCGATCTGCTGGAACGACTGCCCCGTGAAATAAAGTGCAGCAGCTGCGACTGCCAACGCCAACAGGTGCGGCATGAGCAGACGCACGAAATCTTCGAACCTGACGGTCCCATTGCGGGATGCCATGAACCAGACATAAGGCGTCTTGAACACTAGATCGCCAATGGCATACGCCGCAGCCACGCCTACGGCCCCTTGGGGCAATCCCACAACGAAGGAGGTTATGGAAATCACGGCAGTAACGGCACCGACCATGAGATAGTGCTTGCCTCGCCCCTGGCTGACGAACAGCCAACCCATGGTCGAGGTCATGACCTGAACAAGACCAGCAATTCCGAGCCACATGAAAACCGGCGCCGCCGCCACCCACTCCTTGCCCAGCAGGACGAGGAAAATTTCGTCGGCGAACAGTATGCCGACCAGAACGCCCGGCTGCGCGGCGACAAGAATAATGGTGACGGCCACAAAGTAAGCACGCTTGTAGCGCTCAGGCTGGTTCACATTACGAGAAAGGAACGGCACCATCACCCGGGAGAGCGGATAAGTGATTTTCTGCAATGGGAAGAGCAAAAGCTTGTAGGCCCGGTCATAAAGACCGAGTTCGACCGCATCATGAAAGCGCGCGATTAGAATATTGTCGGCATTTCGTGAGGCAAAATTGAGAAGGTCAAATCCGGCGATACTGGAGCCGAACCCGATCATTTCCTTCATGCCTTCCGCACTGCCTATCTTCATCGGTTTGAACTTGCTGGCCATCCAGCTGGCGAGTGTGGAAACAGCCGCCGTAATAATCGTGCCACAGAAGAGCGCCCAATAGCTTCGGGTCAGATAGGCGGTTGCGACCGCGACAGTGAATCCGGCGAGCAACGAAACGACCTCGATGATCGCAATGGTCTTGAAGGCGAGCTTGCGAGCCAACAACGCAGCCGGCTGGGATTGCAGGCCCCAGACCACGATCGTTGCAGCATACGCGACCGCGAGCGCCTGAACTTCAGGCTCTCCATAGAAATCGGCAAGCAAAGGTGCACACGCCGCCATGATGATGGCGAGCAGAATGCTCATCGACACGCTAAGCCAGAAAAGATTACTCACAATCTGCTGCGATATCTGGTCTCGCTGTACGGTCGCCTGGTTCAGACCCAGCTCCTTGACCATGGCCGCGAAGGCGACGGCGGGCGCAACCATGGCGACGAGACCGAAGTCAGCTGGCAGCAACAGGCGCGCCAAGACGATACCCTGAACAAACCCCAGCACAACTCGAAAGCCCTGAGCGACCCCGGTGATCGCAGCTCCACTCGCCAGGCCCGCCGCAGTCGTATTGATATTATTGAGGTCGTCATCCTCGGGAGGCGTGTCGTTCTTGGACATGTGCTGAAATGGAGGCTTTCTCTGGCTCGTTCTCGATACTGTTGCAGGCTGGTACAGTGCGAAATTGTGGCTGGTTAATAGTACAAAGACGTCACTGCCGGATCTCTATCTAGATTTTGATAATTTGATCCGGTTGATTTTCATTGCACTCGTCATTGGAATGCTCGCTTGTTGTGCACCCATGGCGCTTGCCTTGCCTCAATTCCCCTTTTTCGGTCATGTCCCAAGTTTCCGGCGCGAACACGCCCGGGTTTCGGGAGACGCCCCCGTGTAGAAATGTTAGATGGAGAGCCTGACTATTTGGGGACGATCCCCTCTAGCATGCGAATTGCAAATATAGCGCCAGATGAATAAAGAATACCGGCGCTATCGGGTCTCTTTTCAGACCCATGCTGCAGCGCTGCATGAATGGGGATCAAAGGTGGGGTCATGCTAAAAAATCTGGCACAGCCGGAAACTGTGAATTCACAGCATTACGACTTTGTCGTGGTCGGCTCCGGCTTTGGCTCCGGTTTCTTTCTGTCGAAATTACTGCAGACAATAACCGGTCGAGTGCTCGTCATCGAACGCGGGGATTATAATGCCCATTCGTGGCAAGTGAACGAAAACCGGAACAGCTCGATCGACCGGGCAACGACTTATCATTCCGACAGCGACAAGCCGTGGAACTTCACCATCGGGTTTGGCGGCGGGACGAATTGCTGGTTCGCCCAATCGCCCCGATTTCTGCCAAATGATTTCCGGCTGAAGTCCAAGTACGGCGTCGGCCAGGACTGGCCTGTCAGCTATGATGAGCTGGAACCCTACTATTGCGATGCAGAAACCATCATGTCGGTTTCAGGCGATCCGGACATGCACGGCATCGCGCCACGTTCGAAACCGTTTCCACAACCACCGCATCATCCTTCTACGCCCGATCAGGTGATGAAGGCAGCGCGACCCGACACACACTTTATTATTCCCACTGCTCGTGCCCGAGTTGCCACGGAAGGACGCGGCCCCTGCTGCGCCTCCTTGCGATGCATGATTTGCCCGGCCGATGCGAAGTTCACGGCCCAGAACGGCCTGATGGATGTGTATAACGACCATCGCGTGACGGTGATCCTGAACAGCCGCGTCACCAGCTTTGACTCGACGAATAATACGGTAAAGAGCGCGAGTTTCGAGTCCGCGGGAAAGACATTCTCGGTTACCGGAGACGTGTTTGTACTCGGCGCAAATGCCATTCATAGCCCTGCTATCATGCAGGCATCTGGAATGGCCGATGCGCTGACCGGTGCCGGCCTAAACGAGACTTATGGGGCTGATCTAGAAATCCTGCTGGATGGTATGGAGAATTTCGACGGTTCCACTATCACGACTGGCTTGGACTATAGTTTCGCAGATGGCAACTTCCGCGCCGATCGCGGCGCAGCGCTTATCTACTTTGAAAATCGTTGGAAGTTTGGCCTTCGGACAGAGCGCTCGAAATGGCGGCAAACGCTTCCAATCTCTATCGTTGTCGAAGAGATGCTTGAAGACGGAAATCGCGTCGAACTCGGCGAGAACGGAGAGCCAATCGTTCACTTCATGGGCGCCAGCGACTACGCCAAGAAAGGTTTGCAGGCAGCCATCGACGGTTTGGACGAGATCCTTCAACCCCTACCCGTCGAAGAGGTTGTGTTCCGCCGGATACGCCGGACGGAGTCGCATCTGCAAAGCACGATGCGCATGGGATCCGATCCGGCAAGCTCTGTGGTGGATGGAGATCTCATTCACCACAAATACCGAAATCTCATTGTGGTCGGCTCGTCTGTGTTCCCAACATGTGGAACCGGCAACCCCAGCCTGACCGTTGCCGCTCTCAGCTTGAGGGCAGCTGAAAAGCTGACAGCGAAGGTGACCATATGACCCGGAACAGACTCTCACTTTCTCGCCGGGCCATGATTTTGGGTGGGGTTGGCGTGGCCGCAGCAGCTGGGGCTGGCACGGTTCTGCTGACGACCGATCAGGGGCATATCCGGCGCACGCTGAGACGGCTGGTCGGTCCGTTCAAAATGGACAAAGCGGAATTTGAGACCTTCGTACGAGACTTTCGGGAGGCTGAGGCTGCACCTTCCTTCATCAAGTCGGCCACGCTGCGCGGACTGGAATTGATTGGACTCGGATCAACTGTATCCGGGGGCGGAATTCCGAAATTGTCTGATCATCAAGCCGATTTCGAACGCGCCCTGCTCACCGCCTTTATCGTGCGCACCGACTATACGTTGCTTGATGAGCCCGCCACTGAACCCACGACCTATCTCGGCTCCATGACGGCTTGCTTCAATCCATATGCCGAGTTTGCCTAGGGCAGGCACCTGTATGCTGGCGCTCATGCGGTGCTTGCACAATACCTTGAAAAGATTTGCGTTATGACTTCACAACCAATTCTCCCAAATCCTTCTTCGTCTGAGCAGGTGACGTTCTCAAACAGTCTTGCGAGCCTGAGAGGCACTGCCGCCTCTTTCGTCGTGATTTATCATGCATTCCTGTTGTTCAAGGTTTCTGGACTGGATACACCGCAACGGCACGGTCTCAATTTTTCAGAACCGTTCCACATGCTGGTTCACGGCCTGATCGGCTTTTTCAACGGACCTGCCGCAGTTGTTCTCTTCTTCGTGTTGAGCGGGACAGTTCTCACGCTTTCCCTGCGCCGGTCGAAGGGCAAAGGACTTGCTCATCTGGCTGGCTATTATGTTCGACGTCTCTTTCGCCTGTATCCGCTACTGATCGCGGTGACATTGTTTGCTGCGGCCATGCACTGGCTGTATTTCAGTGATGCGCCCACGGCTGGGGCCACGAGCTGGATGAATGGATATTTCAACCAGGACCCCGGTTTCATAGAAACGCTTCTCAATGCCGTCGGCTACTCCAATAGCCTGAACTCTCCGGCGTGGACCATCCGGACAGAGATCATTGCATCATTTTTGATGCCTTTGTTTGTCGTTCTGACGCGTCGGCCGGCCCTTATAGCCGCTACGCTTGTTGTGCTGGTGGCGCTAATGTACGCACCGCTGCACATCGGCCATGTGAATGTCTATCTGATCGCATTCTTTCTGGGTGCTCTGATACCGAACTATGGACGCATGGTCGCCGACCTATATTTTCGGTTTCCGAAATGGTTTCGCTACCTTCTCATTGCCGGTGCACTTTTCGCTGGCATGTTCGTCCAGCGGATTTTCCGGCCATGGGTTCACGTGGACCCGTCTTCTGTTCTGGTCGTATCTCTTGCCGCAACATTTCTTGTCACCATAACTTTTTATGGTCGTAGTGAAGGCTGGCTGGCCTCCAAGAAGCTCGTCTTCCTCGGAGATATCTCCTACGGGCTGTACCTCTTGCATTTCATCATCTTGTTCGCATTCGCAGAATTGCTTGGGCCGATGCTTGGTGCCGATCCTTCACCTGTCTCTGCACTTGCCATGATGGCGTTCATTGCAGCCTTGACGCTGGCAGTGACCATTCCGCTTGCAACGCTGAGCTATCACTATCTCGAACGCCCGCTGCAGGACCTCGGAAGAAAATATTCCAAGCAAATTCAATCGGCTGACAAGACCGCAGAACTGTCGGCGGCAAACACCCGGCCCGCTGTCGAGACGCCCTGAAATGCTCGCCTATTCTTCTTTGAACGATACGGCCGTGAAGTCTGCAAGTGGCTTGGTCAAGTATGACAGAGCCGTGCGCTGACCTGTCTGGATCATGGCGTTCGCTTGCATCCCGGGCGTCAGCTCGGTGCCGACGCGCGCCTTCTCCTGCTCAGTCAGCTCGACGACAGCGCGGTAATACGGCGCGATGCCATCCTGTTCGACTAGGACATCAGCCGACACGGTCTTCAGAGTGCCTCTGACTTCGGGCGTGCGAGACGCATTGAGCGAGGGAAAGCGTATCCGCACGGAATCCCCATTCTGCACCCGGTCGATTTCGCTTGGGGATATTCGGACGATCATCACCAACTCCTCGTCATCCGGGACGATGGATAGCAAAGGCGCGCCCGCACCAATCACGCCATTGACCGCATGCACATTCACACCAAAAACCTGCCCTGCATAAGGCGCAACAATTTCAGTACGAGCCAATTGGTCAGCCGCGTACTGGCGACGCTCCATAAGGTCTTCAATACCCAACTGGATCTCTTTCAACTGAGTCAGCACAGTCTCACGCGTATCGGTTTCCAATCTCGATATCTGCAGCCGGCCTTCCGCCATCGCCGTACGTATCTGAGCGATCTCCGCTCTATGAGATGCTTGTTGGCCAGCAAGACGTTCCTTCTCGCGCTTCAGCGCCAGCATTCGGCTCTTTGGCGCGTGCCCTCTTTCGAACAATGCCTCAAGCCCGTTAAGCTCGTCTTCAAGGATCAATATCTGTTGGGAATTCGAACTCATGAGGTCTTTCAGACCCGCAACGCGTTCACCCTGTTGATCTATTTTGTATGAGAGCAATTGGACATCGGTTTCGAGTGCTTGAGTACGCGTATCCAAGATGGCCTGCTGAGTTGCAATAACGCGCGCCACGCGTCGCTTGCCGTCCTCTAGAGTTTCCAGAAATTCGATTGTGGGGGTCCGGACAACGACGTCACGTCCCTCCCGCTCCGACAGCAACCTCGCCTCTTCTCCTGCCAGGGTGAACAATTGGGCCTCAAGGCTGGCAAGAGAGGCCGCAACACCGGAAGTATCCAGGCGGATCAGTGGCTGACCGATTTCAACAGTATCTCCATCCGCGACCAGGATCTCCTTCACGATCCCACCTTCCAGATGCTGGACCGTCTTGTTGGCACCCGAAACCTGCACCGTGCCCGGAGCGACAACGGCGCTTTCGAGTGGCACGACCGCCGACCAGATGAACAAGCCACCAAACAACACACCAACTACTACAAGGCCCTGTACCATGAGCCTACGCAGGCCCAGGTCGATCAGCGTCAGACGGTCGCTATCCTCGAATACGATCGGACCCGTGGTCATTGCGTCTTGCCCTTCTCTATCAGCTTGATGCCGGTAGCAGACCGCTTCTGAGTTCTCAGAACCTTCGACAGAATTTCATCTCGCGGCCCGAGCGCCTGCACCTTACCCTCATGCATCAACACAATTTTGTCGACATGGCGCAGTGTGGTTGGGCGGTGTCCGATTATCACAACAGCCACCTTCTCATCCTTGAGCAGCTTGAGTGTGTCATTCAGCGCCTCATCGCCCTCATGGTCGAGATTGGCATTCGGCTCATCCAGGATCACCAGCTTGGGATCAGAGAACAATGCGCGCGCCAACCCAATACGTTGGCGTTGACCGGCCGAAAGACGTTCGCCACCAATACCCAACTCAGTGTTGTAGCCATCTGCAAAAGACTGGATCATGTCGTGGGCGTTCGCACGTTTGGCCGCAGCCACGATTTTTTCTGGGTCGGCGTTTGGACGAAGGCGGGCAATATTCTCACTGATGGTACCGGGTAAAAGTTCGACCGCCTGCGGCAAGTAGCCAAGCTGTTGTCCCAACTGGTCCGGCTGGTACTCCTTGATCTCGGCACCATCAAGTCGCACTGCCCCAAGCGCATAGGGCCAGACTCCGGTCAACACCCGGGCCAAGGTCGTCTTGCCCGAGCCGCTCGCTCCGATCACACCGACAATCTCGCCCGGCTCAACCGAGAACGAGATTGCTTGAAGAAAAGGTTTTTGCTGGCCTGGCAAAGCTGCAAAAACATTCTCTACCAACAGCTTCCCGGTGATGGCCGGAAGGGTCATCGGCGCTGCCTTCTGCTCGGTAGCGCCCGTTAAAGACGCAAGCCGTTTTCGCGCGGCCCTGGCACGAACAATCGAACGCCATTGCGAAACTATCTGCTCAATTGGAGTGATGGCCCGCGCGCCGATGATAGAGCCTGCGATGATCACACCTGGCGTTGCAACACCAGCAATGGCGAGCACGGCGCCGGCACCAAGCAAGGCGGATTGCAAAAACATCCGGAAAGCACGTGTAGCGGCGGCGGCGGTATTGATTGTGTCAGATGCTCGAATAGCTGTGGCATCCGCTTCGGTGGTGGCATCAACCCATTTGTCACGGACTGTCTTTTGCATGCCCAGCGCGTGAACCGATTCAGAACTGCGCCACGCATTCTGGGCGAAGACAGCGCCCGTATTGCTGACTTCACCAGAGGTCAGCAACGAGGCTTCGCTTGCCTTTTGAGTATATAGAGCCAGCGCAAAAATCACGGCTGAACCAATCAGGGCCAGTACACCGAGCGTCCAGTGCATGAGGAAGAGGATCAAAAAATAGAGTGGCGCCAGCGGCAGGTCAAAAGCCGCCTTGACCGTCGGGCCAGCCATGAATTGCCGAAGTTCCGCCAGGTCTTTCATTGCCCGACCGTCCTTGGCCCCTGAATCCTGGAGTGACCGACGATGAATGGCATCGAAAACCAAGGGGGCCATTTCGCGCTCAATCCGGGCAGCCACATGAACCAGCATCGAAGACCGGATCGCATCAATGAGCGCGTATCCAATGAACAGTACGGCGATTAAAGCTGTGAGCGCGATCAGCGTTTGCAGGGATCCACTGACCAGCACCCGGTCGTAAACCTGCAGCATGTAAAGCGGACCTGCCAGCATCAACACATTAAGGGCAACACTGAAGCCCCCGACTGCGAGAATAGCCCTGCGGGATTTCCGCGCCGTCTCGATCAGGGTTTCTTCATGACCCAACTGGTTCGGTCTTTGATTGGACACGCATCCACCTCTTCCGTGCGAGACGTCGTCACGTCAGCGCTCTATCAAGCAGACATGCACCGTCTCGCTGATCTTGTGCCCACCGGTTCGCACGAATGCGCGAGTTTCCAGGCACTATTCACCATACATGGAATTTGGTTGAATCTCTATTTACCAAGCCTTTGAAAACAACGACTTCTCGGAGATGTTACTTAATTTTTACGCTGTCGGAGTTCGTGAACTCACGCGCGCGCCGGCCTGTCTTGCAAGATTCCCGATGACGTGAAGCGTTGCCAATGGTGAAATCACCAGAGCTCTGATGGCTTTGGCCGGATTTCTTTCGCGAACAGCCTCGATCATTGTCCACCAGGCCAGCTCTCTTTCCGAGTATCTCAAGTGACCCAGAAGCGCGCGCCGGTCCGTACGCGTCAGGCTCGGATAATTCAGCATTTCCCGACTGATTTCAACCAAGCGCTGATGATCCCTGCCCGACTGGGAATGGGAAGCTGATCCTCTCCGGCGAACAAGGTAATAGCCCTCGGGATCGACAAGATCCGCCTTGGCACCTGACATCAGTAACCGCGTATACAATTCAAAGTCTTCGCCGAACCTCAACTGGTCTCTGTAAGGTCGCGAGGCGTCGCCAAGACAGCGTCGATTGATCAGGGGCTTGATGAAGCCGAGTTCCGACCGCTCAATGTCTACATCGTAGGATTGTTTGACGAACAACTCAGTCGTCAACCGGACAGCCCCTTCCGGCTTATCGGGCCACAAGACACGCTCGACCTCTTCCGGAGTGTCCTCGGAACTCATCAGGAGATTGTCTGCCACCCAGTCGAGATCTCTCGCGCGCGCTTCGTCCAGCAGGCCGGCAATGCGCGTCGGCAACATGAAATCATCACTATCGAGCGGCGTGAACCAGGCCGCATCTGTTTGCCGTATCGCGCAATTTCGAGCGGCCGACGGCCCGGAATTCTGAGCCTGTTGGACAAATGTAAGGTTCGGAATTGTCCGCGCCATTCGCTTGGCGATCTCTGGTCCATCGTCTGAAGAACAATCGTCCACGACGATCACCTCAACCGCAACAGTGTCCGGAACCTTCTGTTCGACGGCACTACGAATGGCACGTTCAATATTGGGGGCGTCATTGTAGAGGGGAATAACAATCGCAATCTTGTTTTCATCAAGCATTGGTCTTGCCTCCATATCTAAACCCTTGAAAATATTCAGTGTCCGAATAGATTTTCATGACACTTTCCGGAGATTCGCGATCGCCATCTTCCGGTCCCCCTTCAGCAGCATTACCATAGACGACATGCCGCGCTTCGCCATTGCAGGGGCCGCAATCAAAAGGCCTGCGACGTAGAGCGCTATTCCGAGCCCGATGATCGCCGCAACCCTGGTGAGGTCGGACCAGTCATCAGGAAGGTGGCCAGCGGCCCACCATATCCCGCCGCCCATTACGAGTGCGGCAATTAAAACTGACGACCCCGCAAGAATTTGACGGGTGATAGGGAATTTCACAGCACGGTAAACGGCCCAACTGCTGAGGAACCAGCCGAGGAATTTCTGGAAAGCCAAGGCAATCATTACGGCCTCCAAACTCACCCGCGATGCGAAAGGCAGCATCACCAGGAGAACCAGCAGCGCAAAAACACTGACCTTCAGCAAAAGGCCCGGTCGTCCGACACCGCGAAGCACCCCGCCATTGAACGCGGAAGACGGAAGGCGAATACCCATCAACATGGAAATCTGAATCGCGATGATCGCATCATTCCACTGGTCACCAAACACGACCGGCACAATGACCGGAGCGGCAGCGGCGGCACCGATGAATGCCGGATACGCAATAAATCCGGCGAGCCAGATCGCGGTAGACATCGTCTTGTAGAGCGTCGGAAGATCGTTCTGAGTTTTCGACGCTACCGGGAATGCGACTGCGCCAAACGGCGACACGAGCGCCTGCATCGCCTGACTCTGTATCCGCATGGCAAGATTGAACATACCGAGCGCCGCCGGCCCGAGAAACAAACCCACAAACAATCGCGGCAGACCCAAATCCCCTGCTGCTACCAGCCTCAATCCGATTGATGCCATCTTGAATCGGAGCAAGGACTTGAACTCAATCAGATTTGTCCGGAAAGACGGCCACCATTTGGCAAAATACAGGAAAGCCAGCATCCTCGCGAAACGACGGGACATTTCCATCGCGACCAGCGCCCAGGCATTCTGAAACAGGATCGCGCAACTTACGCCGACAATTGCGCCAACGATGTAACCCACGACATCCACAATGGTAATTTCGCGAAACTGCATATGTCGCTGTAGCAAGGCAGCTGGAACCGCACTCAGCGCGCCCATGAACAGAACCAACGACATGACCCGCAGGTAGTCGACCAAGGGCGGCACATCAAAGAGCACCGCAATGTAGGGAGCACTCAGTTGGATCAGTCCAAAAAACAGGGCTGCGAAGCACAGCGAGGACAGAAAGACTGAGTTGGAATGTTCTGTTTTCAAATCGGTCCTCTGAATGAGAACCTCATTGAGACTGTCGCTCGAAAAGACTTCCGGGATGACAAGTACAATCAAAAGAAACCCGTAGACGCCAAAATCCTCTGGCGTGAGCAACCGAGCGACCACAACAAGCGACACCAGACCGCTCAGCAAGCCCAACCACTTACTGAAAGCTACCCAGATGGCGGCTTTGCCAGCAGACCTCATCAGGCCTTGCGATGGGCTCGAGGGAATTTCGTCGGAAGAAATGGCTGCTATTCCCATGGAAGCTGAACGCACTCAAAAGCTGGATTCGGCTTTTAACCTTGCAAGGATGGTGCCTGAAAGGGCAGATTTTGCCAATTGCAGTACCGGCGAGCGGTAAGATTACTGTCCCGCAATGCTCAACAAACGAGAGAAAATTCCTAGAGAATTCAGCTATCTGCGCAGATGGTTAATATACTGGTCGCCCATTGCAGCCTGTTGGTGTTTCGTCAGCCTGCTCAAATCCCCAGTAACGGCGGGATACCGTCCCAAACCAACCACATTGATGCCGGATTCGACGTCGAGACTGAGTCAATGATTATGGGTGAAATCACGTGTCGGCTTAAGTCACCTTTAATAGTTGGTCGCCAAAAAAGAAGTATGCGCAATGCGAATTCGTCTCTGGCAAGGAATACATCCATGATGCATCTGACTGCAGAGCCCACCACAATTCGCCACTATCAGAGTGACGTCCAGACCGATATCGAGAATTTCGGCAAATGGCCCGTCTGGCTGCGCATCACGTTGATCGTTGGTCTTAGCGCTTCGCTGTGGGCAGGCATCATTTTCGCCATCGGCGCCCTGTTGTAATACAGCCCCCAAAAAGTGGTTACCTGGTCGCTACGCCTTGGCGTAGCCCGGGCTGGAACTCAGGTAAACAGGCGCCTTCCCTACGTATGTGCGACGCACCGGCGATAGTGTCGCCAAGGCGCCAAGATACAGCAAGTTAAGGGGGGTGTTGAAACTCGCCCACGCCAAAGACTCCGTAAACGTCGAAATGAATACGATCGCGCCGAAGACGAGCAGCGCAGACATCTCCAAAGACGAATCTCGGAAGAACTGCATTAGCAGACGATAACCGCACCACGCCCACATCAACATGTAAAGTCCGAGACCGATGTATCCGAGATGCACGCGCACTTCGAGATACGCATTGTGGAAGGTCAGCTTAGTCCCGTATGGCTTGAAATCCATCTCATTGATCGATTGTGCCGCGCCATTTGACGGGTTCCAAAATCCCTCAAGCCCCAAACCGATAATTGGGTGCTCTTCCGCTGCCAAGCGCCCAGCAGACCAGATATGAGTTCGCCCAGTGAAAGTCGTATCCTTACCTAGCGCGCCCAGGAAGTCCGCCACATAGTCTTGGTGAGTCTGGTTCAGCACAATCATGGCGCCTATCAAAACCACGCTGACGCCAGCAATGAATATGATGGATCGCAAGTGGCGCACCTTGCTAATGGATTGCCACGCGAACTTGACCAGAAACAGGCCGATGATCCCCACTCCGGCAAACACGAGTGCCGTTGCCGACGGCGCCCGTAGCATAAAGATTAAAGCAACTGGGAAAATGAGCGCGGCCAATAGCCGTGTCCAAGGCCATGACTTTTCATTCAACAATGTCATGAAGCTGAGCAATGCCACGAACAACATTTGCTGGGCGAAATAGTTCTTTTGCGGATACGGCCCGCCGGAGGGCATTGAATCATAGAATGGAATACACACAATGATCGCCATCACACCTGCGAAGAACATGCATCGCAGGATAGTGGTGATATCAAATCGCGTAATGATAATGACAGCGACCAGAGGGGTTAGAAGGTAAAGTGCGCCGCTCCGGATGGCTGCCCCCATATAGGGTGACCACAGAATCGAAATGAAACCGAATATCGGCAGGAGGAAAAGAGGCCACGCCTTGAGCACGATCGGAATGACCTGCTCCTTATGCAAGGCGAGAAGCCACAGAAACCACAAAACCATCAGATAGCGTAGTGGAGTTTCAAGCGGCAGTGGCACGAATGAATTCAGGAACCAAACCGAGATAAGCGCCTGCTCCCAGTATGGGATTTTCCGCGGCTCCTCATAGACTTTGGCCATGACAAGAGATGAATCGCGGTCAGTCGGAATACGACTTACAATGTTCATGCGACAGCCTCCTGGCCAAGACTGGTCGAGATCATGTCGCGCATGAATCCAGCCGGCTGCACGAACAGGTCTTCTGGCAAGCTTGCAAGTCGCATGGCGTAAGCGGCAATCTCCCGGCGATCTGTCAACAAATGTCCCACCAGTTTCGACAGCGAGCGCTCAAGGGGCTCCTCAATCACGAACCCGCAGTCATTCCGTGCGATCCAGGCCGCTGTCTCTGTACCGGCCGGCGCGATCGAGGGCGTCGCATAATAGCCTCCCTCATAGATCCGGTTCGGCAACAGCCAGACCGAATTGTACCCAGCCTCCATGAAGTCCCCTGCCCAGACCACATCCAGCGAGGCATAAATGCTGGATAGATCCTCTGGTGACCGGAACTTTCCAAAGAAGGTCATGTTTGGTCGACGCTCAATCTCGGGTTCGAACACAGGAATTTCGGTGCGTGCCGGGATTCCATGTAGCCGAATTTCCAATGTATCGGGATACGCGTCAGCCAGAGCGCATAGCAGGTCCAGCGAACGCTGGCACCGCAACATGCCGACCCATCCGAGTACAAGTTTTCGGTCTTCCAGAATCTCCACCGGGAGCGCAGTATCCGGCCGTGGGCCAAAGTTACTGTCAGCACTCAAACGGTTCTCTACGACATAGGCCGTGAAGTCGCCCCCGTAGTGAAGTTCGAAATGATTCCGCAAGAAGCCGGGAGAACTCACAACAAGCGCTCGTGTCCGCTTCAGCAGAGCGCGTTCGAGGCTGCGAAATATCCGACCCACAAAATCGGAGCGCGTCAGCAAGCGATGCACATCGAGGCTCTCGTAGATGACGGGCGTCTTCAGTCCTGTATGGCGCTTTGCCAGGAACGCACATGCCAGCATGTCGAGATTTCGCGCATATATGACGTCAGCTGCAGCTAATAGCTCACGTTGCTCAGCCGCCTTCCGCGCGCCAGCAAACACCTGCTTGATCCGCTGGATGAAGGCGCCATCACGCGTCATGCCAAGATCGACATTCTTCCATTCCGGAGAGACATCACGGCGGCGCATCATGAAGCCAACAACATCCATTCCGTCGCCGACGAACGACTTCACACGTCGGCGCACAGCGGCATCTGCCGCATCATGTCCGAAGAATGCAATTGTCGTCATCGCTCGATCCAATTCAGGGTAAGGGAAGCGATCATCGCATGAGCGCTTCGTCTCACACCTTAGTTTGCGTCAACTTTTTCAGGAGACTCGGTGCTATGCTCCGCGAGGCTTGGCGGAGTCTGGATCGCTGTAGGGCGAATTTCGCCTTTCTTCGGCTTGTTCGGATCCCGGCGCATGAAGCTGAACAGAGAAGGCTTCGTCTCCATCTGATAGTATTTGCGATAGGCATCATATCCTGCACCCGGGTCGCTATAATGGCGGCGGCGGTTGAGGTTCACCATGTTGAGCGTGACACCCAGCAGGTCGGCCTTGAAGGATCGCAAGAGTGCCAATGACTGACGTGCTGCTGAGCGGTTCGTGTGACGCCAGCGCACAACCAGAATGGCCTTGTCTGTCTTGCCTGCAACAACCCGCGCCTCAGCCATCAGCAGCAGTGGCCCCGTATCGATCAGGATGAGATCGTACATGGAGCGCAAGCGAACCAGAAGATCGTCAAAGGCACGCGTCCCGAACACGTCATGCGGTGTATGGCCCGTCAGAGACAGCGGCAGAATGTCCAGCATGCTCTTGGGATCCTTGGAGATCGCATCAGAAAGCTGTCCTGCGCCGAAGAGATACTCAATGAAACCAATCTCAGGCTTCAAGCCAGCTGCGTCAGTCAACTGGCGACGGCGGAAATCACCATCAATGACCAGCGTCCGCGCACCCGACATGGCCGACATACGACCGAGCGCCAGGGTCAGGCTTGTCTTGCCTTCATCCGGCAGGGATGAAGTGATCGCCACGGTTTTCGTTTCGCTGTCCAAGTCCGAGAAAGCGATTGCTGCTCGCAGATAGCGAATACTTTCGGCAAACGCTGATAACGGGTTTTCTATGAGATAATCGGCGGGATTGGTCTGAGCGAAGCCAAGGGCGTTGCCGGTGCGGATCAGTGGCACCGTGCCAAGGGCATTCTGAGCAAGCTTCTTTTCAATGTCTTCCGAAGATGAAATCTTCATGTCGAACATTTCGGCCATGATGGCGAGCGCACCACCCAGCAAACAGCCAAGTATCGCACCAATCAAGAGGTTCAGCGTCGTACGAGGTGAACTCGGGAACTTTGGCACTGAGGCATTGGACAGGATGACGGCATCCGGCTGGACGAGACCGTCCTGCTCCCGGGTCTCCTTGGAGCGCGCAATGAACTCTTCATACAATACGCGGCTGGTTTCCGCATCGCGCTCCAGCTCGCGCAGGCGTACCATTGCAAGGCTGTTGCCGCGAAGCTTGGAATTCGAGTTGCTGATTTGTGACTGGAGCCGGCCAACCTGATCCTGACGAACACGAACTTCGTTTTCAAGATTTGTGGCGATCCGGGTCATTTCGTTCTGGATCTGACGCTCGATATCCGCCTGTTCGGCGCGCGCACCGATCAGTTCAGGGTGCTGCGGCCCCAGACGGGTTTCGAGGTCACCCACCCGGCCGCGGACAGTAGAGAGCTGTTGTTTCAAGCTCGTGATAAGAGGAGATTCCAGAACTTCGGAAATCCCATCCACGCCAGCGCCGCTATTGATCTGCCGGCGCATACTGTCAAAGCGTGACCGGACACGGTTCAGCTCGACTTCAGCCTGTGTTTTCTGCGTGGTCAGATAGGCAATGTTCTGCTCGGTGAGCGTGTTACCCATCGCCGTTTCCATGTCGTTGTCGGCAATGAATTTGGCAACGCGGTTTTCCTTTTCCTCAACTTCCTCACGAAGGGCAAACACACGATCAGACAACCATTCGGTAGCGCGCCGTGTGGCGTCCAGCTTCGTTTCAAGCTGTTGAACCCGATACTGATCTGCGATGGCATTGGCGAGGCGGGCAGATGTTTCTGGCGAGGTGCTCGTGACCTCAACGTTGATAAGATAGGTGGTGCCGATACGCGAAACACCAACACGCCCCATCAACGTGCCGACGACGCTATCCAGAATGGCGCTCTCGCGCTCATCGACACTCATGCCTTCAAACGGGTCGATCACGCGCGTATCCATGCCGACCAGTGATTTGACCTGGTTCTTCAGCTTGCCCAGTGCGCTGGTCTTTCGCTCGCGCAGTGTCCAGTTGAACTCAGGATCCTCGATGAGCTTCTGTTTGACGGCAACCTTCGTCAGAAGTGACTTTGACTTCATGATCATGACTTCGGTGTCGATCACCGCCGTGCTGACCGCCAAACCACTGAGAACACTGCCCAGGTCGATCACGTTTTGCTGCTCAGTATCCAGCTGGACCACAGAACTCGATTGGTAGAGCGGCGTCTGGTTGAACGTCATGTACGCGACCAGCGTGAAGACCGAGAGGAAGCTCAGCGCAATCAGCCAGAAGCGCCGGTACACAGCCCCCAACAGCGACTTCAGATCTGTCGGCATGTTGTTGCCTTCGGTCTCCGCTTCTGCGGGAACCTGGGACGGAAGTTCAAAACTGAATGTCTTGGTCAAGATAATATACCGCGCGTTGGGGTTGGAAGCTTTCAGGCGACCGGCCGGATGGTCGGTCGCCTGGTATGGAAATTAAGGGTGGATACGAACCGAAATACCGAGAAGGTTCGCAGAGAAGCTCTCATCGGCCGCAAACGCCGTACCACTCCGGTCACGATCAACGCGACGTGCGAAGGCGTTCAGGTGCACCCGCTTGTTCATTTTGTACGTACCGATCACACCGAATTCGGTGATGTCGTCATCCCTGTCGGTCTCATCGTATTCATAGCTGGTGAGCTCGCCATATCCTGACAGGATGATATTGCGGTACAGTTCGTGATCAACACGGGCGCCTAGCGTCGTTTGAATGGAGCTCGCGCTGGTCCGAATGCCGCTATCGACTGTACGGCGTGCACCATTGAAGCTCACAGTGGTGAGACGGGTCGGGAACCATTCTACATTCGCATCGACGGCCAGACCGTCAGTGTCTTCGTAGAAATTGTCATCCTTTTCTTCGCTCAGATAGCCAATGGCCACGTCACCGCGGATCAGCGTGTTCAGCTCGAAGTCCACACCACCGTAAACAGTGTAGGAATCTGAATCCCTGGACCGTTCCGCACCGTCGACGACCAGCAGATTATCGTACTCACGCTGTTGGATCATGCCTTGGCCAAAAACAGCTACGTTCGGCGAAATCGCATAGCTGAGGCGCGAATTGAAGAGCGTGTCAGACCGGTCACGGAAGTCCTGATCGATCGGCGTACCGTCAAGGGAGACCGTGTCGTCATAGTCGACTTCCGCAAATGTCACAGAGTTCGTCCAGCGAATACGGTCATTTGTATAATTGGCACTCAGCTCGACGCCTGCACGGGTATACTCGATCGGCTCGCCCAGTCCGGATGTGTTCGATGGGTCGGACCGCTGATCCGTAGATTGCTGGTAGAAGACCGCGCCGCCAAGTGCGACGTCGCGCGTGACGTCCAGACGGCCCCGCAGCCGCGTATTGACATCATTGGCTGACTGGTCACTGAAATCCTGGTACTCGTCACGGCTGACAGACACGGAGGCGGCCACTTCGTGCACGCTCCAGTTTGTACGAGCCGCAATATCAGCGCCGATGCGGGCGATGACATCCGATTCTTCGTTGTCGCTCGTTCCCAACGCATTGTCGGTATAACCAAGGCCAGCGAACAGACTGGAATTTACCGTAAATGCTCCGAGCCGGATGGGCTCCGGATCATATTCGGGCTGACGGCGGTCTGTAACCGCCTCATACTTGTCCCGACTGTAATAGTCGCTCGACTGCGCATACGCCGTCCCAGACATCGCCGCAATCAGAGCGCCTGTCGCGACTCCTGCAAGGCTAACCCGCTTAGTATACAACATTTCCACCTCTTCCCTGGATTATGTATTCCGGTTGCTCGAACCGCCATGTTTACCAAAGGTCCCAAAGCAAGACCCATACCACTTTTCTTACAAAGAGTGAGGGCTTCATAGGGGAATACGGTGTCAGTCAAGTAATCAAAGTTAGGCAAATTCGAGCGAATTATTGGAAGGTTTCAGCGGCCCGCAAGACCGAGAGGCGGATTGTCGGCAATAATTTCTCAATTAATCAAGACATAAGAAGAGGCCCGGGACGCTGTCTTCGCGTCCCGGGCCGTCTCGTCAGACTAATTCGGCAGAATATTAATTATTAAAAAGCCCCTAGGCCCAATATTCAGCCTGCACAGTTACTGGACTCTGTGGTCTATTCCGCCGCTGCCGGAAGTTCCATCTCTGTCAGTCCGGTGTACCGCTTCAGATGGTGATCGATATTGCCGAACTCGGAATCGATCATCGTCAGGCGTTTGAAATAGTGTCCGACAGCCAGTTCGTCTGTCATGCCCATGCCGCCATGGATCTGCACGGCTTCCTGACCAATGAAGCGACCGGCTTGACCGATACGCACCTTGGCAGCGGATGCCGCCTTCTTGCGCGTGACTTGGTCTTCATCAAGCTTGAGCGTGGCCATGTAGGTCATGGAAATCGACTGCTCATGCTCCATGAACATATCGACCATGCGGTGCTGCAGCACCTGGAACTTTCCAATCGGAACGCCAAACTGCTTACGCTGGCGTGAATATTCGACCGTCATGGCGTGTGCCACCTTCATGGCGCCGCAGGCTTCGGCGCAGATCGCGGCGATGGCCTCGTCGGTAACGGTTTCGATCAACGGCAGACCATTGTCGACTTCGCCAATCACCGCTTCTGCGCCAACCGCGACGTTCTCGAAGTAGACTTCCGACGCGCGGCGACCATCGACCGTCGGATAATCGCGGGTGCTTACCCCCTGCGCATCCTTGGCAACGACGAAGACTGAAACGCCATTGCTGTCACGGCGATCACCTGACGTGCGCGCTGTCACAACGAAGTGGGTTGCCCAAGGCGCACCAATGACCACGGCCTTGTGCCCATTCAGGACAAAGCCGGCGCCGTCTTTCTTGGCGGTCGTCTCAAGATCGGCCAGATTATAGCGACCGCGCGGTTCTGCGTAAGCGAATGCAAAGATGTTCTCGCCCGACATGATGCCGCTAAGGTATTCTTCCTTTTGCGCATCCGTGCCGCGCTTGAGGAAACCACCACCGCAAACAACGCTCGGCACGTAAGGCTCGACCACGAGGCCCTTGCCGAACTCTTCCATAACAACCATCGCATCAATCGGGCCGCCACCAAGGCCGCCATCTTCTTCGCTGAACGGTGCCATCAAGAGACCAAGCTCAGCAAACTGTGCCCACATTTCAGGACGCCAGCCCGCTTCGGACTCGACCACCTTGCGGCGCGTGTCGAAATCATACTGCTCGCGGATCAGCCTCGAGAGGCTGTCGCGGATCATGTTCTGCTCTTCGGTGAAATTGAAGTCCATCTTCTATCCTCCCTGCCTCGTGCGCCCTAAAGGCCGAGGATCATCTTTGAAATAATGTTGCGCTGGATCTCGTTGGATCCACCGTAGATCGATGTCTTGCGCATGTTGAAATACGTTTCAGCCGCAAAGTTCGCATGGTCGGGACCGACGCCAAATCCGTCATTCCCCGTATTTTCCATGCCATAGCCATACGGAGCACCATAGTTTCCAACGGCCTCGAGCGTAAGCTCGGTCAAGCGCTGCTGGATCTCGGTTCCCTTCACTTTCAGGATCGAACTTTCGGGCCCGGGGCCTTTGCCTGCTGCCTCGGAAGCCAGCGTGCGAAGTTCAGTGAATTCCAAAGCGGTCAGGTCGATTTCGAGTTGGCTGATCTTGCGCGCAAAATCTTGCGATTGAAGCAATGGCTGACCATCAACCAGCTCTTCTGACGCGATACTGCGCAAGCGTTCAACGCCCCGCTTGGAGCGCGCAACGCCAGCGATACCGGAGCGCTCATGAGCAAGCAGGAATTTCGCGTAGGTCCAGCCTTCATTTTCCGTGCCGACGAGGTTTTCAACCGGAACGCGGACATCTGTCAGCCACGTCTCGTTCACTTCGTGCGTACCATCGATCAACTTGATCGGCTTCACTTCGATGCCCGGCGTGTTCATGTCGACAAGGATGAAGCTGATGCCTTCTTGAGGTTTCTTCGCCGTCGGGTCCGTACGGCAGAGGAAGAATCCCCAATCCGCGTGCTGCGCCAGTGTGGTCCAGGTCTTCTGGCCATTCAGAACATAATGGTCGCCGTCGCGAACCGCTGTCGTCTTGAGGCTTGCAAGGTCAGAACCTGCGCCTGGCTCGGAATAGCCTTGGCACCACCACACTTCGCCGGACCGAATGCCTGGCAGGTGACGAGCCTTCTGCTCTTCATTGCCGAATGTGTAGATAACTGGCGCAACCATCGACACACCGAATGGCAGAGGCATCAGCGCATCAACGCGAGCATTCTCTTCCGACCAGATATAACGCTGGGTAGAGGTCCAGCCGGTGCCGCCGTATTTTTCAGGCCATGCAGGTGTTGACCACCCCTTTTTACCGAGCACTTTGTGCCAGGCGAGGAATTCTTCGCGCGTAAGATCCTCACGCGACCCGATACCCTCAAGTTCTTTCGGATAGTTTTCGCGAATGAATTCGCGGACCTCATTGCGGAAGGCAATCTCTTCCGGCGAAAAATCGAGATTCATGACGGCTCCTCACTGTGCGCTTGATGCGCATCGTACTTATCCCCTCTAATTCAGCCATTTTCGGCTAAAGGCAAGGTGACGTGAGCGTAAACGTCAGGTTCTCGTCGCGTCAGGTCGCATTTGCCGCTGAAGGCTCAGCAATGAAAGGGGCACACGCTGTCTTGAGCAACCCAATTGCCGTAGCGGAACCCAGTCCGCCCCCGGTTTGAAACTCGAGTTGAAGGAGGGGTTGCAGGCCCAACCGCTCGACTGCCGCCTCATGAGCTGGTCGCCGTGTCACGTGCGATGCTATGCAGTGACTGATGGCCTTTGGTTCGATTGAATGCACAACCGCGGCGGCGATAGTGGTTGCAAATCCATCCAGAACCACCGGGATTCCCTGATGCCGCGCCGCAATGATTGCGCCGACACAGGCCGCCAATTCCCGACCGCCAAGATATCTGAGAGCTTGTAACGGATCAGCCAGATGCCCCCGATGCAAAGCCAGCGCGCGCGATACGACGTCCACTCGCCGCTCTACCAAATTGGCCGTGGATTGATTGTCCGGCCTGACCCAGTAATCCGGCGCTCCGCCATACAATGCGCACGCGACAGCCGCGGCGGCGGTGCCGACCCCTGCTCCGGAGACGGCAAGCGCGAGCAGATCCGGCTTTTCCTCGGTGGCCTCAAACCCGTATGCGATGGTCGCGGCACATTCCCGCTCGGTCATGGCCGGCTCCTCCGCAATACTTGGAGTTGGCTTGTCGATGGCAAGATCGAACACGCGTATGGCGGCTCCGGCCTGTGTTGCTATTGCCGACAGCGGCGCCTTGCCTTCCCGCAGTGCATCAACATGTGCGCGCGTATCCGTCTGACTTGAGAGCGAGACACCCTCTGACTGAAGGCCGTGTGAACTGGCGAACACTGCCAACACCGGGTTTTCGATACGTGGAGGAAAGCGATGCTGCCAATTAGCAAGCCATTCTGCGGCCTTGCCGAGACGACCGAAATCTCCCTCACGGCCCATTTCGAGCAATGCCGCACGCACTTTCTGGCCAGGGGCCGGATCCACATCCACCGACGCCTTAATTAGAGACCTGGCATCCGCCAATGGTGAAGTTTGTTGTGCCGGCTCACTCAAAGCAGGTTGCTCCCAATGCATTTGAAATCGATTTCATCTTATAGCAGACAACACATGTTAACTGCGACAAGGTTTTGTTACCTCGTTTATGAGATACTTGTGTCCTCTCGTGAGCTGACTAACCTAAATACATGACCACTCAACCCATAAAATCCCCTTGCATCAAAGTGTGCGCTGTAGACGCCTCTACAGGACTCTGTCTCGGTTGTGCACGGTCACTTAAGGAAATCGGAAGTTGGGTAAGACTGGGACCAGACGGACGCGAGAAGATAATGGCCGAATTGCCTGAGCGGATCACCCGGCTTGAAGCGCTCGGCAAACGCTAGGATTTCTCGATGTCCATAGGAAAGACCCTCGTATCCGGATTTGGCGCAGCTGTGCTGATTTCCGCAACTGTCGCTTTCTTTCTCGTCCCTAGGCTGGAGCAGCATCAGGCAGAGATTGCCACAATGCAACCGGATCCGGCACCGGCCCCGTCCGAGAAGCGCACATCGGTAAACTTTGCGGATGCCGCCATTATCGATCGCGAGTCAGATGGCCATTACTGGACCCGCGCCGAAGTGCATGGAACAGCGGTCAAGTTCATGGTCGATACCGGAGCCAGCACCGTCGCCTTGACCTTTCGTGATGCTCAGCGGATTGGTTTGAAACCGGAAACGCTGGACTACAAATGGGAAATTCGTACGGCTGGCGGCATCACATATGGCGCTGCCGTCACGCTGGATAATATTCGCATAGGCCAAGTCGAAATCGAACGTGTCGATGCCATGATCCTCAAGGACGGGCTCGAACAATCGCTCTTGGGTATGACCTATCTTGGCGAACTCTATTCATACGAGTTCAAGCAAAGCCAATTGATCATACGCCGGTAATTTTCTCACCGTTCTGGCCTTTTCCGACACCAACTTCCCACGCGAACCTTTCTGCATCGCCGGCCCATCGGGCATAGGCCACGCGACCCTCAAGTCCCGCTGCATCCATCAGGTCGCGATACCAGTAGTCAGCCCCGGCATTCAGCCTTTGCGGATGCACGCCCCAGAGCAGACAGGCCGTGCGCAAGCGCTGATCGTCCAATGACCCGTAAAGAATCGGTGCCGTTCCTCGGACTCTGGCAAAACGGGCGAGCCGATCAAAAGCGCCAGTACGTAGGGCCAGCGCTGTCGCACCTTCCGCCTCGGCCATACCCTGGGCCGTCTCTGCAACAACATCGATTGCGCTTTGCGCAGGTATGTCACCCGAAAACTGTTCCAGCGACCGCCGATAATCCTCAGCGCCCTCTGTGGCACGGATGATCCGGGACATGATGGCCACCGTGGTGGCGGGATGGCGTCCGACTGCGGTCTCACCTGACAGCATGACTGCGTCTGCGCCTTGATAGATGGCCGTGGCCACATCGGAAGCTTCGGCGCGGGTCGGGGCGGCATTCTCAATCATGGATTCCAACATCTGCGTCGCCACGATTACCGGCCGGCCCAGTCCGCGAGCACAACGTACGATCCGGCGCTGGATGACAGGCACGTCTTCAGGCGCATACTCAACACCGAGATCCCCTCGCGCGACCATCACAGCGTCGGCCGCGGCAACAATAGGCTCCAGGTTTGAAATGGCGGCAGGCTTTTCGAGTTTGGCGACAAGCGGTGCCCGACCAGCAATGATGGCCTTCACTTCTTCGATGTCTTCAACTGTCTGCACAAAGGACAATGCGACGAGATCAACGCCAATCTCGAGCGCGAAATCAAGGTCGGCGCGGTCTTTGTCGGTCAATGCTCGCACCGGCAGGGCCTTGCCGCGAACCGTGAAGCCCTTCTTGTCGGTCAACTTGCCAGGCACGTCAGCTCGCACCATCGGCTTGCTGCCTGCCTGAGTTACGGTGAACATCAGCTTGCCGTCATCCACCAGGATAACGTCGCCTTCTTCGAGGATTTCGACAATCTCGGCGTGCGGTACTGGAATGGTATCTTCCGCCTCGGTCGTCTCAGCGGCAACGACCGCATATTCCTTCTGATACCGCAGTCGCAGCTCTCCACCCGGCAGCGATCCGACGCGTACTTTGGGCCCCTGCAGGTCTCCCAGCGTAGCGAGGGGACGACCCGTTTCTTTTTCAGCGGCGCGCACAGCATCCAGGGCATCTTTGTGTGCACTGTACTCGCCATGGCTGAAGTTCAAGCGGAAGACGTCAACGCCTGCATAGGCCAATGCCAGAACTTCCTTCGGCGAGCGACTGCCCGGACCGAGTGTTGCGACAATCTTTGCGTTCTCACCAATTAGCCGATTTTCAGTCATTCCGCCCTCCTATGACAAGGTTGACACCGGTCCTATACGAGTCCCTTCGGGTATGCCAGCCGATCTGTTTTTCCCCCGCTCAATACACAAAAACTTCATGTGCGTGCATCCAATCGACCAAGTCGATGCATCTTCCTATGCAAAAGGAGAAATCGAGCATGAAATCAGCCCTCTTGGCCCTGTCTGTCCTGGCCGCCTGCGCCGTGCCCCTGTCACAAGCCGAAACGCCGCCCACCGAAGATCGGGTCGAACCTGTCCAGGTCATGGTGCTCGGCACCTATCATTTCGAAAATCCGGGCCTGGATCTGGTGAACACGGATGCAGATGATGTGTTGGCGCCGCACCGCCAGGCGGAACTGCAAGACCTGGCCGAGCGGCTGACCGCGTTTCGCCCCACCGCCATCGCCCTGGAGCGCATCCGCCAGACCGATGATGCGCTCGACCCGAACTTTGTGGACTTCGTCCCCGAGGATTTGACCCGAAAGCGCAACGAGAGGGTCCAGATCGGCTACCGCATCGCGCACGAGACCGGAATTGACCGGGTCTACGCAGTCGACACTCAGGATGGTGAAATCGCCTACTTTCCCTTCGATCGAGTGGAAGCCTTTGCTGCACGCACGGGCCGGGAAGACAAGATCACCAGTCTGATCGACACAATCAAGACCCAAGCCGAACTCCTTATGCAAGACCAGCCCTCAACCCCCATCGCAGAATTGCTGGCCCGACAGAATGACCCGGCTGTGATCCGCACCATGCATTCAGACTTTTACTATGGCCTGCTCGACATGTCGGATATCGAAGATGCTGCGGGTGCCGTTCTGAACTATGGCTGGTATGCTCGCAATGCCGAAATCTTCGCAAACATCACCGAAATTGCAGAACCAGGAGATCGGATCCTCATCGTATACGGATCAGGACACAACTATTGGCTGCGCCACTTCGCGCAGGAAACGCCCGGCTTCGAACTGGTCGAAGCCACCCCCTACCTCACCGATTAGTCGACAGCAAACGGATCATAATTGAGAATCGGCGCAAGCCAACGCTCCGCCTTGCGCGTCTCCCACCCCTTGCGCCGCGCGTAATCCTCGACCTGGTCTTTTTCGATACGTCCAACCGCAAAATATACGCTGTCGGGATGCGCGAAGTAGAGTCCCGAAACACTGGCTGCAGGCGTCATGGCGAAGCTGCTGGTCAGCGAAACGCCAATGCGCGCCTCAGGTTCGAGCAGGCGGAACAGGGTTTCCTTCTCGGTGTGTTCCGGCTGGCTCGGATAGCCGGGAGCCGGCCTGATGCCGCGATACTTCTCCTTGATCAGTTCAGGATTGGACAGGTCTTCATCGGGAGCATAAGCCCACAACTCCTTGCGGACACGCTCATGCATATATTCCGCCATCGCCTCTGCAAACCGGTCAGCCAGCGCCTTGACCATAATGGAGGAATAATCGTCGCCTCTCTTAATGAAGTCTTGCGCAATTTCCTCCGCGTGCGGACCTGAAGTAACGCAGAATCCTCCGATCCAGTCATCGCCTTCCGGTGCAACAAAGTCGGACAATGCGAAGTTGGCGCGGGAATTATCCTTCACCATTTGCTGGCGAAGCGTATAAAAGACATCCCCTGAATCGAGGCAAATATCATCGCCATCAGAATTTGCCCTCCAGAAGCCCACCACAGCTTTCGGCTTCAACCACGCTTCCCCGACGAGTTGTTGCATCATGGCTTGAGTGTCATTCCAAAGGCCGGTCGCAGCCTCGCCGACAATCTTGTCTTCCAATATCTGGGGATACTGACCCGCCAGGTCCCATGCCGAAAAATAGGGAGTCCAATCGATATAGCGCGCCAACGTCGCGAGATCAAAATCTTCAAAAGTCCGCACGCCCTCAAACGTTGGCTGTGGCGGCGTGTAAGTTTTCCAATCTAGTTTGAGCCTGGCCTCGCGCGCCTGACCTATCGGCAGTCGCGGTTTCGGCGGACCGCCCGCGCGCGCTTCGCGCATCCGCTCATAGCGTGCTTTGGTCTGCGTTACAAAGGCCGGTTTGTCGTCTTCGCTCAATAGCGTGCTGACGACGCCGACGGCACGGCTCGCATCGGACACATGCACAACAGGGGCTGTTCGGATGACCGGATCAATCTTGACCGCCGTATGAGCGGGACTGGTCGTAGCACCACCAATCAGGAGTGGCTGTTTCATACCACGCCGTTCCATTTCGGAAGCAACATAGACCATCTCATCAAGACTTGGTGTAATCAGGCCTGAAAGCCCGATGATATCGACACCCTCTTTTTCGGCCGTATCCAGAATGGTTTCTGCGGCCACCATGACACCAAGATCCAGGATCTCATAACCGTTGCAGGCCAGAACCACGCCCACAATATTCTTGCCGATGTCGTGAACATCTCCCTTCACAGTCGCCATCAGAACCTTACCATTCGAAACATCCACAGTGCCGAGGCGCTGCTTCTCCTCCTCCATGTAAGGTTCGAGCCAAGCGACAGCCTGTTTCATGACGCGCGCGGACTTCACCACTTGCGGCAGGAACATCTTGCCGGAGCCGAACAGGTCGCCAACGACATTCATCCCGTCCATCAGGGGGCCTTCGATGACATGCAGCGGACGCTCGACCGATTGGCGCGCTTCCTCGGTATCCGCATCAATGTATTCGGTAATGCCGTGCACGAGCGCGTATTCGAGCCGCTTCGCGACAGGCGCCTCGCGCCAGGACAGATCCTTCTCGGCCGTCTTTCCTTTCTGGCCCTTGAAGCCTTCAGCTATCTCGATCAGCCGTTCAGTGGCATCCTCGCGACGGTTCAGAATCACGTCTTCGACGCGCTCGCGCAGGTCAGCCTCGATATCATCATAGATATCGAGTTGGCCGGCATTGACGATGCCCATGTCCATGCCTGCCGGAATGGCATGATAGAGGAAGACAGAATGCATGGCGCGCCGAACGGGCTCATTGCCTCGGAAGCTGAATGAGACATTCGAGAGCCCACCGGATATATGACATCCCGGGCATGTTTTGCGAATTTCGCGCGTCGCCTCAATGAAGTCGACCGCGTAATTGTTATGTTCTTCTATGCCCGTTGCGACGGCAAAGACATTCGGGTCAAAGATGATGTCTTCAGCGGGGAACCCGACTTCTTCAGTGAGAATTCTGAAAGCACGTTGGCAGATCTCGACCTTGCGGTCTTTGGTGTCGGCCTGACCCACTTCATCAAACGCCATAACCACGACGGCCGCGCCGTAAGCGAGGCAGGCTCGCGCCTGCTTCCGGAACGTCTCTTCGCCTTCCTTCATGGAAATGGAGTTGACGATCGCCTTGCCTTGAACACATTTCAGGCCAGCCTCGATCACCTCCCATTTGGAAGAGTCGATCATGACCGGGACACGGGCAATGTCCGGCTCGGCGGCGATCAGGTTCAGAAAGGTGCGCATGGCCTCGGCGCCATCCAGCATGCCTTCATCCATGTTTACGTCGATCACCTGCGCGCCGCTCTCGACCTGCTGTCGCGCGACCTCAACGGCATCCGCGTAACGACCTTCGGTGATCATTTTCCGGAAACGCGCAGAACCTGTCACATTGGTACGTTCACCAATGTTCACAAAAGATTGGGAAGCTGCAATTGTCATTTTCTCGTTTTCCCGGCGTCTAGCGGCCAGTTGCCATCGACCACAGAGGGAAACCCGTCTGCAGGACGATTATACCAATAAATCCAGGCGGTTTCGCCTGACTCAGCCCCGGTGTCATCCAACAGGGAAATTCGTTTACGCAAGTATAGACTGGTCACCGGGTCGTTGGTTACGTCCTCGAAGGCATCCATTGCTGACATGATCGCTGTATCGCCGATCCGCCAGCGAATACCACGGCAAAGCTCATTACCCTCGATGACGCCCGGAAAACCTCCAAGATCGATCATCCGCCCTCGAAAGCGGCAGGGCGCCCCGAAGACACCCGCACTGTCCAGCGGCAGATCGGCGGGTTGCCCGGCCGCGCCCAGCTTGAGCAGTCCATAGAAAACGAAAAGGTCTCCGACCTCCACGGCTCTGGCCGTCATGAGGCCACCTCGAATGGCTCCAGCCCCGACAGGCGCATCGTGTGTTTGCTCGGCGCCGGGTCACGTGGCTTTATGCTGTCGACTGCGTTGGCGATCGCCGCGATATGTTCCGGGGTGGTACCACAACAACCACCCAGAATGTTCACAAGACCATCCTTCGCCCAACCACCTACAGAACCGGATGTTTCTTCAGGTTGCTCATCATACTGGCCCATTTCATTCGGCAGACCAGCATTCGGATAGGCAGCGACAAGCGTGTCCGCTACGCGTGACAGAGCCGCAATGTACGGCCTCATCAAGTCAGCGCCAAGCGCACAATTGAATCCGATAGCAAAAGGCTTCGCGTGACGTACCGAGTTCCAGAACGCCTCGACCGTCTGGCCGGACAGTGTACGACCAGACCGGTCAGTAATCGTGCCGGAAATCCAGATGGGCAGTTGGTCCATGCCCTCTTCTTCAAGGTCCATGATCGCCTTTATCGCCGCCTTGCAATTCAGAGTGTCTGTAATCGTCTCAATCAGGTAGAGATCGACCCCACCCTCGTTCAGCGCACGGATTTGTTGGCGATAGGCTTCATAGACCTCATCAAAGGTCACAGACCGAGCGCCTGGATCGTTCACATCCGATGACATGGACAACATCTTGTTTAGAGGCCCGATGGAGCCCGCCAGGAACCTCGGCTTGTCCGGCGTCTTCGCCGTCCACGCATCGGCCGCAGCCCGGCCGAGCTTCGCCCCTTCCAGATTGATGTCCCAGACAGATTGCGGGTCCAGCTTGTAGTCATCCTGCGCGATGACCGTTGCGCTGAACGTGTTGGTCTCGGAAATGTCGGCACCTGCTCCATAATAGGCATCATGCAGGTCGGTCACGATATCCGGCCGCGTCAGGCACAAAACATCATTGTTTCCTTTCATCTGGCCGGGATAATCAGACTCGCTGAACCGAGTCCCTCGGTAATCTCCCTCCTCCAGGCCGCGCCTCTGAATCATGACCCCCCACGATCCATCGAGAATGAGAATTCGTTCCTTGGCGGCTGCCTTCAGGGCGCTGATGCGATCTTGTCTGTTCATGGCTCAAGCGGCCTCAACTGGTTTGGGTTTCAGTCCGAGCAGGCGACAGGTGGACAAAGCCAACCCAGCCCGGTTCAGCGTGTAAAAATGGAAATCGGAGACCCCCTCATCGGACAATTTCCGACAAAGGTCCGCCGCAACGTTAGCTGTTACTAGTTCCCGCGTTTCCTGATCATCCTCAAGGCCCTCATAGAGCTCATGCAGCCAGGTCGGCAGTGATGCGCCACACAGTTGAGATATACGCTTCAAGCCCTTGAAATTCGGTTGCAGCATGATGCCCGGCACAATGGGCATGGTAACACCACCTGCACGAGCCTTTTCCAGAAAATTCAGATAGATTTCCGGCTCGAAGAAGAATTGCGTGATTGCTCGGTCCGCACCTGCGTCTTGCTTTGCTTTCAGAAACGCGATTTCGGCGTCCCACCCCTGACTCTCAGGATGAAGCTCAGGATAACAGGACACAGAAATCTCGAAGCAGCGACCGAGATCGGGCCGATGGGCACGAATGCCTTCAATCAAATCGATTGAATCCCTGAACCCACCGGGGTGCTGTTCGAATTTCTCGCCCATGCCACTCGGTGGATCACCGCGAAGGGCAACAATATGCCTTACCCCAGCGTCCCAGTAATCTTCCGCAACGGACAGCACTTCATCCTTGGTTGCACTGACGCACGTCAAGTGACCAGCCGGTCGCAAATGGGTCTGTTGAGCAATCCGGCGAACAGTGTCGTGGGTACGCTCACGCGTAGATCCCCCGGCGCCATAAGTGACGGAAACAAAATTCGGAGTCATCGGCTCGAGGCGCTCAACCGTTTCCCACAGGCGATCAGCCATCGCTTCGGATTTCGGCGGAAAAAACTCGAATGAAACAGACGGCGAGCCTGCCTGCCGAGGGGTAGCGAGCGAGCTCATGCGACATGCTCCTTGGGTTTGGCGGACTTGACCGCCTTCCAGATATTTACGGTGAGACCATCCTGTTCACCTTCGGGAGGCGCAAAGGAACGCGGCTCGAAGAGGTCGAGGCCCACATCGGCAGACCACACAGCCATAGCTTCGTGCGCCATACCCAACCGGTGATGGCCATACTCGGCGCGCAAAAACTCCAGATCATGCGGTGCGAAATCCACGATCAGGAGCTGGCCGCCGGGCTTCAGCACACGGCTAGCCTCCGCGATCGCCCGATTTGGCGCGTCCATATAGTGAAGAACCTGATGAATGATCACCAAATCAGCAGAGTTGTCGTCAAACGGTACAGCTGTCACGTTCCCCTGACGCACGCGGGCACCAAGCACGCCTTGCTGTTCCAGATTTGCCCGCGCGACAGTGAGCATATGATGACTTAGGTCAATGCCCTCTGCTTCCTCGGCCAAAGGTGCAAATAGGCTCAGCATACGTCCGGTACCGGTTCCGAAATCCAGGACGCGCCCAAATGGTCCCTTCCCCGCGAGTTCGACTAGAGCCCCCTCGATCAAATCGTTGGGATAGTGAAGAGACCGCAAGCGGTCCCACGTCTCAGCGATGTTTGAGAAGTAAGCTTCAGCTGATTCCGCACGCGCAGCGCTCACTTCGTCCAGACGTGCTGCATCACGAGCTAGTTCCGGCTCGTCTCGATCCAGTTGCGCAAACAAGGAATCCAGAAATGCTTTTCCATACGACCCGGTTGAAGCGCGGTAGAAGACAAATGAACCTTCAGGCAAACGCTCAACCAAACCTGCAGCCGTGAGCGCCTTCAGGTGGTGAGACAGGCGAGGCTGGGACTGCTCCAATACCTGCACCAGTTCCCCGACCGACAGGTCGCGCTGGCGCAACAGGGCCAACACCCTCAAACGAGTGGGCTCCCCTGCTGCGCGCAGAGCCTCAATCATGGATGACAGCCGTGAAGTCATTTAATGATATAAACATTGATTTATATGTTTTTGCAACACAGCTTTACAGAAATATCACCTATGCGTGTTTCGGTAGAGATTGAGAGTTGAAGCGCCAGCGCTTAACTACCATCTACCGGCTTCCACAACGGGGTTATCCACACATGACACAGCGACTCTTTGCTGCGGTTCTTGCCATGGGGCTAGGAGCCTGTGCGTCCACACAAAACCTTGAATCCGGCACCGTTCCCGATCCTTACGAAGGCTTCAACCGTCAGATGTTCGCCTTCAATAGTGGCGTAGACAAGTATGCGCTCGGCCCCGCAGCAGACGTGTATGAGACGGTGACCCCCGAGTACGGTCGCGACCGACTGAGCGACTTCCTTCACAACTTGAAGTCTCCAGTGATCTTTGTGAACGATGTCCTGCAGGGCGAGAGTGATCGCGCTAGCGAAACATTTGCTCGATTTTTTCTGAACTCGACGCTGGGTATCGCCGGACTTTGGGACGTTGCTGAGTATACCGGTATTGAGAAGCACAATGAGGATTTTGGACAAACCCTTGCTGTGTGGGGTGTCGACAGCGGCCCCTTCCTGATCCTGCCCCTCATGGGTCCAACAACGCCGCGTGACCTGTTCGGTAGCGGTGTGGATCGTGCGCTAGATCCGCTTGTCTGGACAGAGTTCGATAACAATCCCGACCTCGACGATCACATCGAAATGGGTCGTGGAATTCTCGGAGGGCTGAATGCCCGCGTCGCCCTCGATGATGCGCTGGAGCAACTGAATGCTCAGCCAGAGCCCTACATCGCTTTGCGGAGACTTTATTCATCCCAGCGTCAGGCAGAAATACGTAATGGTCGCATAGACGAGGAAGATGCTTACGAGGATCTCCCTGATTTTGACGAATTTGAAGAGTAGGTCCGGGGCGTGATGACCACCAACAGGAGCGAAATGTGAAACGCTACTACCGATATTTTGCATTGGCTGGCGCTGCAGTATTGATGCTTGCCCCAACCAGCCGGGCAGACGCAAAGACAGAATCCTATGTTCAGGAGAATGCCAGTGACGTATTGGCATCGCTGAACGATCCGTCCCTGGACTCAGAAGAGCGCACAGAAAAATTCAATACTTACATGGATGAGTTCACCGACATGACTGCGGTGTCCAACTTTGCCATTGGCAAGTATGCACGCCGCTTCAGCGAAGATGAGTTAGCTCGCTACCGGAAAGTTTTTCGGGAGTATGCACTCGCAGTTTATGAGAATGAACTCGACGCCTATCGCGGAGAAGCCGTGATCGTAAAGGATTCGGTGGATCGATCTGCGACCGATTCGATCGTCAACACGGTCATTAAGCGTCAGGACGGCAAAGACATGGATGTGCGGTGGCGCGTTCTGACCCGCGACGGCAAGTATCAGGTCGTAGACGTTGCCCTGAATCTGGACGGTAATTTGATCTGGCTCGCAATCGAACAGCGCGCCCAATTCCTCGCTTTGCTAGACCGCTCGAACGGCTCGGCCGAGGCCTTGATTGACAAGATCGAAAGCATGAAGCGGAAGCTGGAAACCGAGAAGCGAAGCTAGTCGTCTGAAATCAGCCAAAGATCAATAGCCCCCACCAGACGGCTGGTTGGGGGCTTTTTTACGTGTGGCTTACACGCTCCAGCTGCGGAACGGTTTTCCAGTCAGCTCCCGAAAGCGACTCGCATCAGTTTTCAGCTTCTGCGCCAGATTAGAACGAATCCTGTCGTCGAATTCTGGAACTTCGACGGGTTTCCTCGTTTTGACCGCTGCGCGCAGGGAGTCGATGAGGACTCGCGGCGTGCGCGAACGGACGTATCTCCCTATACCTGTATCTCGCATTTGCCCCCACCAACGAGGCATTTTGCGAATTTCCTCTCCCGAATTTGCCTCGGGCAGATTGCTCAAATGTTCGACGGCCGAAGGTGCCAGACCGATATGCTCTGCGATCCGCCTGAGCACGGAGGAAGAGTTGGCAAGCAGATCGTTGAAATCTACGATTAAAATGTCGTCTTTAGACCAATACTCAAAGTAGGGCTCCAACTGGTAAGCATATTTGCTAACCATAAGTATGTGCTCACCCTCATGTGTGTCGAACACATCAGCCGGCTCAGCGAGAGATGCTGAATGCATGAATGTATGCTTGTATTGGGACTCGGCCCGCGCAACGGGATCCCGGGCGATAAAGATCAGCTTCGAGTTCGGAGCATTTTCATAGGTCCGCGCTGGTGCGCCTGGAAACATGTCCCGCTTTGTATAGTTCGGACAAAAATCCACCCAAGGAAGGTCCGAATTGCCAAACTGTTTGCGATACCAGCCGAGGCCTCGCGCAAAATTTTCTTTGGACAGATAAAAGTCGGTTTCCTTGCATTCCGGCACGGCCACTAGACCGCTTTCAAGGAATACTCGGTACAGGGCGGTCGTGCCAGCTCGCATCGCCCCAATGACGATTGCGTCAGCCGCAGTCTTGTCCCCTGGTTCGCCGGTCTGGATCATCGTCGAACATTCCCGCATTGTCATGGGCACAAATGCCCAATTCGAGCATATACGCACATTCTGTCCCCACCCTTCAAAGGGTGAGCCTCTTATCGGCAAAGGAATGACAATGCGCAAGCATTTCGTTAACCAATGTTAACAAAATTCGAATTTATACCAAAATTCGATCACACTTCTCACTACCCGCAAAGCAAACGCTCATCAGTAATGCGATGACAATTCATTTTTAGTTTGGGCCAACAAGTACGGCCCGACTTCCAGCGGGCCGAAAATCTTGCCAATCAGCGGGCAAATTTCTTGAACTTCAGACGCTTGGGATTGACGGCATCCTCACCTAAGCGGCGCTTCTTGTCTTCAAGGTAGGAAGAAAAGTCGCCTTCGAACCATTCAACATGGGAATCGCCCTCGAATGCGAGAATGTGCGTTGCCATACGGTCCAGGAACCAGCGATCGTGCGAAATGATCACCGCGCAGCCGGGGAAATTGTCGAGACCTTCTTCGAGCGCCTGCAAGGTTTCCACGTCGAGATCGTTGGTCGGTTCATCTAGCAGAAGCAAATTGTGGCTACCTTTGAGCATCTTGGCGAGATGGACACGATTACGCTCACCACCAGACAGGAGCCCGACTTTTTTCTGTTGATCTGTGCCCTTGAAGTTGAACGCGCCAACATATGCGCGCGACATAACCTCAACTCCTCCCAGGTCAATGACATCCGTCCCCCCGGAGATTTCCTCCCAGACATTCTTGTCGGAATCGAGTTTGTCGCGGCTCTGGTCAACATAGCCAATCTTCACCGTATCACCGATGCGCAGGCTACCCTGGTCTGGCTTCTCCTGCTCAAGGATCATCTTGAACAAAGTCGATTTACCCGCACCATTCGGGCCGATGACACCAACAATACCACCAGGGGGCAATTTGAAGTCCAGATTTTCGATCAGGAGATTGTCGCCGAATGCCTTTCGCAACCCTTCCGCCTCCAGAACGACTCCACCAAGGCGCGGGCCGGGGGGAATCCGGATTTGTGCGGTCATGACCTTCTCGCGCTCAGCCTGCGATGCCATTTCCTCATAGGCGTTGATACGCGCCTTGGATTTTGCCTGACGCGCCTTCTGACCAGAACGAACCCACTCAAGTTCCTTCGCTAGGGTGCGCTTGCGACCGGACTCTTCACGCGCCTCCTGCTCCATCCGCTTGGCCTTTTGCTCAACCCAGCCGGAATAGTTGCCCTGGAAGGGAACACCGCGGCCACGGTCGAGTTCGAGGATCCAGCTGGTAATATCATCAAGGAAGTATCGGTCGTGGGTCACGAGGATCACACAGCCCGGGAAGTTGATCAGATAATTTTGCAGCCACGCGACGGTTTCGGCATCGAGGTGGTTGGTCGGTTCATCCATCAGGATCATGTCGGGCTTTGAAAGAAGCAGCTGGCAGATCGCGACACGGCGAACCTCGCCGCCGGACAGGCTTTCCACATCGGCGTCATCATCGGGGCAGCGCAGCGCGTTCATCGCCATCGAAATCTTGGAGTCGATGTCCCATGCGTCAGCCGCATCGATCTTCTCCTGCAGCGCCGTCATCTGCTCCATCAACTCGTCGGAATAGTCTTCGCCAAGCTTTTCTGAAATGGTGTTGAACTCGTCCAGCATCTGCTTTTCAGGGCATTTTGAAGCGACATTGTCGAACACGCTAAGTTTGGGGTCGAGTTTCGGCTCCTGCGGCAGGTAACCGACTTTCACGCCCTCGGCCGCCCAGGCTTCGCCTTGAAAGTCCTTGTCTTCACCCGCCATGATACGCAGCAGCGTGGACTTACCAGACCCGTTGACACCGACGACACCGATCTTGGCATCCGGCAGGAAATTCAGGTGAATGTTCTCGAACACCTTCTTGCCACCGGCATATGCCTTGGTCAGGCCTTGCATTTGGAATACGATTTGGGGACCGGCCATTGAAAGCGTCTCCTGAAACTTTGGGGGAATATGTCGCCTCAGTTACGCGGACGTGGCCGAAAATCAAGCGGGTAAGCGCAACCTGTTCTGAGAAACATCTCTGGCAAACCTCGCTCAGCCAGAAACCTCCTCTTCTACCAAATTGTCGATTAGCCTTCGATGCGTTTGCGCTCGTCGTCGGTCAGCACACTTGCGAGACGCTCAAGCTCGGTTTCAGCACTTTGATTTCCCATATCCTGAGCCCGACTGAACCAGCGCCAAGCTTCGACAAAGTCGGGCTGGTCCTGGCCATGCCCACCAGCATGAGCAATTCCGAGATTGAATGCGCAGCGATTGTCGCCGAGCTCTGCGCCCTTGTCCCACCACGATTGCGCGGTTTTGAACTCTTTAGGGCCACCAGCGCCGGTCATCATCATCACGCCGAGGTATGTCATCGCGTTCACTTCGCCCATATGCGCGGCCTGCTCAAACAAACGGCGCGCATCCGTCTCGTTACGTTCGCCACCAAGGCCTCGTAACTTCATGAACCCCAGATTGAACAATGCGGGTGGCAGGTCAGCCTCCGCAGCCTGTGCGTAATATGCTCTGGCAGCGGCAAAGTCCTGATGGACGCCCCGCCCGTGATGTAGCATTGCGCCGAAATTGTTGGCAGCCGCAGCATGTCCGGAATCCGCAGCCCGGCGCATCAACGCCGCGGATTTCATCAAGCTCTCTCCGCCCTCGCTATCGAGTAGCAAGGCGACCGCTTGTTCGAACAGAACATCCCCTTCCGCCATAAGTGCACGATATGCATAAACCACTACTTGCATAGCGACTTTTGGCAGTTTTTGCCTCACAAAAGTTGAAACAAGTGTTTAGTTTTGGCGATTGGTTAGCTGTCCGATAGTCACTGAATCTGCATGCATGAGTGGCGAGCACGAATACTCAGGGCACACTTCGATCAATCTCAACGAACTTTCCTCAGGACACTATCCATCCATGACAGAATTGACCCTGGATCGCCTCTTTGCGTCGCCTTCCCTAACTGGCCAAGCAACACTGGGCATCAAGTACTCTCCCGATGCTGCGCGGGTGACCTTCCTCAAGCCTCGGCCCGACGACCAGCAAAGACACGATCTCTGGCAATTCGACGTTAAGACAGGCGCGCCGTCCCTCCTTGTGGATTCCCTATTGCTTGAACCAGAAGCAATCGTTCTCTCAGAGGAAGAAATAGCCCTACGCGAGCGCAAGCGAATTGCGGGGAGAACAGGCATCCTTGACTACTCATGGGGTACAGCCACGACGATACTCGTCCCACTAGGGGGAAACCTGCACTTGGTCACCCTTACTGAAGACAGTCCGCAAGTTCGGCAACTAACCGATACCTATGCCTTTGACTATGATGCGCGCATTTCACCCAAAGGCACGTATGCCAGCTTCATTCGCGACGGGGCGCTCTGGATAGTTGATCTTGCGACGGGCGACGAGAAACGCGCCTCTCCCCCGGCCGAGCCGTCAAAATCACTGTCGTATGGCGTCGCCGAATTTGTCGCACAGGAAGAGATGAGCCGATACACCGGATATTGGTGGAGCCCGGACGATAAGTACATCGCCTATACGCGTGTGGATGAGACATCCGTGGACATCGTTCCACGCTTTGATATCGCCGCAGAAAATGTTGCCGTTATTGAGCAGCGCTATCCTCGCGCGGGTCGCCCCAACGCCATTGTGGACCTATTCGTTCTGGAGGTGGAAACCGGCATTGTCACGGAGATTGGATGGCGGCGCAACGACTGGGGACATGCAACCGACCAATATCTCGCGCGGGTCAATTGGACTGAGAGCAGCCTCTACGTCCAGCGCGTCAATCGGGCTCAGACACAGCTCGAAATGGTCCAATTCATGGCCTTCAAGCATTCCGAGAAAGGGTTGCGCCTTTATGAAGCCACCGTCGCTCAGCTTGATGAGCAACCCAATTGGATCAATCTTTCTTCAGATTTCGTGAGCTTGGGGGATACAGGCATTGTTCTCACGGAAGAATCTCGTGGTTACCGCCAAATCAGTTTGTTACCGCCTTCGACAACCCACCCCAGACAACTGATTGGCGGTGACTGGGCTGTCGACAAGCTGCAGCATGTAAAAGCCGACATGTCCGAAATACTCTTCACAGGGTTTCTGGATACTTCGCTTGAATGCCACCTCTATCGCGCCAAGCCAGCAACTTCTGGCTCAGCAACTCCTCCAGAGGTCGAGCGCATCACCTCCATAGGCCAAACATGGTCCATTGCCATGGCGCCAGACGGGCGATCCTTTGTCGGAACATCATCATCCCCAAACCACCCCCCTCAAACGGGTCTGTATGCTTCTGACGGCAGTTTGATTTCCTGGATTTCGGAGAATGCGCTCGACGCAGACCATCCATATCACTCCTTTCTGCCGGATCACGTCACACCAGAGTTCGGAGTCCTGTCCGCCGATGACGGTCAGATTCTACACTATTCCCTACTGAAACCGCCCGGTTTCGATGCTAGGAAATGCTACTCGGTTATTGTGGAAGTGTATGGCGGGCCACATGTCCAAACTGTCACGCGCAGTTGGGGGAGTCTGTCAGATCAATATCTCGCCCGTCAGGGATACCTCATCTTCAGGCTCGATAATCGAGGCAGCTGGAATCGCGGCAAGAAGTTTGAGGATGTGATCCATCACCGCACGGGCCTGCATGAGGTCAGCGACCAGATGATGGGCGTGGACTGGCTCAAGACACAACCATTTGTCGATCCCGGCAGAATTGCCATTCAGGGCTGGTCCTATGGCGGATACATGACACTGATGACCATTCTGCAAGCGCCAGCCGATACATTCGCGTGCGCTGTCGCGGGAGCTGCGGTTACAGACTGGAGCCTCTATGATACATTCTACACGGAGCGGTATATGGGGACACCACAAAACAACCCAGGCGGCTATGAAGCCTCCAGTGTTTTTCCAAACCTCGACGCGCTTTCGACCCCCCTCCTCCTCATTCACGGCATGGCAGATGACAACGTCACCTTCGACAATGCCACACGACTGATGGCCAGACTTCAGGAATTGGGCAAACCGTTTGAATTGATGACCTATCCGGGCCAACGCCACGGCATTCGGGGAGAAGCGCTGCAACGCCACCTGATGCAAACGCGTATGGCCTTTTTGGACCGCAAACTGAAGAGACCATCAGAATGATCAAACCCTGGAAAGTCCTGGAAAGCCGTCAAACTTACAAAGACGACTTCCTTTCGGTGCGCACGGATGTCTGCCAACGTGAAGACGGCCATGTAGTGCCCGCCTATCATGTGTTGGAATTCACAGATTGGGCCACGATTATCCCGATTACTGACGAAGGCAATATTGTGCTGGTCCGCGAGTATCGGCACGCCGGCGAGATCGTCCTCTTGGGCGTACCCGGCGGCGTCCTGGATCCCGGAGAATCCGATCCGGAAATAGCAGCCCGGCGGGAATTACGCGAGGAGACCGGCTACACGGCGCGCGAGTTGATCCCCGTTGGCACCTGTTATCCGAACCCGGCAACCCAGAATAATCAGCTTCATTATTTTTTGGCCACGGGCTGCCAGAAGACAGATGCTCAGTCTCTTGACGCAAACGAGGAAATCGAGGTCGTCGAGATGCCTTACAAAGACTTCCTGGAATACGAAGCATTCGAGACTCAACACGGCCTTCACGCGGCGGCACTGTTTTACACCGAGCGGTATTTCGGGAAACATCCCGAAAAACGACCGTGAGGAAATGCCCATGCCTGCCTTCCAGCCTACTGCCGACCAATTCAGGGCGTTTCGTGACGACCCGAACGATGGCCCCATTACCCAGGTAAATTTGCTGAAGTTTCGAGTTAAAGCTGAGTATCAGCCGGATGACCCCGAATTTGGGGAAGAGATCAGCGGGGAAGACGCCTATATTCGTTACTCCGAAGCCTTCACTTTCGCGGCAAAAAAGGTCGGCGGCTCCACATTGCTCCTTGCATCGACCGAACGCTATTTCATCGGTCAGGGCGATTGGGATGGCGTGCTGGTCAACCAGTTCCCAGATCGACAGGCTTTCATCGCTACGCTCAACCATCCGGACTACAAATCCATGTCTCGCCATCGCGAGGCAGGCCTGCTTTGCCAGGAATTGATCGTGACCCGTCCCACTTGGATAAACGGGAGAAAGCTGTGAGCCGCTACGAAATCTTTGGCGCGCTCGGCTCGCCCTATTCCATGAAAGTGCGCGCCGCCCTGCGGGCCAAACGCCTTGTCCATACCTGGACCGGTATGACAGCCGACGACCGACAAAGCGTCATGCCAAATGTGCGGGCACCCGTGATCCCTGTCATCCGCCAGCCTGACGGCAGCTGGGTGAATGATTCAACCCCCTTCTTGCTGTCACTCGAAGGCGAAGGCCGAGACCTCTTGCCACCCGATCCGGTGGCCCGGTTTGCCTGCCTGTTGCTTGAGGACATGGCCGACGAATGGTTCATGAAAGCCATGTTCCATTACAGATGGGCATATGACCTGGATGCGGAATGGTGCGCCAATTGGCTGATCTATGACACGCTTCCCAACACAAGTCGCCTTGGCGTGGAAGAAGCCGCTGCCACCATCCGTGAACGGCAAATCAGCCGCATGGCTCTTGTTGGCTGCACACCCCAGACTGCCCCTCTGATAGAGGCCAGCTGGAAGCGCATCTGCAAAGTTCTGGAGGCGATGGCAACCGGGCCAACACGCTTCTTGTTCGGAGATCGCATTTCGCTCGCGGATCTTGGCTTTTACGGTCAGTTGAAAGTCATGAGTGTTGACCCCACTCCCATGACCTGGCTGCGAGCGGACACACCGTACTTGTATCGCTGGATTGATCACGCCGATGATGCGAGCGGTGTCGAAGGTAGCTGGTCTGATAGTATCAGCCCGGTTGTACACGACCTTCTCGCAATAGCAGGGGAAACCTATTTGCCATTCCTGAAAGCCAATCTTGATGCGCTCAATTCCGGATCAGACAGTTTTTCGCTTGAAATAGAGCGCGGGCGCTATGAACAGGGCGTATTCAAGTATCAGGCAAGATGCCTGCAAACCTTGGGCGATGCCTGGAAAGATCTGGATGTTGTCTCGCGAGACAAACTTGCTGAGTGGATTGGACCAAACGCAAGCATCCTTTCAACAAACGTTTAGCAACTCGGGTACAAGACTGTGCCTGAAGAACAATATTCTGTTTTCTTGTGGCTCGGCTCAACGCAGAGTCAGCGCTAATCCCACTGCGAGGCATATTATCCGTGACGAAGAAACCGTCTCCCATCTCACAATTGCTGCACCACCGCGCCCGCAACCTTTCCAAGGGTGCACCGGTATCGCTTCCTATCATGGCGAGTACGACATTCCTGTTGCCAGGAGATCCGGACGGCAGCCATTTCTATGCGCGCAATGGAAATCCCACAGTCGAAAGCGTCGAAGCGGAGATAGGCATTCTGGAAAATGCCGAGACGGTGCTGTTCCCATCCGGCATGGCCGCTATCGCCGCAATGTTTCACACAGTGCTGCGCCCGGGAGACAAGGTTTTGGTGCATGCAGACGGCTACTACAATGTTCGAGCCCTGTTGAATGAACACTTCGCACCCCGGGGCATAACCGTCGAGACTTGTCCTACCGCCCAGATGGCGGATGCTGACCTGTCGGGCTGCCGGCTCGTAATGATTGAAACACCGTCAAATCCGGGCCTCGAAGTTTGCGACATCGCGGCTGTGGCTGATCGGGCAAAATCAGCCGGAGCCTTGCTGGTGGCTGATAACACGACTGCAACACCCCTGTGCCAGCAACCTCTCGATCTTGGGGCGGATATGGTCGTGATGGCTGACACCAAGGCCATGGCAGGCCATTCAGATGTTCTCTGCGGACATGTAGCAAGTCGGGACACATCCCTGATGAATCAGGTGCGTGGCTACCGTCGTTTGGGCGGCGCCACGGTAAGCCCGTTCGACGCGTATCTGCTGCATCGCGGGCTTGAGACCCTGGAATTGCGCGTTTCGCGGGCAAACCAGAATGCTCTAATTCTGGCAAATCACCTATTTTCGCACCCCTCTGTGCAGACCGTCCGGTATCCCGGTCTCCCGCGAGACGCGAGCCACGCAGTTGCGTCTCGCCAGATGCGAGACTTTGGTCCAATCGTGAGCTTCACGTTAAAAGATCGCGCAAGCGCAGAAAAGTTTATTGATAACAATCCACTAATAGTGCCCGCCACGAGCTTTGGAGGTGTTCACACCTCTGCTGAGTGCCGAGTCCGCTGGGGAGACCACGTCGCCGACGGATTCGTCCGCTTAGCGTGCGGAATAGAGCCCAGTGAAGACCTTGTAAAAGCTACGGAAAATGCTTTACGAGATATCAGTCCGGTTTGATGCTGGGGAAGTGACTTTCACGGACAAGTGGTATAGCGTTTGCTCTCAACGAGCAGGGGTCTCGTTTCATGAAGCGACTGAGTATAGTCCTTTTCTTCGCCCTGCTGGGCTTTGGCGCTTGGGGCTGGTTCCGTCTGAACCAGCCTGAGCCGCCTATGGCGTTGACTGAGCCCCTGCGGATCGATCAAGGCGAGATCCAGGGCGGTGTTGATCCAGACAATCCGGAAATCCAGGTTTTCAACGGGATTCCCTATGCCAGCGCCCGTCGTTGGTCAGCGCCAACTTCCCCGCCGCAATGGGGCGCCATTACCCGGGATGCGAGGGGATTCGGCCCGCAATGCCTGCAACCCCGCGGACATATGAATGAGGTTGTCGACCGTATCATCGATGGTAACGGCTTGCCCTGGTGGAAACGATTGGCCGCCAGGCAATACCTCGCTGCCCAGCCTGAGCCCGCTGAAGCTGAGGACTGCCTGTTCCTGAATGTCCGAACGGCAAATCGCGGCAAGCCTCGGCTACAGCCGGTAATGGTATGGATTCACGGCGGCTCTCATCAGGCTGGGGCGGGTTCGGCGCCATATTACCAGGCAAATGGCCTTGTGGATAAAGGCGTCGTTCTGGTCACAATCAACTACCGGCTCGGACCATTCGGCTACATGGCACACCCTGCCCTGACCGAAGAAGCCGGAACATCCGGCAATTACGGCCTGTTGGACCAAGTTGCAGCACTCCGCTGGGTTCAAATGAATATTGCGCGCTTCGGCGGCAATCCAAACAATGTCACCATATTTGGCGAAAGCGCAGGCGCGCAATCTGTCAGTGAGCTGATGGCAACGCCTCTTGCTGACGGCCTGTATGACAAGGCCATCTTGCAGAGTGGCGTCAGCAGTTACAATGCGCTTCACCTGTCCCACTCGCCATTGCCCAATGTGCAAAGCTCCGAAGAAGTCGGTGTCGAGTTCCTTTCATCGCTGGCCGATGGCACCGCTACCGCAGACCGGCTTCGCGCCATCCCGTCGGGGGCGATCATCGACCGTGTTCTGTTGAGGCAGGATTTGGTCAAGTACTTCTTGCCGACAGTGGATGGTAACGTCCTGCCCGTGCCAATCGGCGAAGCTATTCGGGACGGTGGCGCCAATCGGGTTCCAGTCCTTGCAGGCTATAATGCTGACGAAGGCACTCTATTTTACAGTCGGCGCAAATCGCCGACAGCCCTGCTGGCGAACATCTCTGGTTCCATCACACAACGCGAAGCGATGCTGGAAGGCGTGTTTGGTGTGAACTCATCGAAAGCGCTGCAAGCCCTCTATGGCATGACATCCTTGGAAACGTGGGATCGGGGCGCCGAAAAAATGCTGGGCGATGACTTGTTCGGCGTCCATACGCGTTTTCTGGCCAAAGCCAATGTAGCTGCTGGCCAGCCAACCTGGCTCTACCAATTCAGCCGGACGCCGCCAGGAAAGTCTCAAACGCTCGGTGCATATCACGGGGCCGAGATCGCGTTTGTCTTCGATAGCCACAACGGCTTCCTTCCGGCAGCTGATGACGATGAAATCCTGACTGACAGAATGATTTCGTACTGGACCAATTTTGCCAAGACAGGTGACCCCAATGGCAAAGACCTGCCTGAGTGGCCAGCTTATGATCCGGACGCCGATATCTGGCTGGAATTGGACCATGAAATCAAACGCATCAGCGGCCTTCGCGCGCGCAAACTCGACATACTGGAAGACCATCTCAATTTGCGGATCGACGCGATCAAGCGATCAAAAACACCGTTTGAGCTGATCGAGAATACCGCACTTCTATCGACTGCCGCCGGGCTAGGCGGTGAGGAGCGTTTCGCAAATAGCGACTAGGCCCGCCTGGTCGACAGCGTCAAAAGCATTCAGTTCTGTCGAGTCGACATCCAGTACGGCAGCGAGATCGCCATTTGCGTCGAACACCGGAACGACAACTTCAGAATTGCTCGCTGAGTCGCACGCGATGTGCCCGGGAAATTCATGAACATCCGGAACAATAATCGGCGCGCGCGTCGCCGCCACATGCCCGCAGACCCCTTTGCCAAAGGGGATGCGCAGACAACCAAGCGTGCCTTGATACGGCCCAACAACCAGTTCGGACTCCTTCAAGGGGTCAACCATGTAGAATCCCGTCCAGAAGAAGCGGGGTGAAAAGGCCTGTGACAGGATACAGGACGCTGTCGCATAACGCGCAGTGATCGATGTTTCTCCCGCAACAACGCTATCAATTTCCGCCTTCAATTCCTTGTAGCGTTCTGCCCTGTCCATATTCTGCCTCATCTGTGCCTTGAGCGGGCTATATCGGCTGGATGCAGGCACTTCGCAATAGGGCGTTGAAGCTGACACCAACCTCTGAAATAGTCGGAGCAGTCAAGGCGGTGGACGGGGCCGCTGCCATGAGGGAGACAGTCATTGAGCCTGACGGGACGCCTAAGCGCCGCCTTGCTGATCGCAGCCTGTCTCACCGTCCCTGCGGGGGCGCAGACAGGCGACGACTATGACGACCTCACGTTGGACGCCCCAATCGAGATTCCCGACTCGAATGATTGGGGCGAGGTCACCCACCATCCCGAAACAGACATTGAAACACTTGAACAGGCGCATCGGGACTATCTTAGAAAATCGACCCTCCAGCTCGAACGACCGGAAGCCGATCCTGTCGAGTTCGATCCGCCCTCTCCTCCGCCTAACTGGCTACGAGGATTGTTTGAGTTCCTTAGTCATTTGGGCCCGCTTCTAACGCTCATTTTCTATGTAGCTATCGCCGCCTTGATTTTGGGCGTGTTGTACTTCCTTTTCGGAGAGGCGCTGCGTATCCGGTTTGGCAAAGTTGGCAGCAAAGCCGACAAAGTGGGCGACGATGTCATCCCGGACTTCCGCCCGGAAGAATCCGTCGCCCGCTCTCTACTGGAAGAGGCCGATGCGCTGGCCCGCGCAGGAAAATTCGCAGAGGCCGTGCACTTACTCTTGTTCCGGTCAATCGAGGACATTCAGACGCGCATCGAGATTGGAGTGCCTCGCTCACTCACGGCACGTGAGATCGGCAAGCTTGGCTTCCTGCCAGATCGCGCGCGGACCGCCCTCAGCCCGATCATCGCCATCGTCGAACGTAGCTTCTTTGGCGGCCGGGATGTCGACGAAAGCGGCTGGCATACGGCGCGGGCTTCCTACGAAGACTTCGCATTTGGGGAGCAGTGGACATGAAGGATCGTTCTCACGTCGACTCCCCGTTCAGTGGCAAGATCGTCGGCATATTGCTGGCAGTGGCGCTTTTTTCCTTTGGGGCAATCATGGTGCTCGCAGGCTGGGCACCCGAATTGCGGGACCGGAATGTGGCCGGTGCGCACCCGTTCTCAACCTCGGCGCTCGGTTATAATGGCTTCGTGCAACTCCTTCAGGAACAAGGCTATCCGGCGGAAGTCTCCCGGCTGGAGCGCACGCTTGAAGACAGTGATTGGGGCCTACTCGTCTTAACACTCCCCCAATGGGGTGCAGCAAAGGCGCTCGAAGACTTCGAGCCACAGCGGACTACTTTGCTCGTCCTGCCGAAATGGACCGGCATGACTGATCCTCTTAACAAGACCCATCAAAAGGATACGCGCTTCATGAATGCGCGCGTCCTGAACGACTTACTGGAGACGATAGCTATCGATGCGGAAATCGGACGTATCGATGTGCCAAGTGAAACCTCAACCCCCTTCGGATCAATCGCGCTTAAACCAGACGTGAAGATGCAAGTGCTACGCGGAGACTCGCTTACGCCGATTGTTGAGACACAGGATGGGATCCTGCTCGCCTGGGCGCCCGATGCGGACATGTATGTTCTGTCCGACCCCGACATGATCAACACTTTCGGTTTGTCGCAGTTTGAGAACGCTCGCTTTGCGACTCAGATGATCGACTTTCTTCGTAATGACTACGACGAGCCCATTGTATTTGATGCGACTCTCCATGGTTTCGTTCGGTCCGAGAATCTGCTGCAGATGATTTTCGACATCCCTTTTATCGGCGCGACGTTGACTGCGTTGGCGGCCGCTTTCCTGCTGGGCTGGGCCGCGCTCATACGATTTGGGCCACCTGTGAAGGAAGGACGCGCCATTGCGCTTGGAAAACAGGCGCTGGCTGACAACTCCGCAGGCTTGATTACGATGGCGCGCCGGGAGACTCGTATAGCACCCGCATATCTCCACATGATCCGCCGTCGTGTATCCCGGGATATAGGCGCTCCGAAGACATTGAATGAAACCCAACTCACCGCCCTGTTCGACCGGCTTGGCCCGGAAGAAGAGTCCGGCAAACACTTCACAGACATGGCGTCGGGACTGCGCGGTCCTGCCACCAGCCGTGAAGACCTCATGAACAAGGCGCGCGAGCTGTTTCGCTGGCGCAAGGGAATTATCGGGAGATCCATGAATGAACGTGAATGACATCAAGGCGCTGGCGGACCGGATCCGCAACGAAGTGCGCAAGGCAGTCGTGGGACAGGACACAACGGTTGATGTTCTTCTGACTGCGATATTCTCGTCAGGGCACGTCCTTCTTGAAGGCCCACCGGGAACAGCCAAGACCCTACTGGCGCAATGCTTTGCGAGATCGATTTCACTCGACTTCGGTCGCATTCAGTTCACACCCGACCTGATGCCGGGAGATGTTCTCGGCACGAACCTGTTCAACTTTCAAACCAATCAGTTTGCCCTCACCAAGGGTCCAATTTTCACAGATCTCCTTTTGGCGGACGAGATCAATCGAACACCTCCGAAAACACAAGCCGCGCTGCTAGAGGCCATGCAGGAACGCAAGGTGACGATTGATGGCGACACCTACCCGTTGAATGACCGGTTCACGGTGATCGCGACCCAGAACCCTATCGAACAGCAAGGCACATATCCCCTGCCGGAAGCGCAGCTGGACCGCTTTCTATTCAAGCACACGCTGGACTATCCAAGTCGTGAAGAAGAGCTCGCAATTGTGTCCAAGCATGGCACACGCACGGGCATGAGAACCGCAGCAGCGTTCGGCATCGAGCCCGTTGTCTCGGCAGAAGAACTCAGTGAAGCTGTCAATTCGGTTGCTGAAGCCCGGCTGCAGGACGATATCATTGCCTACATCGTGGATATTATTCGCGCGACCCGGACAACCCCGGCCCTGGAAACTGGCGCTTCGCCGCGCGCCGCTGCCGCGCTGGCCACTGCGGCCCGTGCCCGCGCCGCGCTCGACGGCCGAGACTTTGTTATTCCAGACGACGTGAAATTGCTGGCCCTGCCAGCACTCCGCCACCGCGTTTTGTTATCCCCCGCCGCAGAAATCGAAGGCAAGACGACCGACGAAACTCTTTCAGCTATCATCGAACAGACGGCCGCACCGCGGTGATTTCACCCACACCTCGCGCCATCTTCCTGATGCTGCTCGGCGTGCCGCTCATGGTAGCTATAGCTCTGCTGCGTCCTGAACTCTGGGTAATATCCGCTGGCTGGGTCGGCGGCATCGCCAGCCTGATCTTTGCGGATGCCGTCTTGGCCGCATCCCTGCGAGCCTATGAGGCAGACGTAGACGCGCCGGCACTGCTTTATGTCGGCGGGTCTGATCCAGCGAACCTGACGCTGCGGTTCGCGCGAGGTCCGCTTCCCAGACGAATAGAGGTGTTATTGGAAGTGAACGCTTTCCTGCAGACCATTCCACCCGCAGGATTAAGAGGCTGGCAGGACCGGGCCCGGTCATACTCGTTGCCGCTCACGCCAACACGACGGGGTCTCGCCAGGCTGGTCAAACTTTGGAGCCGCTGGAAAGGTCCGCTCGGGCTGATACAAAAACAACACACTACCGTGCTGGATAGAGATATTCCGATCACACCCAATATCCGCTGGGTGAAAGACGAAGCTATCCGTATCTATTCTCGTGATGCGGAATTCGGCGTGAAGATGCAGATCGAGCGCGGCGATGGCAGCGAATTCGATGCTTTGCGCGAGTTCACGACCGGCATGGATCGACGCGCGATCGACTGGAAACACTCTGCACGCCACCGCAACCTGCTTGCCAAGGAATTTCGAACTGAACGCAACCATAATATCGTCTTCGCTTTTGATACGGGGCGATTGATGAGCGAGCCGCTTGGCGGCGTGCCCAAGATTGATCGCGCCATCAATGCCGGACTACTCCTGTCCTTTGTGTCTCTTCGCAGCGGCGACCGCGCCATGATCTATGGCTTTGATGCCAAGCCCGGTTTCATGAGCGGGTTCATGTCTGGTCAACGCAGTTTCACAAAAGCTCAGGATCTGGCGGCTCAACTGGACTACTCCGCTGAGGAGGCCAATTTCACGCTGGCACTCTCCTCGCTCGCGAGCAAGCTTGAGCGACGCAGCCTCATCATCATTTTCTCTGACTTCGTCGACACGATATCAGCCGAGCTTATGCTCGAAAATGTGAAGCGCCTGACTGATCGGCATCTCGTGATGTTTGCCACATTCGAGGATGAATCGCTCGCAGAAATGATAGATGCGCCGCCAAGTTCAACGGAATCTGTGACCCGCGCCGTGATTGCAGACACGCTCATGGCTGAACGCGACACCGTCCTGCTTCGGCTTCAGCGCATGGGCGTACAAGTGATTGAGACGAGACCGGAACAATTCGGCGCGGAGCTGATCTCCCGGTATCTTCAGATCAAACAGAGGGACATGCTGTGAGCGACCTTCTCAAATCTTACCGCTTCCGCGAAGAACGTGAGTCCGATTGGCGCAAGCTGGACCTGATCCTGACACGAGCTGAAAACTCCGGCGTGAAAGCGCTCAGCGATGACGATATGACAGCTTTGCCTCGTCTATATAGGCAGGCGGTTTCTTCCTTGTCGGTGGCGCGCTCCATTTCGCTCGACCAAAATGTAATCGCCTACCTCGAAAGCCTCTGCACACGGGCCTATTTCTTCGTCTACGGCGCCCGGACCTCCATCGGCGAGCGCATGATGGATTTCCTGCGAAGCGACTGGCCTGCCTGTGTCTCCTCGGCCATCGGGCCAACTCTGCTGGCAGCTCTGTTCCTGTTTGGCGGATGGGCGCTCGCATTCTTTCTGTGCATGCAGGACATGGAATGGTTCTGGACTTTTCATGGCCAGAACTTCTGGGACGGGCGCAACCCGGATGCGTCCGTCGACTATCTGCGTTCCACAATCTATACCGACGAAGGAGATCTCGGCGACGGCCAGCTGACCTCCTTTGCGAGTTTCCTGTTCAACAACAATGCCCGGGTTGCTCTGTTTGCTTTCGCACTTGGGTTTGCATTTGGTATCCCCACCGCATGGCTGCTCGTGTACAACGGCGTCATGATGGGCTCACTTCATGCCGTATTCTGGGACAAGGGGCTTGGCTACGAATTTACCGGTTGGCTGTTGATCCACGGAACAACCGAGTTGTTTGCCATCATACTGGCAGGAGCAGCGGGCTTCGTGATTGGGGGCGCAGTCGCTTTCCCCGGCCAGATGACCAGGTTGAACTCGGCGCGCCATGCCGGGCAAAGAGCCGCCACGATTGCAATGGGATGCGTCATCATGCTGATCGTCGCGGCTTTGCTAGAAGGCTTCGGGCGGCAGATGATCAATAGTGACGCGATCCGCTATACGATCGCTCTGAGCATTCTCGGATTGTGGTGCGCATATTTTTATCTGCCAAGACGAACGGACACCGTATGAGCTCTACCGTTCCTCCGGCACCAGGCACCGTGAACCTTGCGAATGTTGAAGCTGCGCGCCGTCGCCGCGCCCGCATGCAAGAGCAAGAACGTCAGTCGAAACTTGTACGGCAACTGGTTACGCCGGAAGGTGCCGCGATACAGCTTAAACTGGCTAATGCATCCGAGCGTGCAGGCGCGTTTTTGATCGATGTTGCAATACAATGGGCCATCGTAATCGCGACCGCTTTGGGGCTCTATTTTGCAATGGGGGCCATGGACCGCGAGAGTGCCAATATCGCTTGGGCGGTTTGGATTGTCTTTTTCTTCTTCGTCCGAAATTTCTACTACATCTTCTTCGAGCTCGGTACGAAGGCCGCCACGCCCGGCAAGCGCGCCCTTGGCATCCGGGTCACCTCTCGCAATGGCGGGCGTCTGACTGCGAACTCGGTTCTAGCCCGGAATTTCATTCGTGAAATCGAAATCGGTCTACCCTTTCAGTTCCTTATGATGGACGGGGATCAAGTGACCAGCTGGATAGCCCTGCTTGGCTTGGTCTGGTCCGGCATCTTCCTGCTCTTCCCAATCTTCAACAAGGACAAGATGCGCGTTGGCGACCTGATTGCCGGCACATGGGTAATCAAGACTCCCAAAACCAAGCTGATGGGCGATATCTCGTCGTCGGCCAAAACTACCACACATGAGCGATTTGCCTTCACACCCCAACAAGCGGAAGCTTATGGCATTCATGAATTGCACGTGTTGGAAGATGTCCTTCGCCAATCAACGCAAGACGTGAAGGCGCAGGTCGCGCTTCGCATTCGGCAAAAGATCGGATGGCAGGCGCAGCCGGGCGAGACCGATACCGCCTTTCTGGAAGCTTATTACGCAACCCTTCGAAGGCGACTCGAACAACGCATGATTTTGGGCGAACGCAAAACCGACAAATTCGACGTGCGCTGACTGACTACAAACGCCCCTGCACCCAATCCCGGGTCAGAAAGCCGTCGATCAGGTCACACACGAGACCCAATTCAACCAGCGCAGACGCATAGCGACGTGAATCCACCAATGTTTTGAAGATCGAACCTGCTTCGAACTGATCCTCCGCTTCCAGCGCCAGAGTCATGTGACCATCTTCGAACACACCGCGAAGCTTGCCCCCGGAAAAGTGCCGCTCCAATGCGATCAGGCGCTCCATACGGTCTGGGGACAACAACGCCCGGGCCTCCACCTGGTCTGTCGAATAGACGGTAAAAGCTTCCTCGAGCTCGCGGGAAATCAGATCCACTTTCTTCAGGTCACCCGAATACCTGCCCCGCTTCCACCATCCAGACCGCGCGATCACGGTTCGACCAAGAAAGCGCTCCGGGTATTCGACATGAACCAGTATGCCCTGAAATACGGTCTTGCTATTCTTGCCACCGGTTTCAAGTTTGGCTTCAACCAATGCAAAGCGAGTCCCCGCACGCTCACCCGAAATCAGATCCTCGAATTTGAGACGCGAGTGACCCGGTAGCAATTTGACAGTTTTCAGTATTTCAAAAGCTGGCGTCGGCGCGTCAGGACCGTTCGTGGAACTCATGTTGATCGCGCCAAACGGCGTATTCACTGTCGAGTTCATCTTGCCAGAATAGGCCGCATTCAACTCCTTCGCCCGAGAAGCCAGCGTCTTCAAATCGACAATACCGGACAGGTCTGGATGCAATGTGTCATAGGTGAAGCCAAACGGTTCACAGGCAGCTGAAAGGATCAACTGCTTGGTCTGCGACTTCATTGTAAAAACCTTGACCCAGGCGGTCGCCGACACAATCGCGCCTGACACCAAGACCAGAAATATGAGTCCGGGTGAGATGATATCAACACTCACGAGCGTAGAGATCATCAACAGAATTATGATGAAGATCGGGATGCCAGCACCGATAATTGAACGCGTTATCGCTGCACGTATTGTGGCTTTCCGACTCTCTTCCCGCCGGGACAGTTCGGGCTCAAGTACATCCGACCAAACACGCTCAGCCTGAGCAAACTCTGTACGACGACCCGATAACGCCGCGAGGGATGGCGCGCGCGTCAAAGCGTCGTTCAACCTGTTTGGACTAATGTCTGACATACTGAGTCCCCCTCAGGTATCAGGCTTAGGGACCCGACAATTTGGGATCAAGCCGCGAGCGTAAGTTCCTTGACGGCCGTGACGCAATTGCGCCCCTTGGCCTTGGACTCGTAAAGCGCGCCGTCCGCCTGTTCGAGCATGTCGTCGAAATCCGAGTTGGGCGGTAACATGGCCAGGCCGAAACTCGCAGTGACACTCACCGGTTGTCCGTCCACGATGACAATATGGTCTTCAATGGAAGAACGAAGACGGTCACAGACGCTAAGCGCCTTCTCCATATCGACATTGCTGAGCAGGACAACAAACTCTTCACCGCCCCAGCGCCCAAGTCGGTCGAATGGACCGCGAAGTTCAGAATATGCGACCGCCGCGATTTCTCGCAGCACACGGTCGCCCGCTGCATGACCATGCTGGTCGTTTACCGCCTTGAAATAGTCGATGTCGAACAACGCCACCGCCGATGTCATCTCCGTCCGGCTCATACGCGCGAGTTCTTCACAGGCAAATTGTTTGAAGAACTTGCGGTTTAGCAGTCCCGTCAGTGCGTCAGTAGAGGCCATATCTTCCAGCGTGCGCTGGTAAATTCTCATTCTGTACTCGTGTTGGGCAGCAATTGCGGCCGTCGGAACGGCCACACAGGACGCAATGAAAAGGTTCGCGACAATGAAATTCTGGGGATCAGACGGGAACCCCATTGAATAGACAATGACGGAAAAGGTGAAGCATAGGCAAAGCGCCGTAATCGCCACAAAAGCGAAAAAGGTCAGCGATTCGACCACATCTTCGAATTTACCCTGCACGTCCCGACTCCCGGTTGCTGTAGCGGTTGTGACATAGGAAGTATATTTTATCGTCAATCGATTGAGGAATTTTAGCGTCTGACCATTCATCTTTTGGAAACAAGCAGACAAGCCGGTCGCTACGGCTTGACGTTGCGCCAATGCTCACCCAATCAGGCATGGGACTGGCTGAATTTTTATTGTTAGCGCTCCGAAGCCGTCGTTCCCGAGCCGTCCAACAGCCTTTCTCGCGTTCTGAAATTACAAAAAATTTCGCAATGGCGCGGTTGACGCTGTGGTTCGCAGCTCTTAACTCCGCAGCATCGTTAGCAGTCGTGCCGGGTGAGTGCTAAAGCCCCCTGACATTTGCTTGCTGACGACCGTTTTCAATTGAACTCGTCAAAGAGACAAGAGGGCTAAATCCAATGAAACTTCGTCCCCTGCACGACCGTGTCGTCGTGCGCCGCGTCAAGGAAGAAGAGAAAACCAAGGG
>MRWG01000379.1_pt1 | contig 59794 bp, 52 predicted proteins | sample 1013341 | NCBI WGS metagenome assembly MRWG01 (sample SAMN06117577, study PRJNA244670) | biofilm metagenome | biome: Water; feature: Cathode Biofilm; material: Biofilm; isolation source: microbial consortium enriched at the cathode of a solar microbial fuel cell | place: USA: District of Columbia ...
GTATCGAGCCGGATGCAAGCCGCGACATCGCCGCCCGCCATGACTGCGAGCGTGCCCTGTTCAGCGCCTATGACCCCGCCCGAGACCGGCGCATCCACCCAACGGGCGCCGTTCGCGCGGCGCAAGCGGGCGGCGATGTCGCGGCTTGCATCCGGCTCGATACTCGAAAGGTCGATCACGAGGCGCGGCGATGCATGCGCGGGCGGTGCGCTCGCAAGCCCGTGCTCACCGAACACGACGTCGCGTACCGCGTGCGTGTCGGCGAGACACAGGAAAACCACGTCGCATGGTTCGAATAATGCAGCCGGCGTCGCGGCCGCCGTCGCGCCGGCCGCGAGCACCCGGTCGAGCTTGTCCGGCGAGCGGTTCCAGACGTGCACGGAATGGCCGGCCGCGAGCAGACGCGCGACGAGCGGATTACCCATGAGGCCGATACCGGCAAAGCCGAGGCGTGATTGCTGTGTCATCGCCGGATTATGTCCGCGCCGGCCACCCGATTACCACAGCGCACGCGCTTACCCGCCATCCGCCTGGACCGTGACGCTCGGCGGTACGCGGCGCCCGCGCAGTGCATTGATGCTGAGAACGAGCAACGCGGTGACGATCAGCGCCATGCCGCCGAGTTCGATCGGATCGGGCTGTTCGCCAAAATGGTAATGCGAACTCACCATCGCCACGACCGGCGCGGCGAGTGTGCCGAGGCTTGCCGTACCGGCGGACATATTGTCGAGTACATACACCCACAACAGCCAGCCGAACGCCGTGGTCACGACCCCGATCAGGATGAGCACGAGGATGAAGCGCGGACTCCACACGATCGCCGCTTCCGGGACCAGCCAGGCGATGCCCATGAGCGGTATCGAGCCGAGAAACATCTGCCAGGCTGTCATCGAGATCAAATCCATCGGTGCCCGGCGCTGCAGTCGCTTGACCATGATCGCCCCGAGCGCCCACGCGATGCCGGCGCCGATCGCGAGTACGTTGCTGAGCAGCGAGGCCGATTCCTGCCACGGCTGCACGATCGCGACGAGGCCGGCCGCCGCGCAAGCAATCGCGAGCCATTGCAGGCCCCTGACTTTCTCGCCCAGCAGCGGCCAGGCCAGCAGCAGGGTGAAAAACGGCATCGTGTAGGCGAGAAACGCGACCCGGCCGGCGCTGCCCTGCGCGACGGCCCACGTAGACAGCGTAAACAGCGCCGTCGTTTGCACGAGACCGAGCAGGAGCAGTTCCGGCACGCGTTCCGGTTTGAACGGGTGTCGGGTGAAACCCAGGATGAGTAACAGGCACAGCGCACCGAGCATCATGCGCAGCGCGGCGAACAGGTAGGGCGGGCAATCGAGCAGGCCGATCTTCAGTCCGGTCCACGCATAGCCCCACAGCAGGGACATCGTGAGGAGAGCGAACAGCGGCTTCAGATTGATGTGCACAGCGATCCCGGCGGCAGGTGGCGCCGGTGAATCCGGCGCGGTTGCGACAGGCGTGCGGCCCGTCGCGACGGCAACGCTCAGTCCGCCTTTGCCGCTTGCAGGTGGCCGAACGCGAGGCGCGTCGTTTCGACCGTTCGCATGATATGCGATTCCGTTGCCGCGCAGGCAGTCGCTTCATCGCGGTTGAGTACCGCGCGCATGATCGCTTCGTGTTCCGCGTTTACGTTACGGGTTTCATCATGTTCGAGGATCGAAATCAGCCGGTAGCGCTTGTGTTGTTCGTAGAGCAGGCGGCGGATCTTCAGCAACCAGGCCGAATCACACGCCGCGATCAGGGCTTCGTGAAACTCCTGGTTGCGACTCTCCCACTGGGCGAATCCGTGTTCGCGGTCCGACTCGATTTTTGACAGGCGATGGAACGCGGCAACGATGTTTGCTTCCCATTCGTCATCGCCATGACGGATGCTCTCACTGATCGCTTCGCATTCGAGCATGATCCGCAAGCGCGTGATGTCCTGCAGATCCTTCAGCGACAACGGTGCCACGCGGAAGCCGCGTTGCCCTTCGGTCGTGACGAAGCCTTCACCGGCAAGTCGGTTGAGCGCCTCGCGCAACGGGCTCGCACCGGTTGCGTAATGCTGGCGTAATTCCTCGATCCGGAGTTTCGCGCCCGGCTCGAGGTGTCCCCGAATGATGTCGAGGCGCAGCGCGTCGCAAGCGGATTCGCTCAGGGTCTTGCCGTTGGTTTTTGCCATTTCTTACCCGTCAGAGATTGCCCGGCGCGCGGACCGGATCCGCATTCCGCCGGTGCATTCGTACAGATAGTATCGATAATTTAAAAAAATATCGATTTTTTTAAATTTCATCGATATACTTCGCCGATGTACCGCGGCCCCGCCATCGAAGCCGCCTGAAAACCGGCACTTCCGTTTGCCGCATCTGGGAGAACTCGCGCATGACCATCCAGTTGTATACCCATCCGATGTCACCATGCTCGCAGAAAGTCCGCATCATTCTCGCTGAAAAAAATCTTGCGTGGGACAAGATCGATGTCGATTTGCCCGGCAAGGCGAACCTGAGCGCGGATTACCTCGCGCTGAACCCGCTCGGCGTCGTGCCGACGCTCGTCGAAGACGGCAAACCGGTGATCGAGTCGTCGATCATCGCCGAATACCTCGAAGATCGTTACCCCGAGCCGCGTCTGCGACCTACGGACCCGTTCCGTATTGCACAGATGCGATTCTGGATGAAGCACGTGGACAACAAGGTCCATCCATCGTGCGGTGCGCTGCAATGGCCGCTCGTGATGGCGGACAAACTGAAATCGCTGTCACCCGAGGAACAGGATCGGATCATCGACCAGGTGCCGGAGAAACCGCGCCGTGAACGCCAGCGGCGCCTGCTGAAACTCGGTTACGACGCCCCGGATGTGCTCGACGCGGTTGGGGTGTACGAAAAAACGATTGCCGATCTCGACACGCTGCTGGCCACGCAGGCCTGGATTGCCGGCGACGAGTTTTCACTTGCGGATGCGGCGATGGCGCCGTACTTTCAAACGCTGCACCAGTTCGGCTGGAGCGCCTGGTATGCGAGCCGGCCGCACGTTGCCGACTGGTATGCGCGCTGCCGTGCACGCGATTCGTATCAGCGCGCGGTGGCCGACGATTTTTCGCCGGCAAAACTCGCCGATCTCGCGTCCCGCGGTGAGGCGGCATGGCACAAAATTCAATCTATCATCGCCGACATTGACAGCAAGGCGGCCTAGGCGCCGTCTGCACCGAACGAGGAACACGCACATGGCATCGCCAGCGCAAGCGACCACGGGCAGTAAATTGCCCGAGATCAGAAACTTCATCAACGGCGAATACGTCGCTTCGTCGTCGCAGCGCACGTTCGAAAATTTCGATCCGGTCACCGGCAAGGCGTTCGCGCTCATCCATGAAGCGGACGAAGCCGATGTCGATGCGGCGGTGCGTGCGGCACAGGCCGCCTTCACGGGACCGTGGAGCGAGCTGACCGTCGAGGCGCGGGTAAACCTGCTGCACCGGGTGGCGGATCGGATCAATGAACGCTTCGATGAATTCCTCGCGGCGGAATGCCGCGATACCGGCAAGCCGTACTCGCTCGCCCGACACATCGACATCCCGCGTGGCGCGGCGAACTTCAAGATCTTCGCCGACGTGATCCGCAACGTGCCGACGGAAGCATTCCGCATGGAAACACCGGACGGTGCCGGTGCGCTGAATTACGGCGTGCGCACACCGAAAGGGGTCATCGCGGTGATTTCACCGTGGAATCTGCCGCTGCTGCTGATGACCTGGAAGGTCGGGCCGGCGCTCGCGTGCGGCAATACCGTGGTGGTGAAACCGTCGGAGGAAACGCCGTCGACGACGACGCTGCTCGGCGAGGTGATGAATGAAGTCGGGGTGCCGCCCGGCGTGTTCAACGTGGTCAATGGCTTCGGCACGAATTCGACCGGCGAGTTTCTGACCCGGCATCCGGGGATCGACGCGATCACGTTCACCGGCGAGACCGCCACCGGCACCGCGATCATGAAAAATGCCGCGGTGGGTATTCGCGATGTCTCGTTCGAACTCGGCGGCAAGAATGCCGCGGTGGTGTTCGCCGATTGCGATATGGACCAGGCGCTCGAGGGCACGGCGCGCTCCGCGTTCGCGAACTGCGGCCAGGTGTGTCTCGGCACGGAGCGCATCTACGTCGAGCGCTCGATCTTCGATGAGTTCGTCGCCGGACTGAAGCACAAGGCCGAACAGTTGAAAATCGGGATCCCGAGCGACGAGGCTACCGGGATGGGGCCGATCGTGAGTCGTCAGCAGCGCGAAAAAGTGCTCGGCTACTACGCGAAAGCGCGGGAGCTAGGCGCCACGGTCGTCACCGGTGGCGGGGTGCCCGAGATGCCCGCGGACTACGCCGGCGGCTACTGGGTCGAACCGACGATCTGGACCGGCTTGCCGGAAGGTTCCCCGATCATCAAAGAAGAAATCTTCGGCCCGTGCTGCCACGTGCAGCCGTTCGATACGGAAGCCGAAGCGATCGCGCTCGCGAACGACACGCAATACGGACTCGCCACCGCGATCTGGACCACGAATGCCTCGCGCGCTCATCGGGTCGCGGAAAAAATCAATGTCGGTATCACGTGGGTGAACTGCTGGTTCCTGCGCGATCTGCGCACTTCGTTCGGCGGCTCGAAGCAATCCGGTATCGGCCGTGAAGGCGGCGTGCATTCGCTCGAGTTCTACACGGAACTGCGCAACGTCTGCCTGAAGCTTTAAACAAGAGAAAACCCAATGGCTCTCGAGAGTAACAAAGTCACCGCCTACGGTGATGCCCTGTACGAGGCGATGAGAAACCGCTCGACTATCGCTCCCTTGTCCGAGCAATCGCCGGAAATCACGATCGAGGACGCCTACGCGGTGTCGCGTCGCATGCTCGACCGACGACTCGCCGACGGCGAGGTGATGATCGGCAAGAAAATCGGAGTCACGAGCAAGGTCGTCATGGACATGCTGAACGTGCGCCAGCCGGATTTCGGTTTTCTCACCGACAAGATGGTCTACGGCAACTGCGCGGAAGTGCCGGCGAGCACAACCCTGATCCAGCCGAAAGCCGAAGGCGAGATCGCGTTCATCCTGAAGCAGGATTTGCAGGGACCCGGGGTCACGAACGCCGATGTGATCGCGGCCACGGATTTCGTCATGCCGTGTTTCGAAATCGTCGATTCGCGGATCCGTGACTGGCAAATCAAAATCCAGGATACGGTTGCGGACAACGCCTCGTGCGGCGCGATCGTTCTCGGCGACAAGACCGTCAGTCCGCTCGATGTCGATCTCTCGACGTGTGGCATCGTCGTCTCGCTGAACGGTGAAATCGTCTCGACCGGCGCCGGCGCCGCCGCGATGGGTTCGCCGGTGAACGCGGTCACCTGGCTTGCGAACACGCTCGGTGCGTTTGACATCGGGTTGAAAGCGGGCGAGTTGATTCTTTCCGGCTCACTCGTGCCGTTGCAGGCCGTGAGTCCGGGTGACGCGATGCACATGGAAATCGGCGGTATCGGCCAAGCGTCCGCGCGTTTCGTATGAGCGCGCGGTCCGACAATTTCTACAGACACAGGAGGCTGGCGTGAAAGTCAATGCAGCACTCATCGGTTCCGGCAATATCGGCACCGATCTGATGGTCAAGGCAATGCGTAGCAAGCTGATCAACCCGTTGTGGATGGTTGGCATCGATGCGGATTCCGACGGCCTGAAAAAAGCCGGCGCGGCCGGCATGAAAACCACCCACGAAGGCGTCGACGGATTACTCGATGCGGTTGAACGCGACAACATCCAGATCGCATTCGATGCCACCTCGGCCTATGTTCATGCCGAGAACGCGGCGAAGCTGGCGGCGAAAGGCGTATTGATGATCGACCTGACCCCGGCGGCTATCGGACCGTACTGCGTGCCGCCGGTGAACCTGAAGGAGCACGTCGGCAAACAGGAAATGAACGTGAACATGGTCACGTGCGGTGGCCAGGCAACGATTCCCATGGTCGCCGCCGTATCGCGCATCCAGCCGGTCGATTACGGCGAGATCATCGCCACGGTGGCGAGCAAGTCGGCCGGACCCGGAACGCGCAAGAACATCGACGAATTTACCCGCACGACGGCCGGCGCCGTGGAGAAGATCGGCGGTGCGAAGCAGGGCAAGGCGATCATCATTCTGAATCCGGCGGAACCGCCGTTGATCATGCGCGACACGGTGCACTGCCTGACGCACGACAAGCCCGACGAAGCCGCGATCACGCAATCCGTCCACGCGATGATCGCGGAAGTCCAGAAATACGTGCCGGGATACCGTCTGAAGAACGGGCCGGTGTTCGACGGTAATCGCGTATCGATTTTTCTCGAAGTGGAGGGGCTTGGCGACTACCTGCCGAAGTACGCCGGCAACCTCGACATCATGACCGCCGCGGCATTGCGCACGGCCGAGATGTTCGCCGAGGAGATCCTCGACGGCACGCTCGTATTAACCGCGGCGAACGCGTAAGGAGACCGCCATGGATTTAACCGGTAAACGCGTCACGTTGCACGACATGTCCTTGCGCGACGGAATGCATGCGAAAGCGCACCAGATCTCGCCCGAGCAGATGGTCACGGTGGCAAAGGCGCTCGACGAAGCGGGGGTCCCGCTGATCGAGGTGACGCATGGCGACGGTCTCGGCGGTGCGTCCGTGAACTACGGCTTCCCGGCCGCGAGCGACGAAGAATATCTGCGTGCCGTCGTCCCCGAAATGAAGCAGGCGAAAATTTCAGCGCTGCTGATCCCGGGCATCGGTACCGTCGAACACCTGCACATGATCAAGGACTGCGGCGTCACCACGGTGCGGGTGGCGACGCACTGCACGGAGGCGGATGTCTCCGAACAGCATATCGGGACGGCACGCAAACTCGGCTTCGATACGGTCGGCTTTCTCATGATGGCGCACATGGTTGACCCCGAACAGCTGCTGGAACAGGCGCTGCTGATGGAAAGCTATGGCGCGAATTGCATTTACTGCACGGATTCCGCCGGTTACATGTTGCCGGACGATGTCAGCGCGCGGATTGCAGCGCTGCGCGGCGGCCTGAAAGCGGACACGGAACTGGGCTTTCATGGCCATCACAACATGGCGATGGGCGTGGCGAATTCGCTCGCGGCGGTCGATGCCGGCGCGAATCGTATCGACGGTTCCGCCGCCGGGCTCGGCGCCGGTGCGGGCAATACCCCGCTCGAGGCGTTCAATGCGGTGCTGCATCGCATGGGCGCGATCACGAATGTCGATGTGTTCAAGTTGATGAACGTCGCCGAGGACATCGTCGTGCCGTTGATGGATCAATTGGTCCGGGTCGACCGTGACTCGCTGATCATGGGTTATGCCGGCGTGTATTCCTCGTTCCTGCTGCACGCGAAACGTGCCGGCGACAAGTACGGGGTACCGTCCGGCGAAATTCTCGTTGAACTCGGCGAACGCAAGACGATCGGCGGCCAGGAAGACATGATCGAGGACGTCGCGCTGAACATCGCGCGACGCCGCGAAGACAGCGCGGAGCTCGCGAAATGACGCTCGACACAGCAACCGTCGCGGCGCTCGCGGAACGGCTCGAAAACGCGGAGCTGAATCGCGCGCCGATCACGAAAATAACCGACGAGTACCCTGATCTCGACTGGGACGACGCGTATGCCATCCAGGATGAAATCCGGCGACGGAAGATCGCGCGGGGCGTGAAAGTCGCCGGCCTGAAAGGCGGTCTTACGTCGCAGGCGAAAATGAAGCAGATGAACGTCGAGGAGCCGGTATTCGGTTTCATGTGCGATTACGGCGCGTACGCCGATGGCGGTGAGGTGCCGTTCGATCGCTTCATCGCACCGCGGGTCGAGGCCGAGATCGCGTTCGTAACGAATCGCGAGATCACCGGTCCGTGCCACATCGGTACCGTGCTGCAGGCGACGGATTTCGTCCTGCCGGCGGTGGAAATCCTCGATTCCCGCTACGAGAACTTCAAGTTCGATCTGATCAGTGTCGTCGCGGACAACACTTCGGCCGCGGGTTTCGTGGTCGGCGGTAACAGCCGGCGGGTGCACGATATCGATCTGCGCACGCTCGGTATCGTGCTCGAGAAGAACGGCGAAATCGTCGATCTCGCGGCCGGCGCGGCGGTGCTCGGTCATCCGGCCGAATCGATCGTCATGTTGGCGAACATGCTCGCGCGCAAGGGCCAGTCGATCCCCGCCGGCACGTTCATCATGACCGGCGGTGTCACCGCGGCGGTCGGGATCGAGCGTGGCGATCATATCGCCGTGCGCTATCAACATCTCGGACAGGTGTCGATGCGCTTCGTCTGATACGACAAAAAGCGGTCGCGCATTGCGCAAGATCAAGCGGCTGCTGCCAGGGACGGCGACACTACGACATCCGGCATGATCGGGTGCGAATAATAATTCCGGGCTTACCGGAAAGTGTGCCGACAAAAGTTCGTGAATTGCGAGACCTGGGGGAAGCATACTTGGACATTGAGGGTTCTTTTGTGCGACGCGGCGTAACGATTGCGCTGGCCGTTGCTGTGTTATTGACGCTCACGGCCTGCGAAGCGCCGTTGACGATGGACGGGGTGGAAGCAGCGATGCAGCGCCCGATCCATCGTACGGATCGCTACCAGGCCGTTGCCCGCAAGGGCTCCAGTATCGTCGTGGTCGGCAACCAGGGCGTTATCGTCCGATCGCTCGACCATGGCGAGACGTGGAAGCGGGTCATCCTGCCGGACTGGCCGGCCCTGATCGATGTGCAGGCATGTCCGAACGGCACGTTCGTTGCCCTCGCGTTCGCCCCCACCGTATTCGTCTCCACGGACGACGGCGCGACGTGGACCCAACGTGACATTCCCACCACCGAGAGCCCGCAGGCCATGACCTGCGCGCCGGACAACCGGATCTGGGTCGTCGGCGCATTCACGACGCGCTGGACGAGTGCCGATGCGGGCAAAACCTGGGTCGAGACGACGAACGACGAAGACGCCCTGCTGACGACGATCCAGTTTTTCGATGCGAATAACGGCGTGATAACCGGGGAATTCGGCACCGTCATGACAACGCACGATGGCGGTGAAACCTGGGACACGATGCCGCCGCTCGTTGATGAATTCTATCCCCAGGCGGCCTGGTTCAGCGATCCGCAAACCGGCTGGATCAGTGGCCTCGGCGGCGTGATCCTGCACACGCGCGACGGTGGCCGGACCTGGAGCGAACAGGAAACCGAAACCGTGGTGCCGCTGTACGGTCTCGAGCAGGTTGGCGACACGCTGTATGCGGTGGGCGGTGAAGGTACGCTGCTGCGTCTCGACGGCACGCGCTGGCGACTCGTCGAACACGGGAAACCGATCCGCCTGTACATCCGCGCGATTCGCGCACTGGACGATCACAGGGCGATTATCGCGGGGGTCGGTGGTGCACTGCATATCGTCGACCTGGACGAGGCCTGAGGACACAGATGATGGAAAACCCAGGGCTCTTTTCCCGCTTCGGCAATATCCTGTTCAACAGCCGACGGGTCGTGTTGTTGATCATTCTCGCGGTCACCGGGTTCTTTGCCGCGCAGATCCCGGCCGTGCGCATGCTGTCCGACTTCGCCGATCTGCTGCCGCAGGAACATCCGTACATCAAGCTCCACAACAGTATCCGCGATACGTTCGGTGGCGCGAATATCATCGTACTCGCGCTTGAAGTCGAGCAGGGCACGATCTTCACGAACGACACGCTCGATCGGATCCATCGTCTCACGCAGAAGCTCGACGAGATCTCGAACATCAACCACAACCTCGTCACGAGCCTGACCCACCGCAACACGCGCAAGATCTGGCTCACCCCGGAAGGCGCGATCAAGTCGACGCCGTACTACAACCCGATCCACGAGCCGTACACCGAAGAAGAACTCGAAAAGATCAAGCGCGACGTCGTGTCGAGTACGCGCGTGTTCGGTTTACTCGTGTCGCCGGATCTGAAATCCGCGCTGATCAAGGGCACCCTGAACGAAGGGCAACTCGATTACGGCAAGGTCTTCGAGGAACTGCAGCGGCTGCGCGATTCCGAAACGGCGCCCGGCGTCCGCATCTACGCGACCGGTCATCCGGTGCTGGCCGGGTGGGTGGATTCGTATTCACCGCAAATCCTGCAGATTTTTCTCTATACGATCCTGATCGTGCTCGCGATACTGATCGTGTATTCGCGCCGCTTCTACGGCGTACTACTGCCCTTGATCGGCATGGTGCTCACGAGTATCTGGGGGGTCGGCTTCATGGGGTTGTTTGGTTACAACCTCGATCCGCTCATGCTCGTGGTGCCTTTCCTTATTTCGGCGCGCTCGATGTCGCACGGGATTCAGAAAGTCGAACGCTATTTTCTTGAACTCGCGCGCACGAACGACAAGGAAGAGGCCGCGCGCAATACGTTCAACTCCCTGTTTCGTCCCGGCGCGCTCGCGATCGTCGCGGATGCCTGCGCGCTCGCGCTGATCGGTCTCGGTTCCGTACCGATCAATGACAAGATGGCCGTGTACGCGTCATTCTGGGCCTTGTGTATGGTCGTCACCGTGCTCGTCACCGTGCCGATGCTGTTATCGTTGTTGGGGCAGCCGAAAAACGTCGCCCTGAAACACACGATCATCCGCAAGATCTTTCCGAAGTTTGCGCTCGTCACGGCAACGTCGGCGCGCTCCAGGGGTGTGTTGTGGTCGTGTCTCGTGATCGCGATCATCGCGGCGTACTTCAGTTCGTGGGTCCAGATTGGCGAACCGGAACCGGGGTCGCCATTGTTGTTCCCGGATCATGATTTCAACGTTTCCTCGAAAGCGATCAATCAGCGTTTCCCGGGCTCCGAAGAGTTGTTCATCATTGCCCGGACGAGCGAGAAAGGCGGGCTCAAACGGCCCGAGGTACTGCGTGCCTTGAGCGATTTCCAGAGCTTCATGATGTACGACGAGACGCTCGGCGGCACGAAAGGCGCGCCGGATCTCGTGACGACCGTGAACCGCATGACCCGTAACGACGACCCGCGCTGGGCCGTCATTCCGGGGCTGAACAACGAGGTTGGCGGCCTCATGTTCGCCTACATGATGTCGGCGCCGATCCCCGGCGCATTGATCGAATACCAGGACACGAACGACCAGGTCGCGAACATGGTGTTCTATTACAAGGACCACACGGGCGAGACGATTCGGCGTGCGATCCACATGGTGAAGGACTGGCGTGAACGGGTGGCGTCGAAGATCGACGGATTCGACATCGAACTCGCCGGTGGTCCGGTCGGGGTTACCGCCGCGATCGATGAAGAGGCCTACGAGACGAACGTGATCGTCGTGCCGGCCGTCATGATCCTGATCCTCATTTTTACGTTGTGGTTTTACTCCTCGCTGCACGCCGGCGTGATGATTCTCGTCGCGATGGCGTTTGCAACCACGTTGTCCTATGCGTGCATGGGCATCATGGGGCTCGGACTCAATGTGAACACGGTGCCGATGATCGCGGTCGGGATCGGGCTCGGGGTGGACTATGCGATCTACATGATGGATCGGATCAAGGAAGAACTGCACGTCGCGGACTCACTGCAACACGCTATTACGACTGCGGTCAGTACCACCGGGGTCGCGATCGCGATCACGGCGACGACGCTTGTCGGCGGGATCATCATGTGGGTGTTCGTGTCGGAACTGAGGTTTCAGGCGGATGCGGCGAAACTGCTGTTCATCATGCTCGTGCTGAACGCCGCCTCGGCGATGTTTCTCGTACCGGCCTGGGTCGATGTGTTCAAACCGGAATTCATTATGAAATCAGCGACGGAACGTTGGGCGCTGGGTGAGGGATCGACGATCGACGAAATTGTTGATTAGTTGCAACAAACTCGGACCTTAATTCGTACGCATTGCGAACATTGGGTTTAACAGGCATCAATGTTAGATAAATGCAACAAATGTTGTTGCGATTTCACGTGAAATCGTTGACTCATACGGTGAACTCGGCTCAAATGGATTTGCCGGTTTACTTCTAATGGGCCATCGCGCGAGCGGTGGTTTTGCTGGGGAGCATTAAGGGGGAAAGAATGGCTGAACAACGCAATCGTTGTGGGCTCATCAAACGCGGCGCACTGTTTGCATCCGCATTCGTCACAAGCCTCACACTCACGTCACCCGCCCACGCGATCAGTTCCGCGGATGGCACGCTCGTTTCACACGGGTTCATCGATTACACGCAACACATCCGTAACAACTACGGCATGGCGAAGAACCGGATCCGCGGGCAACTCGAAACAACGAAGGACTTCGGCAACGTCGGGATCTTTCGCGCGGTTTCTCTGAACAACATTATTCGTATCACTCACGACGGCGTGTACGAATGGAACCACGACGATTTCGGCGACGAAGCCGGCGGCAGCGTGTTCGGTACGAGCACCGGGATCCCGAATGGCTCGGCGCTCGGATTGCAGACCCCATGGGGCGCTTCGCCGGTGAACTCGGCGAATCCTTTGCCGCTTCCGGGTGGGGGTAGTTTCGGCTTCGATTTAACGCAAAACCCGAACTCGGGGTTGAAACGCGTGGGCGCGGAACTTGGTCGCAGCACGAACAACGGCGAGTTCGGCGGCGGCCTCGAACTGTTCACGCCGGTACGCCCGTGCAACGTCGATTCGCGCGGCTGCATCAAGGACTACATGGACTTTGATGAAGGCGATCTGATGAATCCGGAGTTCACGGACAAGCATCGCTGGCTGCGAGAGCTGTACCTTGATGCGACGCTGCCGTTTTCGAATGGTGACGAACTGAATTTCCGCATCGGCCGCCAGCAGGTCGTGTGGGGGCGGACGGATTTGTTCCGCGTGCTCGATCAGATCAACCCGATCGATTTCTCGATTCAGAACATCTACGAAGAATTCGAGGACAGCCGCATTCCGCTCGGCATTTTCAACATGGAATACCGCATGGGCGGGGTCGGCGTATTCTCCGATTTGAACTTCCAGTTTCTGTGGAACTTCGAGGAGTTTCAGCCGCACATCCTCGGTCAGGGCGGTCAGCCGTACAACATCCTGCTCGCCGGCGATCTGTTCCGCGCGCTGAAGAATTGCTGGGATAACGGTTGTACCGTTTCTAACTATGCGTCCGGGCTGTCGCCGGTGGGTAATCTCGCGACGGATTTCCCGTCGCAGACGATCGGGATCCGGAATATCCATCTGCCGGACGGCCACGACCAGTTCGGACTGCGCATGGAAGGCGTGTTCAAGAGCGTCGGCTTCTCGATCAACGCGGCGTACTACTACTCGCAACTGCCGTCGTTACGCGCGGGCATTCCGTCGGGTAATCCGTTCATCGGACCCGGCGCGGCGAATCCGTTCGATCCGACGGATACGTCCACCGCGCTGCGCCCGCGGGCCGGGGTACCGGCGTTCGATATTCATTTCCCGCGCGTGTTGCTCGTCGGCACTTCGGCGGATTTCTACGTCGATCCGATCAAGTCGGCCTTTCGCGTCGAGTTCGCGTTTACCGACGGCGAGGAATTCGCGGATACGTCGAAAGCCCGGCTGTTCTCGGAATCCAACGTGATCCGCTGGGTCGTGGGTTGGGACCGGCCCACATATATCCGGGCACTGAACCCGAACCGCACGTTCCTGTTGTCGGCGCAGATGTTTGGCCAGCACATACTCGACCACGAACGTTTCACGAACCCGCGACCCGATGTGTTCAACGGGGGCGGCGGCAACGGCGGGCAGGTCGGCTTTGCGGACTGGGACAACAACTTCATCGGCACGTTCCTGATCCAGGGTTTCTACGCGAATGACCGTATCCAGCCGCGCTTCATCACCGCCTATGACATCCGTGCGCAAGCCGGGGTCATTGCACCGGGGGTGGACTGGTTGATCAATGACAACTGGCGCCTGACGTTTGGCGCGAACGTCAAATTCGGTCGTTCGAGAAATTCCGTCGATGACGGACGTACGGCGAATGGCGCGCCACCGTTCACGGCGGGTTCGGCTTGCGCCGCACCGACGGATGCAGACTGTTTTCCGTCCGCCGACCAGTTCCTGAGCCTGGGTAACCGGATCGGTTTTGAACCGCTCGGTCGCTTTCGCTCGGGGCCGATCGGGATGGCGCAGCATGAAGATGAACTCCAGTTGTTGCTGCGGTTCCGGTTCTAGGCCGGTCCGACCACGAGCCACGACATGATTAAGCTGGCGCACCCGGCCCGACGGCGCGAACAACAACAACAGCCGTCCGAAAATTGCCGGGTATGCGACATTCGCGAATCGAGAGAGGAAACACCTATGAAGATTTCAACCATCCTGCGAACGGCGTCGACGATCATCGCGCTCGCGCTGTCCTGCGGCGCGGCGGCCTTCGACGAAGCCGACGTGGACAACTCGTTCTTCCCGTACAAGACGTATACCCCGGAGTTTCCCGGTTATGAACCGGGCATGGTGATCAACCAGGCCAACGCGGATCAATTCAAGGAGATCCTCGATCCGGGGATGTACGATCACTTGAAGAACGGTCGCTTCGAGATGAAAACCGCGCCGACCGGATCCCTCGAGTTGCACCCGAACTACGTTCAGGCAACCCGCAACGCGCTCGCGAACCAGCCGGTGCTGAACCCGGACGGTACCGTGGGCAATTTCATTGCCGGCCGCCCGTTTCCGGCGGAGCCGGATCCGAACGATCCGAATGCCGGGATCAAGCTCGCGTGGAACTACCAGTACGGTTATAACTGGGGTGACAATGCGGACATTTGCCCGTTCTTCTGGAAATACAAGAGCATGAAGAGCGGCAAGCTGGAGCGTACGATCCAGTGGTGCTTCCGCTTCCTGAACTGGATGCACCGGGTGAACACCGAGCCGGTTCCGGAACTCGATAACAATACGGCGAAACTGTTCCGCTCGATCTATACGATCGCAAAAGAGCCTTTCGATCTGAAAGACACGCAGTTGCTGATCCATCGCTACAAGGACGATACGAAACGCGACGATGCGTGGCTGTATCTCGGTTTCCAGCGGCGCGTGCGTCGCCTGGCAACGGGGCAGACGACGGATTCGTTCCTCGGTACGGACATCATGATCGAAGACTTCGAGGGGTATAACAACCGCGTATCGGATTACGAATGGAAGTACATCGATACGAAGAACGTGTTGCTGCCGTTCCACCGCCATAATTCCCTGCGGCTGACCGAAGAGCACCAGGAACCGGACGGTTACCAGTACGTCGATTTCGGTGGCACCGGTGACTGCTTCGCGGAAACAACCTGGGAACTGCGCAAGGTCTATCGCGTCGAGGCCACCCCGAAAGACAAGAACCATCCCTTGTCGAAACGGATCATGAACATCGACGCCCAGACGTTCACGCTGCCACAGAGTTCGCTCTACGACCGCAAGGGTGATTTCTGGAAGACGTTCTCGATCTGTCAGGCCTATCCGGATGAACATCATCCGATCAACAAGGGCTCGGGGGTCGCGATCGATGACTGCTTCATGATCATCGACGTCCAGGCGCAGCATTGCACGACCGGGCAGTTCAAGGGGCTGCTGCACAAAGACGAGCAGGCGCAGAACCGCATGACCGTGCAGTACCTGCGCAAGGCGGGCAAGTAAGCGACGCCGTTGCGTCGCCCGACATAGAAAAAGGCGCCTGCGGGCGCCTTTTTTTTACCCCGTACCGGTACGGGAAGCCGGGGCCGGTTTCCCGGGCGCTTACCCCGCGTGCAGCACCCGCAGATCGGATGCAGCCCGCAGCGGGGCGCCGGTTTGCTGCTGCAATTCGTCCAGCGACAGCCCGTCGACGATACCGGTGACGAGAAAGCCGTCGTCGGTAATGTCGATTATCGCGAGGTCGGAGTAGATCCGGTTGACGCAGCGTACTCCCGTCAGCGGCAGCGTGCAGTGGTCCACGACTTTCGGCGAGCCGTCCTTGGACACGTGACTCGACAGCATCACCCACACCTGCTTCGCGCCGGCAACGAGGTCCATCGCTCCGCCGACCGCGGGCGGTTTCGGCCCCGGCAGCATCCAGTTCGCGATGTCACCGTTTTCCGCGACTTCGTACGCGCCGAGAATTGAAATATCGATGTGACCGCCCCGGATCATCGCGAACGAGTCGGCGTGATGAAAAAACGAACCGCCCGGCAGCAGCGTTACCGGTTGTTTGCCGGCGTTGATCAATTCCATGTCTTCCTCGCCTTCGGGTGGCTGCGGACCCATGCCTAGCATGCCGTTTTCCGTGTGCAACACGTACTCGCGATCCGCCGGCAGACAGCTCGATACGAGCATCGGCATGCCGATGCCGAGATTCACGTAGCTGCCCTCGGCGATATCGTTCGCGGCGTAACGGGCTATATCGGTGGATGATAATTTCTCGCTCACGAATTCAGCTCCACGACTCGGGTGACAAAGATTCCGGGGGTGACGACCGTTTCCGGATCGATGTGTTCGACGAAACGGTTGACCTGGGCGAGCGTCGCCTTCGCGCTCATGGCCATAACGGGATTGAAATTGCGCGCCGTTTTCGCGAACACGAGGTTGCCCCAGCGGTCCGCGCACTCGGCGTGCACGAGCGCGACGTCGGGTTTGATCGCGCGTTCCAGCAGGTACTCGCGGCCGTCGAATTCGCGGCATTCCTTGCCGTCGGCCAGCGGCGTACCGACGGCCGTGGCGGTGAAGAACGCCGGGATACCGGCACCGCCGGCACGCAGCCGCTCGGCGAGCGTACCCTGGGGTACGAGTTCGAGTTCGATCTTGCCGGCGGCATGCAGTTCCTCGAAGATGACCGAGCCGGACGAGCGGGGAAACGTACAGATGACTTTCGCCACGGCACCCGCTTTCAGTAACTTGCCGACCCCGCCGCGCTCCGACCCGGCGTTGTTCGCGATCACCGTCAGATTCTTCAGGTTCAGCGCCGTCACCGCGTCGATCAGTTGTTCCGGGACGCCGGCATCGCCGAAGCCGCCAGCCGTGATAATTGCACCATCGTGGAGTTCCGGCAGGTTCGCCACGATCGCGTCAAAGTTTGCTACACGCTTGTCTATCATCGTCCAATTTTGCCTTGTTCTATTCCAGTTATCGACCCTTCTTGCGCAGCGCCTGGACCGCGAAATCCGCCGCTCTGGCTGCCTCGGTGTTCACTTCCGTGCGCGCCTGCAGCGTCGTGCAGTGTTCCGCCTGCAGATCGATCATGGTCACCGCGTCGAGTACGGGGACATGGCTGCCGCGGTTTTCATCGAGGTGATGGTCCGGGTGCGAGTACGCGGCGAGCGCGAATTTCCACAACTTGCCGTTGCGATCGTACAGGCGGCCGTAGGCCGGCGCGTACGTTTCGGCGTCGATATAATAAAGGCGTTTCGACAACGGGTGCTGATCCCATTTCGGAATCGCCTCGAGCAGATACGCCTGGCGGAATTGCCATTTCACGTTCGGGAAACAGCCACCGCGCCCGCCGAAAGCAACGAAGCGGAAATCCCCGGGCGGTGCCTTGCGCTCGCTGAGCGCGATCTCATTATGCCGGTAGAACGGTAACAGCACCTCGCGTGTCTCGACATAACGCCACGTCATATCCATGAGGCGACCGTTATAGCCGAGGAAGTCCTCGATCATGATATCGCTGCCGAGAAACGCATCCGTGTTCTGACCGGTCGGCAGCCGTCGTACCCGGCGTTGGGTGCCGAGATATAACCAGCCTTGTTCCTGGCGCGTGTCGTCTTCGAGCCGGTGGATCAAGACCTGAGTGTTGCGGATATCGGATGGATCCAGCACCTGCAGGTACAGTCCATTGAAGATTTGCGACGGGTTGTTCGGCAACTCGGGCAGCGGTTCCATGACGACACGGTGCCTGAAGCGCAAAGACATCGCCGCGAACGACAGTTCGCGCTCGATATTGCCGGTTTTCATGTTGCGGTACTGCCAGAAAAACGGCTTCACGAGCCCCGCGTCACCGGCGTAGGCATAGCGCAGATTCCACGCGAGCTTGTCCCCGGCGCGCGGATCGTCGTGCGCCGGTGGGGCGGGGAACGGCCGGCCGGCGACGTAATCGAGCAATACACCGGGTTCGGCCGGCAGCGACGCCTGCCCGCGATAGCGTTCCGTCGCCGCCGCAAACGCCGGGTGCGGCGGGATCGATTCGCCGGCCGTTACTTCGATGGTGAAATCGCCGTCGCGAATCAGACGGACGAGCGTCTCGTCGATAAACGTCGCGTACTGCGCGACATTCGACGCATCGAGCGTCGTGCCCGGCGCGGGTGGGTCGGCAGCCGTGGCGGTGTGCACGAGGCCGAGCGTGAGAGCGAGCAGGGCGAAGGTTCGTTGCATCATGTCCGGTGTATCAAAGCCACGGCTGTTAACGCTATCGCCGGGGTAGGTGGCGGGCTCCAGGCCCGACAACGAGGCGCACGCCCGCGATGCGCGGCCGTGCCCGCGCGGGTACGGTTCCCCGATGTCGGCGCCACGCGTGGCCGGCCGCACCGACCACGCGCGAACCCCGGGTTCAGCCCGCCGACGCTTTCGGTTTGCCGGGCTTCACCGGAACCATCGACGCATCGATGACTTCCGGCAGATGGGCGAGGCGGTGATCGACGAGTTCGTCCGCACCCGTCACGATCGAGCGCGCCGGTTCGGCCGGATAGCCGTACTGCGCGGAAGCCTCGGTCAGCGTTCGCGGCGAGTTCGGCTCTTCGCGCAGGTAATCCGGTTTGCCATCCGCTTCGCGGAATTCGGGCATGACCTCCTCGGCGAAGATCTGCATGTTCTTCATGACCATCCAGTTCGGCATCGGCCCCATTGACGATCCGCCCATGAGCAGGCCGCCCGCACCGACATCATCGCAGTATTCGCCGATCTCGTTACGCACGGTCTCCGGCGAGCCGACGATGATGTAGCGGTCCTTCAGCAGTTCGTCGTAACTCAGCTGCGACTGCGGTTTCACATGCCCCTTCTGCAGGGCGCCCATGAAATTGCGGAACGATTTCGTCGTCATGTAACCCGGCGGGAAGAAAATCTGATCAGGGATCTTCAGTCCCGTATTGAACACCCAGCTCAGGTGTGCTTTTGCTTCGCGGTGTGCCTGTTCGTCGGTTTCCGCGACGTACGTTGGTACGCTCGCGTTGACCATCGTCTTCGGCGCCTCGTAACCGAGACGCTTGCATTCCTCGCGCAGGCCATCGAACGCGAGCTTCGTAAACCACTGCGGCGCGAACACCATCATGTAGGTGTACTTGTGCTTCGCGACGAACTGCAAGGTCTCGAGCGACCCCTGTCCGGGGATCCAGATCGGCGGATGCGGGTCCTGGATTGGCCGCGGGATCGGGTTCACGTTCGGGATATAGAAATGCTCGCCCTGCCACGTGAACGGACCGTCATCCGTCCACGCCTTGATGATCAGATCGTGCGCCTCGTTGAAGCGTTCGACGGAATCCGACGGTACGACACCGTTGTTGAAATATTCGCAGCCGATCCCGCGGACGAAACCGGAGATAATGCGTCCGCCGGAAATCACGTCGAGCATCGCGATTTCCTCGGCCACGCGCAGGGGGTTGCCGTGCAGCGGGATCGCGTTGCCGATCACGCCGATCGGGATATGTTCCGTACGCTGCACGAGCATCGCGGCGATGATGTTCGGTGACGGCATCGTGCCGTAAAAATTCGCGTGGTGTTCGTTCACCCCGATGCCGTCGAAGCCGTACTTTTCCGCGGCAACGAGCTGGTCGATGTACTCGTTGTACAGGCGCCGGCCGCGCTGCGGTTCGTAGTACTTGTTCGACAGCGAGACCCAGGTCGATTCGAACTCCGCGGTCGGCGGAATATACGGGTACGGCATCAGGTTGAAGCCATAGAAGCGCAGTTTGTTCATTTTGATGCCTCCTCGATGAAGCTGACGAGTTCCCCGACGAGCTGCTCAGGGCGCTCGAGACACGGCTCGTGGCCGGTTTCGGGGATCATGACGAGCCGGCTGTGCGGCAGGGTCGCGGCGTATTTTTCCGCCATTTCGTTCGGGATCAGGTGATCGTCTTCGGCGCGGACGACGAGCGCTGGACACGTGAGCCGCTGCAGGCGACGCTCGAGCGCGAGGTTGTAACGCGGCGCCCACATAAGGCGCGCGGCGGCCGAGAATTCGGCATACAGATGGATGCCTTCATCGAAGTCGTCCATGCCCTGCATGAATTCCGCCATGACGCTCTTGTCGTTGAACAGGCGGTCCATCAGTTCCGCGGGTGACAACTGGAACAGGTCGACCCCGGGGTTGTCTTCGAGTCGCAGGCCGACCGGTACGACGAGGCTGAGGCTCTTCAGCCGGCGCGGATAATAGGACGCGAATTCCGCGGCCGCCCAGCCGCCCATCGAATAACCGATCAGGTGGATTTGCTCGAGGCCGAGTTGTTCGAACAGTTGATCGTAGAGGATCGACAGATCGGAAAAATCGCGAAACCAGCCAGGCAGCGGGGTTTCGCCGAATCCGGGTGCTTCAGGCGCGATAAAATCGCATTTGTTCGCCATCATTTCGTACATCGGCAGCCAGCGCCGGGTGAAGCCGGCTCCATGCAGGAACACGACGGCTTCGCCTTCGCCCTGGCGCCGGTAGGCAACCGGAATACCGTTGACGGTTTCGAACTCGGGCGGGGTGTAGTATTTCGCGGGATGCGGGACTGCGGTTTTTTCGACGGCGTCGACGTAGCTCATGGATGTTTCCCTCGTGCCATTAAGTCGCGGCCCGGTGATTCGGGCGTCATTTTTTTGTCCTCGACGGCGCGCCGGCAAAAAGCGCCGTCGTCACGGTAATTCTACACAAGCTTCGCCCGCGATGGTGGCGCACGCTGCGGGCAGGTGTCCGCTAGAATAGGCGCGGGAACGATCCGGCACTTCAGTCAACTTCAGGAATATCCATGACCCAGGCAATAGTCCTCCATCAATTCGGCGGCCCCGATGAACTCGTATTCGAAACCGTCGTGGTACCGGCGCCGAAGGCGCACGAAGTTGCGCTGCAACAAACGGCGATCGGCGTCAATTATATCGATACATACATGCGCTCGGGACTGTATCCGGTGCCGCTGCCGGCCATCATCGGCCAGCAGGCGGTTGGCGTGGTTACGGCCGTTGGCAGCGAGGTCACGCGTTTCGCGCCGGGTGATCGCGTGGCTTACGGGTCGGCGCCGATCGGGGCGTATGCGCAAGCGCGGGTCGTCAACGAGCGCGCGCTCGTTGCGATGCCCGACGGGGTCACGGACGAAACGAGCGCGGCCAATTTGTTGCGCGGTATGACCGCCGAATACCTGTTGTTTCGCATGTTCGAAGTGAAGCCGGGTCATACGATTCTCGTACACGCGGCGGCCGGTGCGACCGGGGTGATACTGTGCCAGTGGGCGAGGCATCTCGGCGCGCATGTCATCGGCACGGTCGGATCGCGCGATCGCTTCGAGCAGGCGCGTGCGGTGGGCTGCGAACTCGTGCTCGAGTACGGCGATGCGGATTTCGTGCAGAAAGTTCGGGACTGCACCGACGGCGCCTTGTGTGATGTCGTCTACGATTCCGTCGGCAGGGATACGTTCGACACCTCGCTCGCCTGCGTGAAGCCACGCGGACTGCTCGCCGCCTATGGCAACGGCTCGGGTAAACCCGAACCGTTCGACGTGTTGCGGCTCGCGGCCCAGGGTTCCGTCTATCTCACCCGCCCGCGCCTCGATCACTACACCGCGACCGTCGAGGAGACGGAGCAGTGCGCCGCGCGGTTTTTCGCGGCCGTGATCGACGGCACGGTGAAACCGCGCGCAACGACGACGTTCGCCCTGCGTGATGCCGCCGCGGCCCATCGTCATCTCGAGGACCGCGCCGAGCTGACGACCCCGGTATTGCTCGTGTGAAGCATTCGACGACGCGCAACCGGCCGCGCTGGCCATGAGTGGCGCCACCGCGGCGAGCCGGATCGTCGATCAGTTACGGGTCGAACAGGTCGCGCGCGTGTTCTGCGTACCCGGCGAGAGTTACCTCGCGGTGATCGATGCGCTGTACGACCGCCGCGCGGAAATCGATTTGATTTCATGTCGTCACGAAGGCGGGGCGGCGATGATGGCGCTGGCCACGGCGCACCTGAGCGGGCGTGCCGGGGTCGCGTTCGTCACCCGTGGGCCCGGGGCGACGAATGCCTCGATCGCGGTGCACATCGCGCGCCAGGCATCGCTGCCGCTCGTGCTCGGAGTGGGCCAGGTCGCGCGGCGCAATCGCGGTCGCGAAGCGTTTCAGGAAGTCGATTACCCGAGCTATTTCGCGCCGCTCGCGAAAGCCGTGTTCGAGGTGTCGGAACCGGACGACGTCGCGGCCATGACGGCCGAGGCGTTTGCGCTCGCGGAACACGGGCGCCAGGGGCCGGTCGTGCTCGCATTACCCGAGGACGTATTGTCGGGCACCGCGGCCGGGACGGCCGTCGCACGACCCGCGCCGCACGTCGCGCCGATCGACCCCGGCGATTGCGACGCGCTGGCCACGCGGCTCGCGCGGGCCGCGCGACCGATCATCGTGATCGGTGGCGGGCCGTGGAGTGAAACGGCGATCGCGCGGACGCAGGCGTTCGCGGCGAACTATCGCATCCCCGTATTCAGTGCGTTTCGGCGCGCGGATTGTTTCGATAACCATCACGACAGTTACGCCGGCTTCCTCGGTTACGGTACCGCGCCGACGGCATGGCAGCGCGTGCGCGAAGCCGACTGCGTGGTCGTCATCGGTGCGCGGCTCGATGAACCGACAACCCAGGATTACACGTGGCCGGCAAGCGGGCAGACGCTGTTGCACGTGCATCCGGATCCACACCAGCTCGGGCTGAATTTTCCGACCGCGCTGGGTATCGCGGCCACGGTCGACGCGGCCGCGGCGGCGCTCGCGGAACTCGAGCTGCCCGTCCGTCCGGAGTGGGCCGGTTGGTGCGCGCAAGCGCGTGCGGATTTTCTCGCCAGCGAAATCCCGCCGCCCGCGGACGGGGCGCTCGACCTCGGCGCGGTGATGGCGATCCTGAATGCGCGCATCGCGGCTGATTCGATCATCACGACGGACGCGGGCAACTTCACCGCCTGGCCCTTGCGCTACCGCCGTTACGCCCGCCCGGGACGCCTGCTCGCACCGGTGAACGGCGCGATGGGCTACGGCGTGCCTGCGGCCATTGCGGCGGCGTTGGCGCATCCGCAACGGACGGTGATTGGCTGTGTCGGCGACGGCGGTATGCTGATGACGGGAATGGAAATCGCCACCGCGATCAAGTACGGCGCATGCCCGGTCATCCTCGTGTTCAACAACGACAAATACGGCACGATCGAAATGCATCAGCAACGCCGCTACCCCGGCCGCGAACTCGGCAATGCGCTGACAAATCCCGACTTCGCCGCGTTTGCGCGATCGTTTGGCGCCTTTGGCTGCCGCGTACGGCACGCCGATGAATTCCCCGACGCGCTCGAGGCCGCGCTCGGTGCCGGACGCCTTGCGCTGATCGAACTTGCAATGACGTGAGCGAACAAGGCATGAATCCCTCGGCGGCTTGCCGTGTCACGCTCGTATCCCGCACCCAGGCTACGATCACGTTCACGTGTCCGCCGCAGCAATCCGTACTCCGGGCGGCGAAGAACGCCGGCTACGAGTTGAGTGCGGGCTGCATGCAGGGACGCTGCTATACGTGTCGCTCGCAACTGCTGTCCGGCAAAGTCAGGAACTCCCGCGCGCTGTCGCGCTATGCCACCGTCGATCCGGCCGATCTCGGCGACTCGCGGATCCTGCTGTGCTCGGTCACCCCGTGCGAGGACATCACGGTACGGCCGGAAGGGCCGTGGGAGATCACCCCCGGGCGCGATCGGGGCGGGGCGTGACTTCCGTCAATCGTCGCGGCGAGCGTTCGCGTAGCATCATGCGCAAATCAACTGGCCCGGGCGACGGGCAGGAGCGAGTCGAATGTTTCGTGTGTCCCCGAACGGAGAGAACCGTATTGACATCGAGCTGAGTGGTCAGCTCGACAGTAATGCTATGCAGGCCGCGCTCGATGAGCTGATCGCCGCGGCCGCGACTATCGAGCATGGCGTGATGCTGTACCGGATCGATGACTTCAAGCTGCCGACGCTCGGCGCACTCGCCGTCGAACTCGGCCGCATGCCGGACCTGTTTCGCCTGACGGGACGTTTCGATCGCATCGCGGTCGTGTGCGCCGAGGCGTGGATCCAGCGGGTCAGCGAATTCGAAGGCGCGTTCATCCCCGGACTCGAGATCCGGGCGTTTACGCCTGAGGAAACAGACGCGGCCGAGGCGTGGCTGAACGAGTGAGCGTGCTGTTGCGGCACACGGGACGGAGCACGGACGAATGGATGGACAATCGAATGCCGATGCCATGCGACGTTATGCGTTTCTCGTGATGTTCGCGAATGATGACACGATTGATGCAGCCGAACTTGCGTTTCTCGAACACCTCGCACTGGCCGACCGTGAAGTTGACAACGAGGAGCGGGAGGTGCTGAGAAAAATATTCGCGCGGGTGGACGCGCGCGAACTCACTCCGGAGGTTCGCGAGGAGATCGCACGCTTCAGATCGAAATACTCGATCTGAGCGTGCGTTCTGCGCGGCATCACGTCCGCCCGGTGACGCCGTCTATGGCGTGAACTCGTAATCCGTTGCGAGCAGTTCGTGCGTGCGACGCCAGAAGTCGTAGGCATGAAACGGATAATTCTGGGTGACACGGCCACGGGAATTCTTGTACCAGCTGTTCACGCTGGAAAACCCGAACGTGAGATTACGATTCCGTTCGTCGACCCGTTCATTGAAACTGTCGTAGACATCCCGGCGCACGTCGAGCGCCTTGTGGCCGCCTTCCAGCAGCGTGCGCGCCGCATCGACGATGTAGTTCGCGGTGAGTTCCGAGAACATGATGATGCTGCCGTAAACGACCAGGTTCGTGTTCGGTCCGTACATGCAGAACAGGTTCGGGAAATCCGGGATCGTTGCACCGATGTAGGCGCGCGCGTCGTCCTGCCAGCGTGTATGCAGATCGGCGCCGTTACGCCCGGTCACGCTGACCGGCATGAGAAACTCACAGGCGCGGAATCCCGTGCCGTAGATGATCATGTCGAATTCGCGTTCCGTGCCGTCGGCCGTGCGGATCCCGGTTTCCGTGATGGCCTCGATCGGATTGCGCAGCATCGTTACGTTCGCGCGTTTCAGCGTCGCGATCCAGTCCCCGTTGTCGCGAATGATCCGTTTTGCGCCAACCGGGGAATCGGGGATGATCACGTCGCGCAAATCCGGGCGGTCGGCGAATTGCGGTTCCATCCAGGCCGTGATCGCGGCACGCAGCGCGTCGTTGCGCGCGGATACGGCTTTCTCGGTTGGCGGGTACGCGGGATCAACGGCGATATCGTCGAGGAATCCAACCGCCTGGACGATGACGAGTGCCGCGCGATACCACAGCGCGTAGTTCGGCACGTGGTCGAGCAGCCACGCGGTGCTCTCGCTCACCGGCTCGGCAAGGTCGGGGGTTGGCAACAACCAGTTCGTCGTGCGTGCGAAGATCGTTAAGTCACAATCCTCACGCGCGAGTTCCTTGATGAACTGAACGGCGCTCGCACCGGTGCCGATCACCGCTACCCGTTTGCCCGTGAAATCGATTGAGTGGTCCCAGTGTGCGGAATGGAACGCGGGTCCGCGAAACGTGTCACGTCCGGCGATATCGGGCAGTAACGGGCGGTTGAGCTGCCCGACCGCGAACACCGTCATGTGTCCGTGCGCGGCCTCGCGTTCGCCATCATGCGCGAGTTCGAGTTGCCACACACCGGCGGCTTCATCCCAGCTTGCACTCTCGACCTGCGTGTTGAAACGGATGTGTTCGTAAATGCCCGCGTCGATCGCGACGGACTTCAGGTACGCGCGGACATCGGCGGCGGTGCTGTAGTAGTCCTTCCATGTGCGCCGCGCAAACGCGTAGCTGTAATAAAAACTGTTGATATCGACGCGGCAGCCGGGATAGTCGTTTTCGAGCCAGGTGCCGCCCAGCTCGCTGTTCTTCTCGTAGATCGTGAACGGGATCCCGGCCTGCTTGAGCCGGAACGCGGCGGCGAGACCGGACTCGCCGGCGCCGATGATCGCAACATGGAAATCGCGCCCGGCATCGAGCATATCCTTCGTCCACGTCGGTTCGCGTGGATCGGCGCCGGTGGCGATCAGTTCTTCGGCGATCAGCGGTACGTAGTGCTCGGCGACCGGGCCGACGAGCCATTCGGCCATGCGTGCGATCTGATCGTGCGTGGGTCGCGCGACGACCGGCGTGTTCGCGTCGCGGAACCGGGCGAGGCGGCGCAGGCACTCCGCGCGGATCGCCGCGGCCTCGTGCGACTCGACCTCGATCCGGGCAACGCCGGAAATCTGTACGGTGGGTCGCCACTCGGGACGCAGCACGTCGAAGTCGCCGGTCAGGTGCGCGACGGTCATGAGCAAGGCCGGCAGGTCGGCGCCGGGCAGGTGTTTAGCGAGCGTGGCATCGTCGGCGTCGAGCCGTTCGATGACCGGGTTCGAAGCCTGCGGTCGCGGGTTGCGGAAGCGGTCGCGAATGACGGTGTCTGGCTGGTTCATCGACAGTCCTCTCGGGTGCTATTGGGTGATCCAGGCGCCGCGGAACGCGCGGCTTTCGGGCCGGTATGCAGTGTGCGGGGGATCGGCACACCGGCGCGCCAACCGCGGCGGCGGGGCAGGATTGTATTGCCCGCAAGCAAAACCCATACTTTCGGCTAGGTTTTCGCGATCCGGCATCCCGCTGCCGGTGAATCAGGAGGTTAGCCGACGTTGGCCGAGTCGAATCCGCAACTCCTCGCGACGCTGCTGGCCCTGCCGCGCGCCGACGAACGGCTGATCGAGCGCGAACGGCTCATCGCGAAACTCGACGGCGCGGCCGGGTTCCGCGTGATCCACCTGCGGGCGCCGGCGGGCTTCGGTAAATCCTCGCTGCTGGCGTCCTGGGTACACACGCGGTGCGATCCCGCCCGGCGGGTGGCGTGGGTGAGCCTGACCGAAACGCACAACGACCCGCGGACCCTGTTGCGTTACGTCGTCGCGGCGCTGCGGACAGCGGCCGGCGCCATCGGCGAAGCCACGCTGACGCTGCTGAACTCGAACGTGCCGATGAATCCGGCCGCGCTCGTGACGACCCTGATCAACGAACTCGGCGGGCTCACCGCTGACATCCATCTCGTCCTCGACGACTGCCACCACATCACGAATGAACAGACGCTCGACACCCTGAGGCTGTTGCTCGAACACGCGCCGGCCACGCTGCGGTTCGTACTGACGAGTCGGGAAGCGCTCGGGGTTCCGGTTGGACGTTTGCGGCAACTCGGGCAGCTGTATGAATTCTCACCGCGCGATCTCGAATTCACGGCCGACGAAGTCTCGCGTTTTGCCGCACGCGAGCAACTCGATCTGCGGCCACCGGCGGTGGCGACGCTCGCCCGCAAGACCGGGGGATGGGCGGCCGGTCTGCGTCTCGCCGCGATCAGCATGCGCGATGAACAGGCGCATGAAACATTCATCGAATCCCTGACCGGCGGGCATATGGCCGTGGCGGCGTTCCTGCGTGAGGACGTGCTCGTGCGCCAGCCGCCGGCACTGCAACAATTCCTGTTGTGCTCCGGATTGCTCGACGAGCTGACGGCGCCGATGTGTGACGAGGTACTCGAACGCAACGACAGCGCGGCGATGCTCGACATGGCACAGCAACGCGGCTTGTTTCTGTTTCCCGTCGACCCGGCGGGCGAGCGGTTTCGCTACCACGGCATGTTTGCGGACTTCCTGCGCCAGCGCCTGCAGCGTGACGATCCGGACCTGGCGCTGGATATTTATCGTCGCGCCAGCGCCTGGTGCGCGCGCCACGAAAGTCCGTCGCAAACGATCGAGTACGCGCTGCGCGCGGGTGACGGCGTCGGGGCAGGGCGCTATCTCGAAACGTATTCCGAACAGATTTTCGCGAGCGGGCAACTCGATGCGCTGCAGAACCTCGCCGCACGCCTGCCCGAGGACGTACAGGATCAGTGTCCACGGCTGCAGCTCGACTTGATCTGGATCGATACGCTGCGCTGGGAAATCCGCGACGCGCAGCGACGGTTGCGACAGGTAAAGCAGTTCGTCGCGGCACAGGAATCCGTGGGCGGGGTGTCGCCGGCCCTGCACGAAAAGGTCCTGCATCGCGAACTCATGGTGGCGCTGCTGCGCGACGATTTCCACGAGGCCGAATCACTGTGGGCGCGCTGGCCGCTGGTCACGACCGGCGACAACGACTATTTCGATGGCTCCGCTGAAACCGCGGATCTGTTGCCCCGCCGCGAACGCTTCGAATGCGAGTTCGTGCTCGCCCAGGTGCCACGGGTGAGACGCAAATACACGAGCGTGGGCGCCGAGTTCGGTACCGTCTGGTTCGACAGTATCGTCGGTCCCGCCTACCTGGCGCACGGCGAACCCGCGCGCGCGCAGGCGGTGTTGCGGGGCGCGATCGCTACGGCGATCAGGATCAGCGGTGCTGAATCTCCGCTCGTCGCGATGCCGTCGTTGTTGCTCGCCGACGTGCTGTACGAACAGAACGATACGGCGGGGGCCGCCGCGCTCGTCGATGGCTGGTTGCCGCAGGCGGATCGGATCGGCTTCGTCGATCAACTGATTGCCGGCTTCGTGTGTGCCGCGCGCCTCGCGCGATTGCGCGACGACTGTGCGCAGGCCAGCGCCGTGCTGGATCAGGGCGACGAGATCGCGAACGAGTACGGATTCCAGCGCCTCGCCGTCCATATACTCGGCGAGCGGGTGCGGCAATTGCTCATCGACAATCGAGCGGACGAAGCCCGCGGCCGCACCGCCGCGTCGGTGGCCGTCCGCGATCACCCACTGGCGCCGCCCGGCCGCCTCGCCAGCGTCACGGACGGCGTGGCAGCGGTTATTCATGCCCGCATCGCATACGCAACCGCAAATCCCGCCGCGGCGATGCGCGTTTTACGCACATGGATCAATTACGTCGAGGGGCGCGCGTGTCTGCGCGATGCGATGCGCCTGCGCGCGACGCTCGCGGCCATGCTCGCGGGTAGCGGGGAAATGCGCGATGCCTGGCGCATGTTGCGACCGGCCGTGAATCTTGTTCTGCAAACAGGACTCGTGCGACCGCTGCTGGATGAAGGTGCCGGGGTCATGGCGGTGCTCACGCAGGCCCGCAACAGCGGCGCGCTCGCCGGTGACGCGCTCGAGGAGCTCGTCGGCCGCTTGTGCGAAGCGGACACCGATATCTCGAGGATCCGGATTCCCGCGCCCGCGGCGCCGCAAGCGCCATCGGGAGACAGCGGCCTGACCCGGCGCCAGCGCGAGATTCTCACGTGCGTTGCCGACGGTTCCAGCAACAAGGAAATCGCCGCGCGCATGGGCCTGACGGAAGCCACCGTGAAATGGCACCTGCAGCAGGTCTACGACCGTCTCGGAGCCCACCGCCGCGTCGCGGCGGTGCGCCGGGCACGTGAACTCGGGCTGATCGACTAAGCCGTGAGTTTGGGGGTCGGACCAACTTATCCTATTGATTAATAGCGGTTATTTTCCTCAATGCCGTGCAAAATGCTGCTTAAACCGAATTATTCGCACGAATATTTCGTTCTTAAGCGTTGTCCTGGCAACACAGCGACCTTAGGCGCCGTCTCGTGCCCGATTTTTCGAGCCTAATTACCCCACGAAGCCCGAGATTCGACGAAAAAGCTGTTGTTTCAAGCAGATAACCTGGTCCGACCCCTCGGAAGGGAGATTAGTCCGCAGCGCCGGGCGCACCCGGCATCTGACCGCTGTGCGCCGGTTCCGGTGTAAATACGACCGACATCGCCTTCAAGCCGCTTAAATGATTCGAGCGCAGGTAGCTGTACGATCCGGTCGCGTGCATGTCCGGAAAGCGGGCGAGAATTTCTTCGTAGGCCACGCGGATTTGCAGGCGTGCCAGTTGCGAGCCGATGCAGAAATGCTGTCCGATCCCGAACGCGAGGTGCTCACGTGCATTAGCGCGGCTGACATCGAACCGGTATGGGTCGTCGAACACCTCGTCGTCAAAATTCGCGGCGCCGTACCACATCACGACCTTGTCGTTCTTTGCGATCGCCTGTCCGTGGATCTCGGTGTCCTCGGCCGCCGTGCGACGCATGTAGATGATCGCACTCACGTAGCGCAGCATTTCCTCGACGGCGTTCGGGATTAACGACGGATCGGCCAGGAGCTTCGCGCGTTCGGCCGGAAACTCGGTCAGCGCACGCATCCCGCCCGCGATCGTATTGCGGGTGGTTTCGTTTCCCGCGAGCACCATCAGGACGAAAAACCCATCGAGTGTCGCCTGCGGCAGTCCAACACCGTCGATGCGGGTGTTTGCCATGACACTCAGCAGGTCGTCCGCCGGATGTTCCCGCCGCAACGCCATCATTTGTTTACCGTAGTCGAACATTTTCTCGAACACGTGCTGGCCGGACGCGGGATCGTCGAAGTAATCCGGGTCGAGCAGGGCGAGGGCTTCGTTCGACCACTGGATGACATCCGCACGGTCCGATTCGGGTACACCCAGCAGTTCCGACAAGGTTCACAGCGGCAGCGGGGTCGCGATGTCCGTGACGAAATCGCACGTACCCCGCGTCGCGACCGCATCGAGTAGCTCGCGCACTTTGCGCCGCACCCCGGCTTCGAATCGCTTGACGATCGCCGGATTGAACGCGGGCGCGATCAGGCGTCGCTGCGCGTTGTGCTCCGGCGGATCCATCGCCAGCAGCATGTGCAGGAACGCATTCTGCGCCTCGGGGTCGTTGATACCCATCGACTCGTAGGAGATATAGTGACCGCCGAGCGCATTGGAAAAGATCCGCGGTTGTTTCGAGATCCTGACGATGTCCGCGTAGTGCGTAATCACCCAGAAGCCCGGTCCGTCGGCCTCCGGGTTCCAGAACACCGGCGCCTGTTCGCGCAGCGCGCGAAACGCGGCGTGCGGTTGCCCGTTACTGAACAGATCGAGGTCGTTCAGATCGGTGATGCCGGTGGGATACCGGATCGCAATACCATCGGCTCGTTGCATAGAGATCCTCCGCCCTGCGTGCGCCGCAGTTGCCATCAATGACCGCAAATGGCTGCGACCGGGACCCAGTGTAGCGCCGATCGCGCGAGCGCAGGTGCGCTTTTGCAGACGGAACTTCAAAGCGCAAAAGGTCGGGCCCCGCGGCGACCAAGCGGAATTCCGGGAGCCCGTTAAGCTGACTCCGGTTACTTTGACGCACTGACCGTCATGGCCAGCACGACTGGAGACAAACCGCACCTGGCCCGTCGCCTGGGCATTAGCGACAAGTCCCGTCATCGAACGAGACACGAACGGTCCCCGCCATTCCCGGCGCTGGCGCCTTGACGGTCGCGACCCGGGCTTTCGCTCCGGCAGCTTGTGTCAGTACACTGCCTGCTTCCGTGCTGCCGAAACCCGCCATGATTTGCTTAACGCAGCACCTCACAGACCGTGGACGTAACCCGATGACCGCACCCCCGAGCTCACCCGATGCGCTGGCCCCGCACGACTTCCGTGTGGTTGAGATATCGAGAGAGCCGATCGAGCTCTACAAGATACTGAAGTTTGAAGGGTTCGCTGCCAGCGGTGGCGAAGCGAAAGCCGTTGTTGCGGCCGGCGCGGTGCGGGTTAACGGACACTGTGAAACGCAGAAACGCCGGAAAATCGTGTCCGGCGACACGATTGAATTCAACGGCCAGAAAATCCGTATCACACGCTCGTCTGCGCCCGATGAGCGCCCTGCGTCGACCGGAGGCAGCGTTGCACGAGACGCACAAGGATCGACTCAGCAATGAAGACGAAGGATATCCTGCGCAAAATTCGCTACATCCTTGACCTCGATGAGGCGCGCATGATGGCAGTATTCGCCGAGGCCGATCGGGACGTGACGCGGGATCAGATCAGTGCCTGGTTGGGCAACGACGACGGTGCGGATGACGAGGACTCCGCCGACGTAATGTTCGCGACGTTTCTCGATGGCCTGATCAATGCGATGCGCGGCCGCAAGGATGGTCCGCGACCCGACCCGGCGGAACCACTGAATAACAACGTCGTGCTCAGGAAACTGAAGATCGCCTTCGATCTGCAGGCCGACGACATGTTGTCGATACTCTCGCTCGGCGACGTGTCGGTGAGCAAGCATGAGCTGTCAGCGCTGTTTCGTCGACCCGGCCATAAGCATTACCGGGAGTGCAGCGATGAGCTTTTGCGGGCCTTTCTGCAGGGCTTGCAAACGAAGTATCGCGAGGACGAGCCCCCGGCGGAAGTTCGGGGTCGGACCAGGTTAAGCAACTGATTTTCATAAGCGCTAATCCCGAAACCGCGCATTTTGTGTTGCTTAGGTTGACTATAGTCGCGCTAAATTTTGATTTTAAGAATTCTGCGTGGACCCGTGGCGGCCTTAGCGCTTCGTTATGGCGCCCGATTTTTGATTCTAATTACTGCATGCGGTCCGAATTTCGATATTCACGCCGCAGTTTCAGGGAGATAAGTTGGTCCGACCCCGCAGGCTCAGCAGGATCGGGTAGCCACAGGCTAATTCACGCGGCCACTTTTCAGATGCCAATCGGGCGTGCGAACACACGTAACTTTGGGAGTCTGGTTCCAGGTGTATGTTCCGACCAGACACCGGTCCGGGCCACAGTCGCACGCTTGCGTGATAGCCGCGCCGCATGCGTCGTGCCGATCGAAGGAACAATAATCATTGCAGGTACTTGGATAGGTCCGCCACTGTCCTCCGTCGATCATGCACTGTTCCTGTGCGTCGAAATCCACGGCCCGCCAATCTATCGCGGGCAGTGGCAGATCAACGCAGTATTCCCCGGTCCCACCAGAATACCGAATCAGGCCTCCATGACGCTCGCAGACGGCGCGGTACTCACTGACATCCGCCGCAACGTCACCAACGAACCAGAATTCCGGTAACCTTCTCAGCCACTCGGGAACCACACTGGGTGGGACAAGTATGCGGGCCCGTCGGAATCCGGACTCAGCGCTTTTGTTGCCGAGTTGCGCTTTTTCGAGATGTTTGAGCACGAGACCGTTTCTCGCGAAAAACGTCCGCAATAAATCCTCTTTGGCTTCGGCGCGGACGTCCACATTGATTAATTCGAAATCGTAACGACGTTGCAGTGACTCGACGCCATGTTGATCGATGCTGATCGCAAGCGACCTTGCGCGTTCGCGCTGCGGCGCATTCTGTTTTGTCTCCCCGTCTCCCAGAAACTCCCTATATTCGTTTAAGTCTTCTGCAACGTACGTCAAATCAGTAGCGCGCAGCCTGTTGTTGGTAATTTCGTCGCCAGGTGTTGCAAAAGTGATCGTAAGGCAGGTCTCAAAAAACGTCTGAGGGATGCTTAAACTCGCATAGGCTACCGTATTCCGTGCGATTCGCGTCGGATTACCTTGCTGGTCTCGCAGCCTCATGATTGTTCTGCTTTTCCTCCGGTAAGGTCGATCACGCTGAACGGTGGTAATCGTGATCGAGCTGTCGCAGTTCAGTTTTAGATCGCGAACCAAATCGTGTGTAGCGGGCGGGCCAGCTATAAACCGCGCGTAATCTCTTTCAAAGCCATAAGCTGGCTGACGGGTCCCGGGCTCGTCGAAAGTCAGCGTGATACAGCTGTTCTCATAGCTGGTCGCCAAATCGATGGTCCTGATACATTGCTCGGTGTTTTCCGCTTGCGCGAGCTGTCCGCGTTCCGGGAACGGTGACTCGAGTAGTACCTGCTCCCGCTCTTCACCCGAAAAACCGACCGTGACGACCCCGCCCATGGCAAGGTCCAATCGACTGATAACCGACGTTTCGGTGCTGGAATTACCGCTTTCAGGCGAGACGTTCGGGACGCCGGATTGCGTGGAGGGGACCCACAGGACCCGGTAGCCGAGTGTGAGCGCGATAGCTGCGAAAACTACCAGTAGCGTGAGCGGTTTCGAAACAGTCATCACTCAACCCCTCCTGTTCGCAGTATAGGCCACCGATGCGCTTCCCGCGCCGGCGGAATCCGCGAACAGCTGACTTGGTCCGTTTTAAATTCGGGGGCTGCCCGAGGGCAACAGAAAACGGGCCCGGCTTCCGGGGGGAGTAAAGTAAACCGTCCGCACATGCTCGTCAGCGCACAGGCTCTCGGGAACCCGCACGAAGCCGGCCCGGTAATCCGCGGGCAGTGAGCAGCGCTTGCGGCGCGCTACAGCGTCAGACAGATCTTGCCGAAATGCTGCTGGGACGCCTGATGCCGGAACGCATCGGCGATTTCATCGAGCGCGAAGCTGCGATCGATCACCGGACGCACGCCGGTCGCTTCGAGCCCCGCGACCATGTTTTTCTGATCCTCGATCGAACCGACCGTGATCCCCGCGACCGTGATGTTCTTCCACATCATCATCGCCGTCGGGACTTCGCCGCCCCAGCCGGTGAGTACGCCGATCAGCGATATATGACCGCCTACCCGGGTTGCCTCGATCGATTCCGGCAGCGTCCCGGAACCACCGATCTCGACGACTTCATCGACCCCGCGACCGTCCGTGAATTCGAGCGCCGCCGCGCTCCATTTCGGTGTCTCGCGATAGTTGATCACATGATCGGCGCCGAGTTCGCGCAGCCGCTCGAGCTTGGCCTCGGACGATGAGGTCGCGATCACGCGCGCTCCGGCCGCTTTCGCGAACTGCAGCGCAAACACCGAGACCCCGCCCGTGCCCTGCGTCAGTACGCAGTGGCCGGGGCCGATGCTGTTCTCGACGAACAACGCCCGCCACGCGGTCAATGCCGCGCAGGGCAGGGTGGCGGCTTCGGTCAGCGTGAACCCGGACGGTATGCGGGTAAACGTCGCGGCCGGCAGGCACACGGATTCCGCTGCGAAACCATCGACATGGTCGCCGGGCACACCGAGCGTACGTTCGGCACTGACCGGACCGGCGCCCCAGTTCGGAAAGAACGTCGACATGACCTCGTCGCCGACCGCGAAGTCGGTGACGCCGTCGCCGCAGGCCGTTACTTCGCCGGCGCCGTCAGACATCGGGATGCGTCCGTCCGTCACCGGCAGGACCCCGGAGACAACGGCGTAATCGTGATAATTCAGCGAATTCGCCTGGATGCGCACGGCGATTTCGCCCGCGCCGGGTTCGCCGGGCTGGCGCTCGGCGAGCGTCAGGCTGTCGAGCGTGGCGGGATTGCGAACTTCGATGACTTTCATGGGCGCGCTCCTTGGATTGACAAGATGACCGGGTACGGACGCTAGCGTCGCTGGATGCGTACGACCTTCGGCTGCGCGGCGGGCAGCGATGAGTAGGCGGACCACAAATCGCCGGTGTCCGGATCGACGGCGAGATGCCGGGTGTAGGCCGGGTTCGTCGGCAGCGGGATTTCGAGCGTGGATTCGTCGCGCGGGTCGAACGCGACCATGCTCGAGCCGAGCGCACCGGTAATCCACACCTGCCCGGAGCGCGGATCGAACTCCGCGTCGTAAGCGCCGAGCGCGGAAGAGCCGATCCTGTAGCGCCTGAACGTATTCGTGGCGGGGTCGTAGCCGGACAGGAACCCGGTGTTCCACTCCGGCACCCACACGATATCGTTCGCCCCGATCGCCGGGCGCCGCGGTCCCGCGTTCGTTACCGGCATCGTGATCAATTCCGCCGCTGCCGTGTTCGTGTCGTACATGACGAGCGTGTTGCCGGCCAGTTGCGTGCTGTAAAGCCGCCCCGCACTGTCGATTTGCAGACCGTAGGGCAACGGCAGACCCTGTGCTGCCGTCAGCCCGGCCGAGGGGATAGTCATGTGACGAACTTCCTTCGTCGCCGGGTCGTACATGCCGATCCGCTCGGTCTCGGCGAAGTAGTCGTTGAACCACACCCGTCCCTGACTGTCGAGCACGAGGCTGTGGGCGTACATGCCGACGTTCACGGTTTCGAAACTGCGGCTTGCCGGGTCGAGCGCGACCAGCTCATGGGTGCCGCCGAGCACGACCCAGAGCGTGCCGTCCGGCGCGAATACGAGCGCACGCGCCTGGCCCCAGCCCTCGGCGCCGTCCGGTCGCAGTTTGTAGGACTCGATCGCGCCGCTTGCGGGATCGAGCGCCCAGATCACGTCATTGAAGAACGCCGTGATCCAGATCCGCCCGTCGGGCCCGACGACGAGATCGTGCGGCAATTCAGTCGGTTCGGGCAGCGGGTATTCCGTGATCCGGACCTGCGCCAGCGCGTCGACGTTCGCGGGTACGGGTGGTGACAGGCGGGCGCTCGCGTTGCGGTCGAGGTGTTGCGCGAGCCAGGCGGTATACGCCGCATCGTCGAAGTCTTCCGGCAGCAGCTTGTACTGATCAATGCCCCGCATCAGCGCAAACGCGGCGGCCCATTGTTCGACGCTGCGCGGTTCGCCGTCGACGAGCACGCGCGCGGCGTCGATCTCGTGGCACGACGTACAGTTCAGCAGAAACTCGCGCTTCATATCCCCGTCGGGTAACAGTGATAACCACTGTTCGCTCGTGACGCGTTGTCCGGCATTCGGATCGGGCGCAAGCGTCATATCGACCGTCCGCGATACTTCGCTGTCGGCCAGCGACGCTTGTGTCTGGCCGGCATAGGTCGCCCAACTTGCGGTGATTTCGTAGCCGCCCGGATGATCCAGCGTAACGTCGTAGTGTCCGTCGCGATCCGTGAACACGCTCATCGCGATACCGCTGTCGAGATGCCGCAGCGTGACCCGGGCGCCCGCGGCGGGTTTGCCGAGCACGCTGACGGTGCCGCCGAGAGGTCCCGCCGCCGCGGCACCGCACACGATCGAGCCGCAGCTTGCCGCGAGGATGATGCCGTAGCGTAACCGGTGTTGCAGTGCCTTGATCATGATGCCGCGCGTGAACCCTGTACCTGGCTCCTCATCATAAACGCATCGGCCACAACCCGCTCATCCGCGCGGATAGAACGGCGGGATCTGTGCGTCGTAGTTCACCCAGATCGATTTCGGCTCCGTGTATTCACTGAGCGACTCGATCCCCAGATCGCGGCCGTAACCGGATTGCCCGACCCCGCCGAACGGCGAACCGGGATGCACGCGCTTGTAGGAATTGATCCACACCATGCCCGCGTCGATCGCATCGGCCACCCGGTGCGCGCGCTGCAGATTGTTCGTCCACAGGCCGCTGCCGAGACCGTAAGTCGTGTTGTTCGCGAGCGCGATCGCTTCCGCTTCGTCTTTGAAGCGGGTGACGGAGACGAACGGGCCGAACACTTCCTCGTGGAACACCGTGTCGCCCGGTTTCGCCTCGACGATCGTCGGACGCAGGTAGTAACCGGCGCGCAGATCATCGTCGTCCGGTTGCCCGCCACCGGTCAGGATCGTATTGCCTTCGCGTTTACACACGTCGAGGAAGCCGAGCACCCGGTCGAGGTGCATTTTCGAAGTCAGCGGGCCCATCTCGGTTTCCGGGTCGAGCGGATTGCCGAGCCGGATCGATTCGGCGAGCGCGATGAAGCGCTCGAGGAACTCGTCGGCGATCGCTTCGTGCAACAACAGCCGCGAACCGGCGATGCACGCCTGCCCCTGGTTATGAAAAATCGCGAACGCGGAACCGCCGACCGCGGCCGGCAAGGTCGCGTCGTCGAACACGATGTTCGGACCTTTGCCGCCGAGTTCGAGCGACACGCGTTTCAGGTTGCCGGCCGATGCCGCGATGATCTTTTTACCCGTCGCGGTGGAGCCGGTAAACGCGATCTTGTTCACATCCGGGTGTTCGGCGAGCCGCTGGCCGGCCGTGTGCCCGTAGCCGGGCACGATATTGACGACTCCCGGCGGAAAGCCGACTTCCGTCATGATTTCCGCGAGGCGCAAGGTCGTCAGCGGGGTCAGCTCCGAGGGTTTCATGACCACGGTATTGCCGGCCGCGAGCGCGGGTCCGAGCTTCCAGCTGCAGAACATGAGCGGAAAATTCCATGGCACGATCTGCCCGACGACCCCGACGGGCTGGCGTTTCACGATATTCAGGAAGCCCGGTTCGACGGGCACCTGGCGCCCGTCGATTTTGTCCGCGAGGCCGCCGAAGTAACGAAAATTCAGCAGCGTGCGCGGCAGGTCGAGACGCTGCGTATCACGCAGCGGGTGCCCGGTGTCGAGACTTTCGAGTTCCGTCAGCTCATCGAACAACGCTTCCATGCGATCGGCGAGCTTCATGATCAGCCGTGCGCGGTCGGACGGATTCGTGTCGCGCCAGGCCGGAAACGCGGCGCGGGCCGCGGCCACGGCCTTGTCGACATCGGCGGCTTTCGCCTCGGCAATCGAGGTGAGCTCGGATCCGTCGTGGGGGTTCACCACGGCGATGCGCGCGCCGTCGGCGGCCTCGATGAATTCGCCGTTGATAAACAGCTGGTTACGGATTTGCCGCGGATCGACGGCACGGTTTTTTTCGAGCATGCAGGGCTACTCCGGCAGTGCGGTTAGGAACAAGTGAAAACGCCCGCAGGAGCGGGCGTGTTGTGACGCGTGCCTGCGGATCAGATTTCCGCCGGCACGGGCGGTAGTTCACCGCTCGCGTAACGTTTTTCAAGGCCCGGGGTCAGGTTCTCCCACACGAGCAGCATCGAGCGCTTCGGCGAAAAACCCTTGTGACGGATGTCCGCCGGCATGCACGAGACATCGCCGGCCTTCATCGTGATCACGGCCCGCGGCGCGCCGGTGTCCTTGTCGCCGACCCGCCAGGAAATTTCGTCGGACAACTGGATGAACCATTCGACCCGGTCGTTGCCGTGATCGATCGGCAGGATATGTTCTTCGGACGTCGGGCAGTAGGCACTGTTTTTTACCACCGAGACGATCGACGGGTTCCACGTCACCGGCGACCGCGAAAGGTACTTGAACAGGTTGAACGCGGCGATCTGGCCTTCGAAACCGGGCGCGGCATGGACTTCGGGTTCTTCCTGGCTGACGTCCGCGAACTGGCGGTTTACCGGAAAGCCGCGTTCGTCGCTGCGAATTTCGCTGTCGCCCGGGAGCGTGACGAAGCGATCGGCGAGTTCGCGCTCGAACTCGACGGCGCGGTCGTTATTGCCGTGCTTCGGCCCGCGCGCGCTGCCGGTTTCGAGCGGGGCGGCGAACGGATCGAAGCCTTCGTTCGTCCAGTCCTTCAGCAGCGAGCGAAAGCACCCGAGCAGTTTCTGCGTGTCGAAACGTTCGATGTAGTCCGTGCCCGCTTCGCGATACGCGGCGTTGTACGTACCCATGTACAGGTCGACGCTGCCGTAATGGTTCACGGTGCCGATCACCTCGTCGAAGTTCACCCAGCCATAGAAAAATCCCCAGGCGACGTCGCGCATCATCGAACGCAGAAAATTTTCCACGTCGACGACGTGCGTGCCGGTCGGGCTCTTGATGCGGGCGAAATACTCGTCGCGTTCGAACGTAAAGCCGCCGATCGCGTATTTGCGGTAACCGTTATCCGGGTCGGGCGCGCTTTCCGTATGCGCTGCGCTGTTCACCGGGAGTTCGTCTGACAAATCTTTGATTGCTGTGGACATGTGATTTCTCGCTTGTGACTGCTAAATACGCGTTCGGGATTGTGCAACCGCCGGGTTGCGGGCACGCAGCACGGCTGGTGTCCCCGTCACCGGTTCCGCCCGCCGGATCTGCCGGACAGGCGGCGTTGCGGCGAACCCCGGCGACGCATGATTTGACCCGCGTGCGCTGTTTTGTCGCCGGAACATCGCGCGGCACTCAGCGCAGGCAGATTTCCGCCCATTTTTCGATGGACTCCTCGCCGAGCACGGATTGGTACAGCGCGACCCCGGGGCCCGCTGCACGCAACTGGTAGGCCGCGCCCGCGGGCAGCAGCACGAGGTGACCGCGCGTCGCCGCGACGTGGCCCATCGTCGCGCCCGCGGGTTCTCCGCTCAGGCGCACGGCGCCTTCCTTGTCCGCCGGCGGCACGACGTGGTCGTCGCCCGGTTTCACGAAATGCACTTCGAGCGCGCCATCCATGACGAGCACGGTCTCGTCGTGCGCGCAGATGTACCAGGGGCTCGCGCCTTCCGTGCGACTCACTTCGATGGTGAATTCGAGATTTTTTGCCACGACGGTGCGTTCCCACGGCGCGGCATTGCGCGCGACTTCGAACATGTTCGAAAACAGGTAACGACCCGGGGAGTCGCGGCCGGTGATATCGATGCCGCCCTTGTCGAAGTGATCGAGTGATCCGAATTTTGTCTGTGCGTTCATGGGCGTTTTCCTGTGGCTGTCGGGTCAGGTAGGTGTTCCGCTTCCGGGAGCGTTCAGGCATCGGGCCGGAATCACGGTTGCGATCCCCTGCCGCTTGCTCCACGAGGATTCAGGCGGAAGGGGCTGCTGCATCGGGTTCGGGGGTCGCATGCGTTCACACGTGGGTTCATACAACCGGCGTTACCCGGCCGTTGTATTGTCCGCGTGATTTCTCGACGAGTTCGAGCAGCGCGGGGTTGCGCGGATCCGGGGCTTGCGTCTCGTTCACGGCGCGCAACTGCTCCATGATCCGGCGGCAGCGGGTCGGCCCGGCATCCGTCGGCAGCAATACCGCGTCGACGCCGTCGATATCCGTGGCCCCGTGCAACCCGAGCAGGCGTTGCTGCGCCTCGATCAAGGGCTTGTCCTGTTCGCCGAACGCAACTTCAATCGCCTGCGTCCACATCGCATCGTGTTTCGCATCGCCGTGTCCGTAGCTGCGCGATGCACCCCAGAAATAATACGTCGACGTTTCGTCTTTCGGCGTCAGAATGTCTGTGCCGTACATCCAGATCCCGTCCTCGCGCGGTTTGCCGGTTGGCGTGATACCAACGTCGAGGAGCATATGGCATGGCGCGTCCCAGCGCATGTACAGCCAGTGGTCCACGGGCTTGCCGTAATTGTCGAACATCATGTCCCACGCGGGTGGGGCGAGGCCGTTCGGGCACCAGCGGTTCGAATACAGCGTCGTGCCGTTTTGTGTGATCTCGTGTTCGCCGAGCTTGATGGCGTCGGAACCGAGGAGACCGGCATGGAGAAATTCGACGTGCGTCAGGTCCATCAGGTTGTCGGAGATGAGTTCGTAATTCGCGTGCATCTCGATGACGCCGCTGACCGTGGGGAAGCGATCGTCGCTCTGACAGCTGAAATCCGGGATCGTCGCGGCATCGGCGAGGGCAGGGTCGCCCATCCAGATCCATAACATGTCGTGAATTTCGACGAGCGGGTAGACCCGGGTGCGGGCGCGCCCGGGGACCTTGCCGTTGCCATGCGGGTTGTGTACGCAGGCGCCGGTCGCATCGTAACGCAGGCCGTGATACGGACATTCGACGATGTCACCGAGCAATTTACCCCGGTGCAGGGGGGCGAAGCGGTGCGGGCACGCATTGCTCATCGCTACCGGCGCACCATCGGGTTTGCGGTAGATGAGGATCGACTCGCCGATGATCGTGCGTTCGAATAATGCCTTGTCCACCTCGTAGCTCCACGCGGCGACATACCAGGCATTGCGCAGGAACGGTTTACTCATAAACGGTCGGCCCCCCTCGCCGTGTGCAAGCCGGCACTTCGGTTGCCGGCGCGCCGTCGCGGCGCGGATAAACCCTAGTGTGTGCCCGGATTCGGGTCAAGTTCGCACAAACTGTTCGCTCCGCGAACATTTGCCGCGACCCGTTGCGGTCTTCCGCAGCGGGCCGTGATTGTGTTTCGCCGGCCGACGGGAAAGAATGCGCAAAATTTACCGGAGAGTCGGGATGCAGTTCGAGTTCGCAGCACTGCCGTGGGAAATTATTTTTGGTGCCGGTAGTATCGCGCGTCTGCCCGATGAACTCGACCGCCGGCAATTGCGCCGGGCACTCGTACTGTCTACGCCGGAACAGCGCGCTCACGCACAGCAACTCGCCGACCTGATCGGTGGGCGCGCCGCCGGGATCTTCGACCAGGCCGCGATGCACGTGCCGGTGGCGATGGTCGCCGCGGCAGAGGCGAGCGCGGCGACCGTGCAGGCTGACTGTACGGTCTCGATTGGCGGCGGTTCGACCACCGGACTCGGCAAGGCGCTCGCCTTGCGCGCCGGTCTCCCGAACATCGCGATCCCGACGACTTATGCCGGCTCGGAAATGACTAACGTGTGGGGCATGACCGATGCCGGCCGCAAGCAGACCGGGCGCGATAATCGGGTGGTGCCGACGTTCGCGATCTACGATCCCGAACTCACGCTCGACTTACCCGCCGCGATTTCCGGACCGAGCGGCCTGAACGCCATGGCACAGGCGGTCGTCAACGTGACGGCGGCGTCGCCGAACCCGATCATCACGGCGCTCGCGATCGACGGCATCCGCGCGATCGCGCGTGGCCTGCCGGCGGTGATCCGCGCCCCCCGCGACCTCGTCGCGCGCACCGACGTACTGTACGGCGCTTGTTTGTGCGGCGCAGCGCTCGGGGTCGGGATCACCGGACTGCATCATCGCCTGTGTCACACGCTCGGCGGCAGTTTCAATACCTCGCACGCCGACACCCACGCGATCCTGCTCGCCTATTCCGTCGCCTACAACGCGAGCGCGGTGGCGCAGGGCACGGCCCGGGTCGCAGACGCCCTCGGCGTGAGCGACGCGGCCGGCGGGATTTTCGATCTGCTGCACGAGGTCAGCGCGGTGACGAACCTCGAACAGCTTGGCCTCACGGCCGCGGATCTCGATCGCGCGGCGGACATCGCGACGGAAACCCCGTGCGCGAATCCCGCCCCGGTGTCACGCGCCGCGGTGCGCGAATTACTCGGCCGCGCATTCGCCGGCGAGCGTCCCTGATCACACCGTCACGTTCCTGAGGAATCGCACATCGCGGCTTGACGTCTCCTGCCTTGCCCGGGCGGCAGGGTGGTGCGGTCAGGCTGTCAGTTTGATATCGCGGTCGCGGCGGCCCGGATCCCGGTCGCGAATCGGCGCTCCGTTGCCGTCATGGCACCCGCGACGGCTTTAAAGTACTGCACAGTACTGAAATACTTTCGGGTATCGCAAATAAGGCGAGTGCATGGGCGTTTGTTCGGGAAGGCTTCTTGCTAATAATATAAACAACATTAAATAATTCTTATAATTTATTGAATAATATTAAAAATAATGTGATAAATAATGTGATTTCAATGCGGGATTTTTCAGCGCCAGAACGCCTCTGGCGGATACGCTTCAGTACAATAGTTAACCCGGGGTGAGCCGATGCGGCCCGATAAACGAGGTTCAATCCTTGCAGCGACAAAGCGTCTAATCGCCGAGCGTGGCTACAGTGACGTGAATCTGGATGCGGTGTGTGAATTGGCGGCGTGTTCGAAATCCGCGATTTACGCCTGTTTTGGTAACAAGGACGGCCTGTTGCTCGCGCTCGTCGACGAGGCCGCCGGGTCGATCGCGCAGGCCCAGCACGCGCTGCACCTGCCGAATCTCGATACGACCGCCGCGCTCAGACGGTATGCGGAACTCGTGCTCGAACGGTCGCTCGCCACCTCGCATGTTGCGATTGTGCAAGCCGCCATTGGCGCCCGCACCCGGGACCCGGAGCCGACACGGCGCTACGGCGATGTCGCGCTCGCGACATCGGCTTCCGCACTGGCACAGTTCCTCGCCGCGAAAACCGCGAGCGGAGAACTCGCGGTCGACGACCCGCCAGTTGCAGCGCAACAATTTCACGGGCTCGTGCTCGGGTGGGAATTATTCGCCGCAGTCGTCGATCCGGAGCAGGCGTTGCCGGCCGGCAGTCGCGGCACGAGGCTCGATGCCGCCGTCGACGTGTTCGTCGGCCGTTACGCGCGGCCGTCATGACCCGCGCGCCGGTCAAACGATCGATTCGGCAATGCGCGCGGCGGCCTGTTTCAGGATCGGCAGAAACTCGCCGAGGAGGCGCTTCTTCGACACGGCCGAGGAATTCGTGGCGATGTTCATTGCCGCCAGGATACGCGCGTCCGGTCCGCCCCGAATCGGCACCGCAATCGAGCGCACCCCGATCTCGAGTTCCTGGTCGAGCACGTAATAGCCCTGCTTGCGCGCGCGTTCCACTTCGCGTCGCAGTGCGGTCTTGCTCGTAATCGTGCGCCCGGTGCACGGTTCGATCTGCACCCGCTCGAGGTAGTTGTCGAGCGCGGCGGGCGCGAGACCCGTCAACAGCACGCGACCCATCGACGTGGTGCACGCGGGCAGGCGCGTGCCGACGTGGATCCCGAACATGAGCAGGCGTTTCGAGCGCGAACGGGTGATGTAGGTGATGTCGAAATTATCGAGCACGGCAACCGACGATGACTCGCCCGTATCGAGCGTCACCCGATCGAGATGCGGTTGCGCGAGTTCAGCGAGCGGCAATGACGACATGTAGGCATAGCCGAGCGTCAGGATTTTCGGCGACAGACGGAATTTGCGCCCGGCTTTCACGACGTAGCCGAGCGTTGTCAGCGTGAGCAGGAAGCGGCGCGCCCCGGCCCGCGTCATCGCGGTGCGCTCGGCCACTTCAGACAACGTCATTTCCGCGTGATCGGCGTCGAACGCGCGGATGATCGCGAGCCCGCGGGCGAGTGAATTGACGAAATCCTTGTTCTTCGGTTCTGCGGTCACTGGCCTTACTCGACTTGCAGCCACACGGGGTGAACGAATTCGGACGTGCATTACTATCGCACAAAAATCCGCATGGCGAACGCAAAGCGCGCTGCCGGATTGTGCGCCAGGCGCACGTAATGAGGCTTCTTGATATTTCCCGACCCCGGCGATAGTGTCGCAGCGACTTGCGCGGGCGCGCTCGCGACGCTGCATAACCAACCGGATCGAGGAGCTGATGATGAAGGATTTCACGCTGGATAATCTCACCGAGGCCGTTGTCGAGGCATATACGGCGAACGCGGTGAATCCGCGCATGGCCGAGATTTTTACCTCGCTGATCACGCATTTGCACGCGTTCGCGAAAGACGTCGAACTGACGGAACAGGAGTGGTTCGAGGGTATCCAGTTTCTCACCGCCACCGGCAAAAAATGCGATGACAAGCGTCAGGAATTCATCCTGCTGTCGGATACGCTCGGCCTGTCCATGGTGGTCGATGCGATCAACCATCCGAAAGGCGGCAAGGGGACGGAGTCCACCGTACTCGGACCTTTCTATGTCGACGGGGCGCCGGAAGTCGACTCCGGCAGCAATATCATCAAGCGCGACATCGGCGGCGAAACCGTGCTCGTCACCGGCACGGTTACCGATGCCGACGGCAAACCGCTCGCCGGCGCCACGCTCGATGTGTGGCAAACCGCGAACAATCAGCTCTACGACGTGCAGGATCCGGACGCGCCGGCATGGAACCTGCGCGCGAAAATCCGCGCGAAAGACAACGGGGAATTCTCATTCGTGTCGGAGAAACCGACGTCCTACCCGGTGCCGACGGACGGCCCCGTCGGCCGGCTGCTCGCGGCCGGTGGCCGGCATGCGTTTCGCCCGGCGCACCTGCATTTCATCGTCGAGGCCCCGGGACACGAACCGGTCACGACGCATATTTTCGTCGCCGGCGATCCCTACCTCGATTCCGATGCCGTGTTTGCGACGAAAGCCGACCTCGTCGCGCAGTTCGAGCCGTGTGACGACGAGGCGCTGGCCGCGGCGCACGGCCTGCAAACCCCGTTCACCCGGGTCAACTACAACTTCGGCCTGATGCCGAAGCAGGCCTGAGCCTCGAGGAAGCGCTGAACGAGTCCATTCTCGACATATCGGAGCCGCAGAGCGGACAGTGTGATTTCCGCTTTGCTCACAGAATCAACGAACACCGTTCGTCGATTTCGTGGCGGCACTGGCTTGTTACCGTCAGGGAAGCGCTGCACTTAGGCAGGGCTTGCTCGACGCTTACACGAAAATGTCGAGCGGCAGGAACGCCGAGACGACGAAGTTCGGGACGTCGACCATTTCCGAGATTTTCAGATCCACCGCGACGCTGCAGATCGCATAGGCCTGTTGCGCCGTGAAGCCGCGCTCGGCGACGAGGTAGTCGATCATATTGAGCAGCGCATTACGCGCGGCCAGCGTCGTATCCTCGGAATGCGCCACCCCGTCGCGCGTGACGGACTGCCCGGTGGTGGCGAAGAAGCGCTTAGGCACGGCCATTTCCGGGCTCGTGAAATAATCCTCGCGATAAAACTGCACGTCCCGGATCCCGCGTTTTTTCGCTTCGCCTTTCAGCACCCGGAACGAACCGTAAAACGTCGCGGCCATTTCCACCGCGGTGCCGCAGCTCTCGTTGTCGCCCTGGGCGAAATGCGCGTCGCCAACGGAAAACAAGGCACCCTCGACATAGACCGGGATGCGCAGGGTCGTGCCTGCCGTCAGCTGCTTGATATCGAGATTGCCGCCGGTCTCATGCGGCGCGACCGTACGCACGGCGTGTTTGCAGATCGACGGATCGGACGGCACGGCGCCCGCGGCGTCCGGCAGCAGCACGACGCCGCCGCGCTCGAGCAGCGCGGCCTCGCGCCGGTTGATCGTCTCGAGCAGTTCGTGCGACGGCGCGGTGCCGATAACCCCCATGAACGGCGCGCCGGGGATTCGTACCCCGGGCAGATCGTCCGACGTCGCGAAGTTGTTATCGATTTTCCAGCGCACGATGTGCGGTTCCGTGAACACATCACGCAGGAAGCCGAATCCCGGCACCTGGCACGTGAAGCCCGCGGGCTCGGGAGTGACCTCGAGGATATCGACTTCGAGCAGATCGCCCGGTTCGGCGCCATTGACATACACCGGTCCCGTGAGTGGATGGACGAGGCCGAGATCGCAGTCGAGCACGTCAGCGATCGTGCTGCCGGCGTGGAACTGGCCGTCGAACGCGTCACGCGTTTGTATACCGACGATCATGCCGGGATCGACTTCCGCGGTCGGCTTGATATCCGGATGCCAGCGGTTATGGCCGATGCCGGGTTCTTCGGCGAGAGGTTTGTTGCGGTCTATCGTGATCAGGTGATCGGCTTTGACGCTCATGACGGGGCTCCTTTCATCGCGTCATCGAGCATACCGAAAATTCCTGCGCCGATGTATCACGGGACCCGGTGGTGCGCCGTTGTGTTCCCGCCGCGGGTACGTCAGACTCGCCGCGTTCCGATACCACCCCGACAACGAATGCCTCTATTTCCGGCCTGTAGCGCCACCCCGATGTCCGCCCACCGGTGCGCGAGGTGCGCGCTATGAAAATCTGGGTCGATGCGGACGCGTGTCCCGTTGCGATCAAGGAAATGCTGTTCCGCGCGGCCGATCGGCGCGGGGTCACGGTGACGCTCGTCGCGAACCAGGTCCTGCGCGTACCGCCGTCGCCAAACATCGAAATGCTGAAGGTTGGTGCCGGGTTCGATATTGCCGACAACGCGATCGTCGTGCGCGTGGCTGCCGGCGAACTCGTGATCACGAGCGATATCCCGCTCGCCGCCGAAGTCGTCGAGCGCGGCGCGACGGCGCTCAGTCCGCGCGGCGAGGTCTATACGGACGACAATATCCGCGACCGGCTGACGATGCGCGATTTCATGGATACGCTGCGCGGCAGTGGCATCGCGACCGGCGGGCCGCCACCGCTCAGTCAGGGCGATCGGCAGGCGTTCGCGAACGCGCTCGATCGCTGGATCACGCGCCAGCAGGCGACGCGCTAACGATTCATCAGCGGTTCAGCCGGGTCGGCGACAATGGCATGGCCACCGGGAACGCGACGCCCGGCCCCGAGCGCGCGTGTTAACGGACTGACAGGAGTACCCGCAATGACGACGAAACACATTATTCTGATCCTTGCCGCGGCACTGACGAGTGCCTGTGCGTCGACGCAACCGGTGATCTATCCGAATGCCCATTCGGCCGCGGCCGGGGAACTGCAGCGCGACCGTGACATCGCGGCGTGTCAGCAACTTGCCCGCGACGCGGGGGCCAGTCCGCAGTCGACGCAGGTGCAAAACGCGGGCGAAAACACCGTGCGCGGGGCGGGCCTCGGCGCCGCGACGGGTGCCGTAGGCGGCGCGATCGCCGGCAATGCGGGGCGTGGCGCGACGGTCGGTGCCGCGACGGGCGCGACCGCGGGCCTGTTGCATTCGATCTTCGGTGGCGCGGCGCGGCCAAACCCGGCTTACCGCAAATTCGTCGAGCGCTGTCTCACCGATCGCGGGTACGACATCGCGGGGTGGAACTGAGTCCGGGCAGCGAGTGCACCGCAGCCGGGTGTGCGCAGACTTGAGCCGGTTGCGGCCGGCGCGGGAGTGAGGCAATGACGACGAAATTGAACGACAGCGCCGTGATCATCCTCGGCGGCAGCTCCGGCATCGGCCTGGCCACCGCGACCGCCGCGCTCGCCGCGGGCGCGAACGTGACGATCACCGGGCGCGACCCGCAACGCCTTGCGAGCGCACGGGCGGCACTCGGCGATGCGGTGACGGCGGTGGAACTCGACGCGGCTGACGAAGCCGGCACGCAACGGCTGTTCAGTACGTTCCCGACGGTCGATCACGTATTCATCACGGCCGGTACGCTCGTCGCCGATGCCGGGCTCGCGCCGGCGAGCGGTGAACTGCGCCCGGCCCTCGATACACGTTTCTGGGGCGCGCTGTATGCCGCGAAATATGCCGCGCCGAAGATGTCCGCGGGCGGCTCGATCACGTTCATGTCCGGCACGGCTGGCCGCCGGCCCTTGCCCGGTGCAGCGGTCGCCTCGGCGTCGTGCGGCGCCGTCGATGCCTTCGCCCGTGCGCTCGCGCTCGATCTCGCGCCGATCCGGGTCAACACGATCACCCCGGGCTACGTCGACACGCCGCTGTTCGACGGCCTGCTCGGCGCGCAACGCGATGCGGTGCTCGCGGAAGTCGCGCAATCGTTGCCGGTGAAACGGATTGGCCGACCCGAGGAAATCGCCGATGCCGTGCTGTTTCTCATGAACAACGCTTACGTTAACGGGATCAATCTCGTCGTCGACGGGGGTGGCCTGCTCGTGTGAGCAACGGCGGGGTCAGATGAAGCTTCCCGGGGAAGGGTGAAGTTTCATCGCGCTCACGTACCTGCGATCGCTTTTACTCAGCGCAACAGCGCGCCGACAGCGTAACCCGAACCACCGCCGAGCCCGGGGCCGGGATGCGTCGAGGCGCCGATGTGGTACAGCCGCTTGAACGGGGTCGCGTGATTCCTCGTCCCGGCGAGCGGGCGCCATAGCGCGAACTGGTCGGGGTGGCAGTCGCCGCCATACGGATCGCCGCCGACGAGGTTCATGTTCACCGCTTCGAGATCAGCCGGTGAGAACACGCGCCGCGCGAGAATCGAATCGCGCAGGTTCGGGATATGCGCACCGAGTCGCTCGATGATGCGATCGGCATAGCGTTCGCGCACGGCCTCCGCCCAGCGTCCGTCTTCCGGGATTGCGATCTCGCCGCGCGCGTCGCCGCGAATCACGCTCGGCAGTTCCTGCAATTGCAGCCACAATAAGGATTTACCCGCCGGCGCGCGCGACGGATCGAGCACACAGGGCTGACCGACGACGATCGTCGCATGCCCGGGCAGCATACCCCGGCTGGCCTCGTTGACAGCCTGCGAGACGCCATCGACGCCGGTGGTGACATGGACCATCGCGACGTCGTCCATCGCGGCATTGCGCCAACGCGGCGCGCTGTCGAGTGCGAGGTGGATCTGCATATCGGCGAGGCCGTGGCGGAAATTCGCGACCTCGCGGCGGAATTCGTCCGGCAGGGGTTGGTCCGCGAGCAGGCGTGTATACAACTGACCCGGGGTCGTGCTGCAGATCACGGCGCGGTTCGCGTTGAAACTGCGACCGTCACTGCACGTGACCCCGCGCGCGCTACCGTTCTCGATGCGGAGGCTCTCGACATCGGCGTTGATCTGCACGTCGACATCGAGCGTTGCGAACAAGGATTCGAACGCGGCGAGAAAGCGGTCACTGCCACCGACGACCACCGGGGTGCCGGCGGCTTCGAGGGAAAAGCAGATCACTTTCGCCATGTGCGCGGAGAACGTCGCATCGGGCGACAGACCCGCGTGCAACACCCACGGGGCGAGGCAGGCGGTGATTTCCGGGGATGCAAAATCGCTCGCGAGCCAGTGCCGTGCGCTCGTCGCGAACGCAGCGAGGTTACGCGCGAAGCGCCGCGGGCCCTGTTGACGCAGCGCCTTGACCACGGTCTTCGCGAAACGCCAGCGCCATAATTCCTCGCCGAGCACCGCGAACGTGAGTTCGGCGTTCGCTTCGACGAAAGCCATCGCCGCGGCGTAGCGATCGCCGTCACCGGCCGCGAGCGCATTCATCGCCGCGACATTCGCGGCGCGGTCCCGCTGCAGTACGAAACCGCTGTCGTCCGGCAACAGCGACGCGGTCGGGCGTTCGGTATGGGCGAATTCGAGGCCGTGGCGGTGCAAGTCGTCGCCGAGTTCCGCATACCCCGGCGACAGGACAAACAACGGATACCACTGCGAAAACACGTCGTGGCGAAAGCCGGGCAGCGTACATTCCTCGGTGCGGATGCAGCCGCCGATACGGTCGTTGCGTTCGAGTACGCACACGCGGTGTCCACGCTTGCCGAGCAGCGCGGCGCACACGAGTGCGTTGATGCCGCTGCCGACGATGACGAAGTCGTAGTCCCGGTGCGGCGTGCTCACCGATCGTCGCGCCTGCGGTTCAGGCCGCAAGTGGTCCGCGTACGAGCCGGCCGGGCAGGTGGCCGGTGGGTTCGTTGTTGCGCAGCAGCGTGCGGCCGTTCACGATCGTGGCCGCGATCCCGGTGGCGGTTTGTTTCAGGCGCGGCGCACCGGCCGGCAGGTCGTGCAGCAGTTCCGGCATGTTCGGGGCGATCCGCTCGGGGTCGAAAACGACGAGATCCGCGTTCAGGCCGACGCGCAGCAGACCCCGATCGTGCAGCCCCCAGGCCGACGCCGTATCGAACGTGATCAGACGCACGGCCTGTTCCAGCGTAAACGCCTGTTTATCGCGCACCCAGTGACTCAGCAAATGGGTCTGCAGGGAGGAGTCCATGATCTGGGCGACGTGCGCGCCGGAATCGGAGAACGTCACGACGCTGCGCGGGTGACGCATCATCTGCAGCACGTGGTCCTGATCCTCGTTCGCGATCGGCTGGCGGAAGAACGCGTCGAAATCCCGCTCCAGCGCAATGTCGATCATCGCCTCGGCCGGGTGCACGCCGCGTTTCGCCGCGACCTCGGTCATGACGGTCTCGTCACCGATGCCGTCGAACAGGAAGATCCAGTCCCATTCCGGCGGGCGCGGCTCGGCGCCGACGATTTTCGGTCCACTGTACGGTGCGCTCGCGATGTCGACGAGGCGGCGTTTGATCGCCGGATCTGCGAGCAGGCGGCGTTGCTCGTCGAGTGGTTTGGCGCGGATCTCCGACCAGAATTCCCAGTTGTCGAACGGCGTATGCGATTTGAACGAGAGCAGGGTCGAGATCGCGCGCGAGTGAGCCTGCACGAACATGCGACCGCCGGCAGCCGCGGTCTCGTTCGCGAGTTCGTAGTAGGCCGGCCAGATTTCCGGCGCGATCCGGATGCTCGGCATGCCGAACGTGATCGGACATCCGGATTCGACCGCGAGATTTTTCAGACGATCGAAGTAATCGCGCTGGCGCACGGGACTGCGCCCGGGTTCTTCGCCGGCGAGTTCGAAAATTCCGGCCCCGGTTTCGCCCATCGCGTTGACGAGCGCGCGTACCTCGTGCCAGTCCGCGACCCGGCTCGCGACGGGGCGATCGTCGGCGGTGAGGTGATTGCGCGTGCGCGAGGTCGAAAATCCGATCGCGCCGGCGCGCACGGCCGCGCGGACTTCGTGTTGCATGCGCGCGAGTTCGTCGTCGGTGGCCTGTTCGCTGAATGCGCGCTCGCCCATGACGTACGTGCGCAGCGCCGAGTGCCCCATGTACCCCCCGTAGTTGATGCCTTTCGGCAGCGCGTCGATCACATCGAGGTATTCGGGAAACGTTTCCCAGCGCCAGTCGATCCCGGTGAGCATCGCTTCGCGCGACAGATCCTCGGCGCGTTCGAGATTTCGGAACACGAAATCCGCATCACGCTCGGCGCACGGCGCGAGCGTGAAGCCGCAGTTGCCCATCATGACCGTCGTGATGCCGTGGTAGCACGACGACGTGCCGAGCGGATCCCAGAATATCTGCGCGTCCATGTGCGTGTGACCGTCGACGAAGCCGGGGGTGACGACCATGCCTTCGGCGTCGATGGTCTCGCTGGCCGGCGCCGTGATGCGGCCGATGGCGGCGATCCGGTCACCCTTGATCGCGATATCCGCCGGGTATCGCGGCGCGCCGGATCCGTCGATGATATTGCCGTTCCTGATCACGAGGTCATATTGCATAGCGGCGGCCTGCTGTCGGTGGGTCGGGTGAGAGTATCAACTATTGTCGTTCGGTAAAATGTGCAGCAGACTGCCGTCTGTTGCCGGCGCTGCCCGCGAACGGGGCTCCCGTAATCCCGCACGATCCCTGCGCGGTAGTCGGTGTGACGGCACTGTGCGGGGTACGACGCAACACTTCCACGGAACCGTTATGCGACTGCGCTACTGCCTGCTGTGCGTGTTGATCCTCTCCGGCCACGGTGCGTCCGCGGTTTGCCCGGTCGATGATTTCGATGACGGGAACGACGCGGGCTGGATCCACTGCGGCGAATGGAGTGAACAGCAGAACCCGGTCTGGGATGCCGGTTCGGGACGTTATTGCCTCGGTTTGCGCGAACCGCTGCGGGCGCCGCCACCGCCGCCGCTCAGCATTGCCGCGGAATGGCAACGCGCCGGGCAAGATCCCCGCTTCCACGATGGCTGTGTCACCGCGGGATTTCGTTCCGGCAGCGAAACCGCCGGCACCTGGTCAACGCATTTCGTTCTGGGTTTGCGCGCGGACTGCGGTGACGGCGGCTACAAGGCGATGATCGGCCCGTCGATCGGGCGCATGTCGATTTTCCGTCGGCTCGAATTGCTTGCCGATACGCTGGATGCCGACTTGCGCGAGGATACGGACTACCGCGCCGAGTTCTGCGCGGTCGGACAGGCACTGTCGCTGCGCGTGTGGCCGGCGGACGCGCCGCGACCGCGCGACCCGCAGCTGCAGGCAACGAACGCGCAGTTCAGCGCGGGCAACATCGGGGTCGGCGTGTTCATCGAGAACGACAACCGCGGGCCGAACATCCGCGGCTGCTTCGACGACATCCACTTCACGCCCGCGCCGGCGTGCCGTGCGGATTTCGACTGCGACGGCCGGGTCGGACTGAGTGACGCGAGGCTGCTCGTGCGCGCCTGGGGGCCGACCGTCCATTGCGACGGTACCGTCGAGGCGGATCTGAATAACGATTGCGCGGTGGGATTGCGCGACGCATGGACGCTCGTGCGCAACTGGGGCAAGTGCGAGCTCGCGCCGCGTTAAGGTTTTGCCCGAACCGCGTGTCGCCGCATACACTGGGGACCGGAATAAAAAGACTGCACTGGGGGGCTCCGTGACTGGCGAAACCGTGATCATTACCGGCGCGAACGGCGCGCTCGGCCGCGCTGTCGTCGCCGCCGTGCGCGACCGTGGCGACGACGTTGTTGCAATTGATTTGTCATTCGGTGAGCGTGATGCCGGGTGCCGGCAGCTTGAACTCGATCTGAGCGATGCCGATGCCGTCGCCCGCGCGGTCGGCGAACTCGAGCGCATCGACGCCCTGTTCAATATCGCCGGTGGTTTCGCGATGGGGCCGACGGTGCATGCAACGACTGCCGACGAATGGCAGGCCATGTTCACGATGAACGTCATCACGATGCGTAATATGTGCGCGGCGGTCGTGCCGCGCATGCTCGCGCAGGGCGGGGGGCGGATCGTGAACGTCGGCGCACTGTCCGCGCGCGAAGGGCAGGGCAATATGGGCGCCTACATCGCCGCGAAGAGCACCGTCATGCGGCTCACGGAAACGATGGCGAAAGAGTTGCGCGAGCACGGGGTCAACGTGAACGCCGTGTTGCCGAGCATCATCGACACGCCGACGAATCGCGCGGACATGCCGGATGCCGATCACGGCAAATGGGTTGCCCCGGCGGATCTCGCGCAGGTGATCTGTTTTCTCGGCTCGCCCGCGGCGCGCGCGATGCACGGCGCCCTCGTGCCCGTGTGCGGCTTGTCGTAATCCCTGTTCCGTAAACCGAACTGACCCCAGGAGTCGAGTCCGTATGTACGCTGCCCGACATGCCGCGACGAACCCCGACCAGCCGTGTCTGATCATGGCCGGATCCGGAGACGTGATCACGTATGGAGAATTCGAGGGACGCGCGAACCGGCTCGCGCACCTGTTGCGCGACCACGGTCTGCAGCGCCTCGACCACTACGCGATCTTCATGGAGAACAATGCCGTGTACGCGGAAGCCTGTGCCGCGGGTGAGCGCGCGGGGCTGTACTACACGTGTATCAATTCGTACCTGACGGCCGAGGAGATGGCGTTCATCGTCAACGACAGCGATTCGCGGGTCGTGATCACGTCCGCGGCGCGCCGTGATGTCGCGGCCGCCGCGATGGCGCACTGTCCTGGCGTATCGCTGTGGCTGATCGTCGGCGGCGACGCGACGGAGCCGTTCGTCGACTACGCACGCGCGACGGCACCATTCCCGACCAGCCCGATCGCGGACGAGGCGCTCGGTACGGCCATGCTGTATTCCTCGGGTACGACCGGCCGTCCGAAAGGCATTCTGCGGCCGTTGCAGGCATCGTCACCGGAGGAAAATCTGCCGATCTTCGGTTTTCTGAACGAGTTGTGGCAGTACCGCGAAGGTATGGTCTACCTGTCACCCGCACCGCTGTATCACTCGGCGCCGCAGGCCGCCGTGAACCTGACGATCCGTATGGGCGGTACGTGCGTGATCATGGAACGCTTCGATCCCGAACAGTATCTCGCGCTGATCGAAAAACACCGGGTGACCCACAGCCAGCTCGTGCCGACGATGTTCAGCCGCATGCTGAAATTGCCGGATCCGGTGCGCGAGCGTCACGACCTGTCGTCGCTGGAGATCGCGATTCATGCCGCGGCGCCGTGTCCGCCGCAGGTCAAGCGCCAGATGATCGACTGGTGGGGGCCGATCATTCATGAGTATTACGGCGCTACGGAGGGGCTCGGGTTCGCCGCGTGCGATTCCGCCGAATGGCTCGCCCACCCGGGTTCGGTCGGACGCATCCTGCTCGGTGAACTGCATGTGCTCGACGACGACATGCAGCCGTGCGCGAACGGCACCCCGGGCACGATCTGGTTCGTGACGGCGACACCGTTCGAGTATTACAACGATCCGGAGCGCACCCGCGAATCGCGTTCGCCGGACGGCACGATGAGCACGGTCGGTGACGTCGGCTATGTCGACGACGACGGCTTTCTGTACCTGACCGATCGCAAGACCTACATGATCATTTCCGGCGGCGTGAATATTTACCCGCAGGAATGCGAGAACCTGCTCGTGACGCATCCGAAAGTCGCCGATGCGGCCGTGTTCGGCGTACCGAACGAGGACCTTGGCGAAGAAGTGAAGGCCGTGATCCAGGTGATGCCCGGCTACCTGCCGGACGACGCGCTCGCCGAGGAGTTGATCGCGTTCTGCCACGAGCACCTGTCGCATCAGAAATGTCCGCGCTCGATCGATTTCGAGGACGAACTGCCGCGCCTGCCGACCGGCAAGTTGTACAAACGCCTGCTGCGCGATCGCTACTGGGGGGAACACATAAGCCGGATCGTGTAACGACCGGTACCACGACAAGAACAACAACGCGGCGCCCCGCGCCGGAAGGAGAGGCCGATGATCAGACTCGTGTATCCACTGCGCCGCAAGGCCGGCATGTCACGCGAAGATTTCCAGCAGTACTGGCGCGACGTGCACGGACCGCTCGTTGCGCAACACTCGACGACGCTCGCGATCCATCGCTATATCCAGCTGCACACGCTCGACGACCCGATCAACGACGCGCTCGCCGAAGCGCGCGGCGGTACGGAGCCGGAATACGACGGCGTCGCGGAACTGTGGTGGCAACGGGAGGACGACCTGGCGGCGTTCGGCACGGCGGCGGGGCAGGCGGCCGGGGCGGAGTTGCTCGAGGACGAAAAGAATTTCATCGATCTCGCGAATTCACCGCTGTGGTTTGCCTACGAATACCCGCAGGTCAACCCGAGCGAGTACATCGTCGCGACACAGCACAGCCCGCTCGTGAAACTGTTTTTTTGTCTGCGCCAGCCCGCGTCGCAATCACTCGAAACGTGTCAGCATTACTGGCGCACGCACCACGGCCCGCTGATCCGCAGCGTCTCCACCGGATTTCGCATGCAACGCTACCTGCAGGTGCATTACACCGCGCATGAATTCGAGCCAAATTTGACCGGCCCGCGCGGGACGCAGGTACCCCCGTATGCGGGGCAGGCGGAAGCCTGGTTCAGCCGCGCCGATCTGATGGCGATGGCGAACGTGCCGGAAGCAAACCGCGCGATGGAAATCGCGATCGAGGACGAGAAACACTTCATCGACTTCAAGCGTTCCGCGATCTTCATCGGCAAGGAGCGCGTGTTTATCGATCGTCGCTAGCGCGGTTCGGGTACGCGCGGGCGGCGGCCCGCGCGTCTACACCTTGATGCGGGGAAATGCGGGCGGCCGACTTTCGATGAACGAGCGCACGCCCTCGCGGAAATCATCGCGCTCGAGGCTCTCGTTCATGAGCCGTTCGGTCTCGGCCATCGCCGGGCCGAGCGAAGTCATCAGATGGCGATACACCTGCTGTTTCATCACCATGAGCGACGTTGGCGACGTGCGTCGTGCGAGATCGCTGATGTAGGCACACGCGTCGTCCACGACGGTGTCGGCGTCGCCGAGCCGATCGACGAGTCCGAGCCGCTCGGCTTCGGTGCCGTCGAACTTGCGCGCACTCCACAGCAGATCGAGTGCGCGCGAGCTGCCGATCAAGCGCGGTAACAACCAGCTCGCGGCATGCTCGGCAACGAGTCCGCGCTCGGCGAACGCGGTCGAGAATTTTGCTTCGCGCGCGACGAAGCGCATATCGCACAGCAACGCGAAACAGAATCCGAGTCCCGCGCACGGGCCGTTGATGGCGGCGATCAGTGGCTTGCGCAGCGCGAGCAGGTAAGTGAACCCGGCGCTGAAGTCCGCGCCCATGGCCGGGTCTCCGGGCGCGGCCTCGAGGCCGTCGGCGTCGATACTGAAACGGGCGTTCGTCGAAATTTCATCGAGCGCGGCGATGTCCATGCCGGCGCAAAAACCCCGCCCCGCGCCGGTCAGCACGATACCGACAACCCCGGGATCGGCTTCGGCCGCGGCGAACGCGTGGCGCAATTCCGCGAGCATGTGCGTCGTCATCGCATTGAGGCGATCGGGACGGTTCATGCGAATGATCGCAACGGGGTCGTTAATCTCGAGTTCGATTTCCTGATACATGCGCGTGCGCGTTCCTGTAGACGGATTCGCGACGACTATGCGCCGGGACGCGACACCGGATCAAGGCGCGAGGGGTGCGCCCGGCCGCTATGGATTCGTTACACTGTGTCGATTAGCCCACGACCGGATCGCAAACGATGATTGAAGCCTTAAGTTCCGCCAACCTGCCCGCGCCGCGATTTCGCTACAGCGCGCTCGTTAAAGCCGGACCGTTCTACAAGACCGCCGGCATGATCGCGCTCGACAAGGACAGTGGTGAACTCGAGCCCGGGGGTACCGGTGCCGAGACCGCGAAGATTCTCGCGAATTTGCTTCAGGCACTGCCGGATTTCGCGCTGAGCCTGGACGACCTCATGTGCGTGACGATATTCGCGACGGATTTCGCTGAATTCCCGGCCATCAACGCCGCCTGGGAACGCGTGTTCACGCCCGGGGTACAGCCGCCCGCGCGCAGCGCGATCGGGGTCGCCGCGCTGCCACTCGGCGCGAGCGTCGAGATGGAGTTTACGTTCTACAAGCCGTAAGCGGGCCGGCGCGAGAGGCGGCCGTTCTCAAGCGGTTTCCTTGCCGCTGATCACGAGTTCGAGCAGATACGGCCCGCCGCGGGACGCGGCCGCGGCCTGTGTGCGTATTTCCTCCGGCGTTGTCGCGCTGCCGGCTGCTACGCCCATGCCGCGCGCGAGTTCGACGAACTGCAGCGTCGGCGACGTCAGATCCATGTGTGGATAGGGCTGTTCCGGGTTTTCTCCGAAGCGCAGCCGATGCGTATCCAGGTTGTGCTTCAGCACGCGGTATTCACGGTTCGCGAGGATCACGAACACGATGTTCAGGCCGTGATGGGCCGCGGTCCACAGTGCCTGGATGCTGTACATCGCCGAGCCGTCACCGCTTACCGCCACGACGAGGCGCCGCGGGTGCGCGAGCGCGACCCCGAGCGCGCCCGCGATGCCCTGGCCGATCCCGCCGCCGCGTCCCATGTAGAAATCCGTCTGCCCGGCGGGCGCGAACGCGTGTTCGAGATCACTCGCTGCCGTGATCGCTTCATTGACGACGATCACGTCGTCCGGCAGGGCGTCGGCGAGCGTCGCCAGTGCGACGTTCGGACTCATCGGCGTGCGGGATTGCGCGCGCTCGATCGCGGTGTCGAGCTTCGCCAGCGCCGCCGCTTTCGTCGCGGCATGTGCACTGTTGCGCACCGCGGCCGCGGTGCGGAACGCGGCCGGAGCGCGCGCCAACACGGCGGTATTCAATGCCTGCAGAACCTGCGGCAGGGCGCCGAGCACGCCGATATCCACCGGGTAATTGTAGGCGAGGCGACCGGCGACGCTGTCGATCTGGGCTACGGCCGTCGTCGCCGGGATCGGGTTGACCGGGTCGAACCAGATTTCCTCGACGAAGGGTCCGCCGATCAGCAGCGCGACGTCGTGATCGGACAGCAGCGAGCGCAGTTCGCCGGCCGTGATCGGGATCCGGCCGCGCAGACTCGGGTGGCGTGCCGCGATCACCTGGCGTGATCGCAACAGCTCCGTGTAGACCGTCGCACCGAGCGTTTCGACGAGCGCCGTGAAGCTCGTGTTCGCGCCTTCGGCGGCAATCGCATCGCCGGCGAAGATCACGGGATTACGCGCGCCGAGCAGCAAGGTCGCGAGGCGGTCGATCGCGGCGCTCTGCGGCGGATTGCGGCAATACAAGGGGCCGGCGCTCGTGGCCTCGATGCGCGTTTCCGCGGACATGACGTTGTTCGGCAAACCGATGAACACGGGCCCGGGCGGTCCTTCGTTCGCGATCCGGAACGCGCGGTTCATGATCGGTGCAATCTCGTCGGCGCTTTGTGCTTCGACGGCCCATTTCACGACCGGCGCGGCCATCGCCACGAGGTCGTGACGCAGGATCGGATCGCGCAGGCGCATACGCGTGTCCTGCTGTCCGGCGGTGACGATCACCGGTACACACGCTTTCAGCGCGCCGTACATCATGCCGATGGCGTTGCCGAGGCCGGGTGCGACATGCAGATTCGCGACCGCGGTCTTGCCGCTCGCCATCGCGTAATGTCCCGCCGCGCAGACCGCGACGCCCTCGTGCAACGCCACGACGTAGCGCACCCCGGGGTAGTCGGCGAGGCTGTCGAGCACGGGGTTTTCCGTCGTGCCCGGATTGCCGAATATCGCGTCCGCGCCGTGCGTGATGAGACTGTCGAAGAATACGTGTCGGCCGCGCATAGGTCCTGCCTCGGTTCAGCGGAAGTCGGGGGATTCTAGAAGCGGTCTCAAAAATAGACGATATCGCGCCGGGAGTCATTTATGCGCAATCCAAGGCACGAAGAGCGTAGTTTAGCCGGGCTAAATGAGCGATGAGTAACGCCGGAGTGCGC